>MDSW01036060.1_pt1 | contig 10786 bp, 13 predicted proteins | sample 811171 | NCBI WGS metagenome assembly MDSW01 (sample SAMN05326641, study PRJNA326480) | marine metagenome | isolation source: seawater | place: Atlantic Ocean: North West | collected 2012 | reverse complement strand
GTTAAAGTCATCGTATAAACAAGTAGGATTAACATGAGTATGATATTCACCATTAGGTGCAGGATGACCTAAACAATCGTCAAAAGAAACTCCTTCAAAATATAAAGCATTCTGGTTCCAAATTCCTTGATTTTGATATGACATTCCATCTTCGGCATTAAAAATAGAAACTCCGTTTATCCAAACTCCGGTGTGTCCCAGAGGTGCTTTTGTCTTTTCTGCAGTATTTTCTTGAGGGTTAAGACTTATTTTAAAAACAAAATTCTGATTAGCTGGTTCATTTGGATTTTGAGACCATGGCCCAATATCATAACCAGGAATACAAGTACAACTTATATAAACATCATTAGATGTATAACATACATTTTGAACGTTAGTTAAAAAGTTAGGATATGAAGGATTAGTACTTTCATCAAGATTTAATATCCAAGAAGTAATCTCAGGACCTTGCCCAAATCCAAAAAAAGGAATTAATAAAATAAGTAGAGTATATGATGCTTTCATAAATGAATAGTTAAGAATTCAAATATAGAAAAAAGTAGAGGGTTAATGAGGCTTTAGAGACCTGTTTAAGAGGTAAAAATCTTCTTTTCAACAATGTGGTTAGTCTCCAAATTTAAAATCTTCAATTTGGTCAGATTGCTTGTTAGAAGTTAATGTTAAGTCATACTTGGGATAGTAAGTTATCCATTTTTGATTATTAGTTCCTTCTTTTGTTTTAAAATCATCAAGTCTATATTCGAATCTAAATTCGAAAATATTTTTACCGATTATATCATCAGTATTTATATTTCGAGTCAGTTTTTTAAATGTAGGAGTGAAGTTTTCATCAAATTTCTTTGATGTCATTAGATAACCTTCCTTGTCTCTATGTTCTAAATCACCATTACTTTTTATGATGACATAATCACTTTTACCAACTTCATAATATTTATTACCAGATTTTCTCAGTTTTCTAGTATATTCTCTTGACCCACTACTAAATTCTTTACTATAAAAATAAGAGCCATTTTTTTTATAAATTCTAACAATACCATTAAACATACTTAGATAATTTGTTTGGTATGTTCTCCATTTACCAACTAAATTAGGGTACAGTCTTTTCTCTCTATCAAGCTTTTCTTTAGCCTCTCTAGCTTTTTCTTTTTCTTTTTCAATTTTATCCTCAAGAAGCTTGTTTTCAAAGTCTAATCTTTTTTGATTTTCAACATAAGATATGCTGTCTATTCTATTTTGTAAATTAGTTATCTTATTCAAAAGCTCAATGACTTTATCATCAGACCTACTAGATTCATCAATTAAATTATATTCAAACTTGGCATCATCCAAATAATCTTGAGAATTTAACTCTGTTGCAGTTTCTAAATATTTTAAAGCATTATTGTAATTAGTATTACAAGATGTAAAAAATATAATTAATAGTAATAGTAATAGATTTTTCATCTTTTTATTATTAGTTAAACTTGTCAAATATATAAAAAAAGCTATGCAGTAAAGAGATCTTAGGAGCTAACTATTACATCACTAAGTTTATTGGTAATGATAAGATAGAGTGGGGTGTTTTTCAATTATCTCAATTACTTTTGGATGAACATATTTTCTATAAGGGTCTTCTAAACTACCTGGATTGAATCTGTCCTCAAAGTTTACTGTAAGTGAAGAAAATGATTCCTCATCCCAGATAAAGTAGACTTCAACAATATTTTCTGTTGAGTCATATTGTATTTCCTTAGGATTGCATTCAATTTCAATTCCAAGACCTGTCCCACCATCATATTTTTCCAAGGTTATTATATTTTCAAGATATTTATTACTTAATATGTGATGCCAATCATAATTTAAGTTAAAATATATTCTTTCATCAGCAATTCGTGTGACTGGAGATCCTACGCCAGTCAATTTTCCAGATTTCCAAGCTTCAGAATCTCTTTTTGCTGAATAAAAATCTTTCGCATTTAATCGGGTATTGTAGGATTCATAAGTTCTATATTTTGTTCCTGGAGGTATGAAATATCGCTTTTTAATATTTCCAGTTTTTCCTATTACAATTACAGAATCATATTCAAAATGCCAACAGTGTTCATTATAAAAAAAGGTTTCTTTATAAATAGTTTTATAATCTTGTTTAATATGATTTTCCGGTTCAAAGCTTCTAGTAAAGAAATAAAAGCTAGTAAAGAAAAAAATAAAAAAAATAAGTAAACTATAAAAAGCTTTCATAATTGAATTGTTTAGCTCTCAAATTTCATTGAAATTTAAAAATCACTAACTGTTTTTACATTAACTAAATCTTCAAATTTGAATTCTGGATAATTCTTTTCAATTAAAATTTTACATTCCTCTCTTTCTAGAAAACCTTTCCAAGCTGGGAAGTATGATGCAATAAAGTAAGGATCATATTCATTTTCAAAATAATAATTTAGATTATTCATAAAGTTTTCATAGTCATTTTTAATAAAAAAGTATTTAGTTTTATAGCTTATACACTGAAAATGATAAATATTTGATAATTCCCACATTTTTATTGAGTTAAATATTATTGAATCAACCTCATTAAAGTTTAATACACTATCTTCACATAGTTTTATATAATTGATTACATTATGAGAATGCAATCTTCCAAAATATGATTTCTCATCTTCAGTCATGTCCTTAAATTTCTTGTTTATTTTGTTTAATCCTTTCTCTGCATATTCAATTGATAGTTCGTATTTTGCTAATCCAAATGCTGTATGGCACAACCAATAATAATTAGAGTATGTTGAACTATTGATGATATCAATTCCATAACTATTAAGCTCATTTTCTATTGAATTCATAATTCTTTTTCCCGTCTCTTTATAATCCAAAGTACTATTAGCTATTTTTGTAAAATATATTTTTTCAAAAAGGTTAAAATCATAATTATAATCACTGTATGGGTTTACCACATCTTCAGCGTTTGCGTATAAATATTTAAATCTAAGATCAAAATAGGTTTTGTTAAGTCTGTTGAGAGTCTCTTGTAATTCATTAATATTGTTTGTAAGATCATTATTCATACTATATATGTGAATAATGTCTGAAAGAAGATCTTTATTGTAAAAATTGTTTTGATTTAGTGTTGAAAATTTTTTATTATCATATTGATAAAGTTCAATTTCATTAATTTTTTGAATTCCACCTACATCTTCCCATCTTTGATTATTCATTGCTCTGCCTATCTCTCTGTAAAAATTAAATAATTCTTTGCTGGCGTTATCATTTCCTTCGTTTAGTAACAGATTATTTTCAAGCTCAGAATGAATCGATGTGAGTGATTTTATATATTGCTTCTTATTTTCATTGTTTTCAATATAATTTTCAACGCTTAATGCGCATAGTAGACCAACAAAAATTAAAATTAGATCTATTAACTTATCAATTAATAATCTTGAGTCTAAAAAATCAAATAATTTTTTTAATTTATTTTCTTCATTATTGGTCTTCATAACTTAATATCTGTAATTAGTTAATTTTTTATATTCTTCGATTGATATTTCATTTCCATCTTTATCAAAGAACTTTTTATATATAACCTCACCTAGAGAATTTGTCCTTCTTTCGAATTCAAGTGTTTTACCTTTATTTTTAGATTCATATTTATCCCAAAACTCAATATATCTACCATTTTTATCACCATCTCTACTAACTAATCTATCATAATTTCTATAAAAAATAATACCTAAGTTTTCTCCTTTGCTATAACTTTCAATACGAGTAATTTCTCCATTAGCTGATAAGCTCATAGAAAGACCATCTTTAAAACCATTTTCATAATGATCAATAAATGCAATTACTTCATATTTTCTGTCTTCACCTAACTTCTCAAATACATGATGTAAATAAACAACACCGGTAAAAGGATTTACTTGAAATGTATCTACCATGACTGCACCATTTTCCCACCAATCTGGATTATATTTAGTTTCAAGTTCATGAACTGAAATTGGTTTTTGAGCAAAAATGTTTAATACGATTAAAAAAGAAAATAATATTGTGAATGCAATTTTAATAATCATAATTAATAGGGAAGTAATAGGAAAGTAGGCTTTGGGACTCTTTATATTTTATCTATAAATATCAGATTATCTATTACATTTACGTTGAAAGTACCCAACTGGATCATCTGAACCAGCAATTACTGCTATTTCTATGCATTTTCCATACAAACTTGATGTATAATTCATACTATTTAATTCTTTTAGACAATTACATGCATTCGTTGTGCCCGAAGATTTATCATTACTTCCAATTATAAATAATATAGATATAGTAATTGTTATTATCCATCTTGTTTTTTTTGACCAAATTTTATTTTTCCACATGTAATATAGTCCAAGAGGAAAAAATAAAATTAATAATATTATAATATTATTTGGTTTTTCGTGCCATTGGAGTTCTAGTTGATTTTCCATAAGTTTATTTGCATATAAATATTAAAAAATTATTTTGTTGGATGTTTTGGTAAAAACAAACCGGCTAAGTAAAACCATCCAACAAAGAAGAAGCCAGATATAAAAACTATAAATCTTACAATAGATGTCTGAACGCCAAATTTATGAGCTAAACCGCCACAAAAACCAAGTAAAATTTTATCATCAGAACTACAGTACAAACCCTCATATCCATTTGATTTTATCGCTTTGTCATTTTGCATCTTTTGATCTGTTGATTTTATTTTTTCTTCAAGTTCTTTAATTTTTAGATCATTTTCTTTTTTAGCAAGTTCTTCTTCTAACCTTTTAATTTTATCTTTTTCTTCCATAATTCTTTATTTTAAAATTTTTTCAATATATAAAAAATATTTATTCATATTAATAATTTAATTAATTCCTCAATATCTCTAAATTACTTATTGAAGTGATTTGTTAAACTTTTGGTCCTAATAATACGGGTGATTATAGATATTTTAAATTCAGAATTAGATGTAACATAGTTTATATATTTTTAAACTATTATATTTGAATTATGGCAAAACATATTTACGATGATAAGGACAGATATAAAGGAAAAATTCTTTCAGATGAAGAACATGCTGAAAAAGTAAAGAAAGATTTAGGAAGGGTGCTTGCTCAAAGAGAAGCGTCAAAAGCATTAATTAAAAAAGAAAAAAATCTGATTGTCAACTGTAAAGTTTGTTCTAAAAAAATTAATAAATATTTAAATTATCCAACTAGAAATCCTGATGTTTTTTTTAAAGGTATAATTAGTCCTGATGCTTACTGTTTGTTTTGTTACAAAAATTATCTAAACAATCAATTTCTTGGATTAACTTTACTTTTACGTAAAAACCCCTCATTTAAATTTGTTGAACTAACTATTAAGAATAAAATTGTTGTTGTTTTTCAGTTATTATTTATTTTAATATTTTCAATTATAATATTATCGTAATAATTATTTTTAACTCTGAAATTGCTGCCTCATTTTCATAATTTATTTCAATTTAAATTGATAATCTATTATATGTCCAAAAGATAAGAAGGATATTTTAGATAGTGATGTTGTTTTCTATTTAACAAGTAATGGTTTAATTGTTGGAATCGAAGGGGTAAATATTAATTTAATGCTAAATTATTTTTTTTAATTTTTGGATTAGGTCTAGAAATCCAAATTTGAAATATTTTAGCTTTTGATGAATATTCATAAGATGTTGAAAATGAATCTAATATTTTACATTCAGATTTATCATCATTTTCTTTTATGCAAATTTCTCTAGTATCTCCTTTGTCATCTGATAATGTTAAGATAATTTTATTTTTTCCTATGTTGGTATATTTAACCCAATGATAGTGTTTAGGATTACTAAACACATTTAATCTAAAAACTTCTAAATCATTATAATTAATATCATCATTATAAATTGCCATAGTTGAAGTCTTAAGCATACTAATTTTAGAAATATCGATATATTCAGTCTGTGCCTTTAAGTGTAATTGTGAAACTAAAACTGTAAATATTAAAACATACTTTTTCATAGTAAAATAATTTAATGGTTAATAATTTATAGAAAAAGTAAAAGTGTTTACATAAAGAGTTATTTGAATTATTATACGATAGTTATATTCATATTGTTTCAAAAAGTTCATTTCCTTAAGAAATGACCTAAAAAAAATATTAAGTAACTTTTTATATTGGAAGTGAATATAGAGTGGTGTACTATTCTATGATTAATTTCTTCTCAACTGAACCATCATCATAGATGTAGAACATTGGAGTATTCTCTTTAATCGTTATTTCTTGTCCTAAAAAGTTAGTAATCTTTTTAAGCTTCTTATTAGGATTTTTTAAATCTATGATTGATGATGTTTGACATTTTTCTTCACAGTTCTCTAAAGTTGTAAATGTACCAGTTCCATCATTAACTTCAATACATTCAAAATTATCTGTACAAATCCATGAAGGATCTTGAATACATGCTGTTTCACAAGAAGCTAAACTTGTATATACGCCAGTTTCATCATTAAGTTTAACACAATCATTATTAACACAATTCCAAGTAGGTAAACAATCAATTGTTAAATATAGCTCTTCAATATTTAAGCAACCATTTACGTTTTGAGTAGTATACGTAAAAAAACCAGATGAAGAATAAGTATTTCCATCAACCCAAAGATAAGGATCACATTGAATAATTTCAGTTGTTTCAACTTCTGAATCACAAAGAATACTTACAAATTTGTAATATGTAAAACCATCCTTAGTAATTGTTTTAAATCCTGTATTCAAATATTGTGTAGTAATTGATGTTCCAAAACCATTAGATATAGTTGAGCCGTCACCTAAATCGTTCCAAGATTCATTCGTTGAAGTAAATTCAACATCTGAGTAAGTACATTTTGTTAAATCAACTAATAATTCAGGTTGATTAAATAACCAATCACTATCTTCATAGTTAGATTCAATCATATCAATTACAATGTCTGAGGCATGGCCATTTCGACCATTACCACCATTACCACCATCACCACCATCTCCGCCATTGCCACCATTGCCACCTTTTCCAACTTCTTCAGTACAAGTATTGCCTCCAGTTCCTCCAGTTCCTCCAGATCCTCCAGATCCTCCAGATCCTCCAGATCCTCCAGATCCAGCTAAACCAGAGTTTATAATACAGTTTTCTAAAATATATGTCCCGTTATTTATAGCATACACAGCAAAGGAACCACCACCACTAAATCCACCAGTGCCTCCAGTCCCTCCAGTGCCACCTGCACCACCGCCTCCGCCGCCATTTCCTTTACCAGAAATACAAAAAAGACAATCTTGTCCGCCACCTCCGCCGCCTCCGCCGCCTCCGCTGCCAGACGTCCCGTTTGAGCCTGTTTGTCCCTTACCGCCAGTGATATAATAATTAGAATAAAAACCCTGAGATCCTAAATTTCCATTAAATCCTTGACTTCCGGAGTATCCATTATTTCCATTGCCTCCATTATCTCCTTCAGGTAGTCCGCCAGTACCACCGGCACCACCAGTACCACCATTAATTCCTGAAGAGCCAGAATTTCCATTATTACTCTCGTAACCACCGTTACCACCATTGCCTCCATTAAATCCACTAAATGACCCTCCAGACCCTCCGAACCCTCCAGAATTAGAATCACAATTACCAGCACCTCCAGCAGATCCACTTTGGCCGTTGGAGCCACTTATTCCGTTATTACCATTTTGTCCTGAACCGCCATTGCCAGAAATTATTTTTGTTCGAATAATACTGTAGTTAGAACAATTAGATAAATATAATCCGTAAGTTGTTCCACCTGAAGTTCCAAATAAAAAAGGCATATTTAATACCTCAATGTGAAGATCATGAAATTCAAAGCCAGATTTATTAAATGCATGAAAGGCTGTTAATCGATATTCATTTAAATCACCTTCAATATTTGATGTGTTTCTTATTATTTGTGTTAATCCACCTAATGCGCTACTTTTTTTCCATTCATTTAATGAATTGAAACCGCCTTCAATAATGATATTATTTGCTAAAATTTCAATAGGCATATCTATGAAATATTGTCCAGAAGCAATTCGAATTGTATTACCTTCTTCTACAATTTCAAAAGCAGTAAAAATGTCATATGGTTGATCAATACTACCATTGCCATTAACACTACCATCAGTAGAAACATAAATTATATCACATTCAGCAAAACAAAAGAATGATATAAATTGAATTATAATTATTAATCTTTTCATCCTTTTTTAAATATAATTAGCCTATAAGCATCAATATTCCAAGCATTATAGCTAACCACAAAATGCTAATAATCCATCCCTTAAAACTTAATGTGTTTGGTTTAAATGCATTTTTAAACCGTCTGTCTCTTTTTGAATAGAGATAATTAATTATGCCAAAACCAACAAACATAATAATTACTATAATTCCAACTATATTTTCCATTTGAATAATGATTTAGTAAGTGTTCATAAAAATATAAAAAAAAATATTGAAAAGTTTTAGAGATTAATAATAATAAATATTGATTAAGATTTATTTTTTATTCATATTAAATCCTATCAATAAAGATATACGATTACCTGTGTTATAATTATAATCTATTGAATTAAAATTATTATCTCTATATTTTCCATTTTTGTTTATTCCTGGGACAAAAGCTATGTTTACTGGAATATTTAAATTTCCTGATTTAAAGTTATAACCTGCTGCAAAAGCTAATCCTACTCCAGCCAATGAAATATTAGGTCCTAATGCCACTTCGAATCCTTTCATAGTTCTTATGCCAACCAATGAAGAGGCTGAGGGTAAAAACATACCTTTTTCTAGTCCCGCAATAAGGGTAACCCATTCAACTATTCCAATTATATTTTCACCTCCATCAGCAAATCTTGTTTCCCATTGCCAACCATATTGAGTTGTAAAGGCAGTTCCTGTATTGCCATAACCATTATTTTCATCTTCGTCAAAGTTTACACCTTCATTTAGAATGTCAGCACTAGATCCGTTTGAAATTATAGTTATCCCAAACCTAGGTCCTGTTAATCTTTCTATTTGAGCATATGATATTATACTTAAAAAAAGTAAGGTAATTATTGATAATATTCGCATAAATTTATGTTTAAGTTAAATACAAATCTAATAAATTTGAATCATTAATAATTTTTTGAATTAGATGCATTGCATATAGTAATTATCCTTATTGAAAAAAAATAAAATGTAACTATGAATAATTTTAAAATTGAGTACAATGGAAAATTAAGAACAACAGCCACTCATTTAGATTCTGGGGCTGAAATAATAACTGATGCTCCGAAAGATAATCATGGTAAAGGAGAATTTTTTTCACCAACCGATATGATATGTTCAGCTTACGCAAGTTGCATATTAACTATAATGGCAATTGCAGTTGAGAAAAATAATATTAGTATAAAAAATACTGTTGCGATTGTTAAAAAAACAATGGGACATAATCCTAGAAGAATAATCAAAATTGATATTGATTTAACCTTTCCAAAGGAATATGATTTTAAAACTAAATCTATTTTAGAAAGAGCTGCATATAATTGTCCAATACATCATTCCTTATCAGAAAAAATTCAAAAGAAAATAACCTTTACTTATTTAAAGTTGAAGTAATAAAATTAGACACTATTTATTTAATTTTTTTCCTAAATAAAACCCCAGCAAGAAAATCGAACTAAATATTAATATAATTTTAAAAACTCCTGAAATACCTTCCCATTCAATAGTTAATTCCATTTTTTAAATATATTGTGTTTATTGATTATAAATAAAATTTTTAATTATTGAAGTTAATGTAATAGGAGGAGCTAACGTAAAAATCTGCAACATCGGATTGACACCATATGGGTGTTGATTCATCAACCCAGGAATCAACGCCTACTATATATGTATCAGTTTGAATTAAATTATTATCTAAAAATATTTTTACAGTAGCAGTTGCACAGTGTGTATTGGGAGAACTAAAATTAAAATTATTAAATTCAGCTTCAAGTCCATATATTCCATTCATAGTCCCCAAGCTTGATACGCCATCTATATATGTTAATGTTGCAAATAAAAATCCAGGGTGATTATATGTGTAGTTGCCATTTTGATCTAGTTGAAAATCAGTTGTACCATTTGAGCTAAAACTCCATACATCGTAGGGAATGCCATCACTTATTTCTACTTGATATGAAACTATATGTTCAATAGTTTCGATTTGAAAATTGTTTGGACCTTGATTTACATCGTCTTCATCAGTACTACAAGAAATGAGAAAAAATGTTAAACAACTAAAAATAAATAAATTTTTCATAATTAATGTATTAATATAAAATTATGGCCATGTATATATTTGTGGTGGATTAGTAACATAGCTAGCAAAAGTTCCATTGTTTCCATTATTACTCCAAGTATACTCATACATCAAGTTATTGGAAGGAGTAAAGTAAGAGTAATTTCCTGAACCGTTATTAGTGTTTACGTTCATAGTGATTGAAGTGTTTGAGTTTGGATTTCCAAAATCATAATCCATTTCAAAATTATAATTACCATTATTGTTTTGCCATTCAAAATTAATTTCCCAATTACTTAGCGATGCTCCTCCAGGAATATTAGTGTAGTCAAAGTAGTACTCCCATTGTCCAGCACTACCATCAGTATTTTGCCATCCTGAAATATAATACCAATTACTACCATTCATTGAAACAGTATAGTCATATGTAAATTGACCGTTTGACTCTGAATACGAATATGTTATTTCATATCCTCCATATGTCCATGTCCATGAATTTTGAAGTGTTG
>MDSW01021589.1_pt1 | contig 10786 bp, 8 predicted proteins | sample 811171 | NCBI WGS metagenome assembly MDSW01 (sample SAMN05326641, study PRJNA326480) | marine metagenome | isolation source: seawater | place: Atlantic Ocean: North West | collected 2012 | reverse complement strand
TCGTTTAAAGACCTCGGCATGACGGTTTTGGTATCTCAGGTAAACCACCTTCGAAAATCCGGCTGTGATATCCCGGCCGTAGCCTGCGCCTCAACCGGTGATACCTCCGCTGCATTGGCTGCCTACGGTGCCGCAGCCGGTATCCGCACCTTGGTTCTCTTACCTGCGGGTAAAATCAGTGCAGCCCAATTGATTCAACCTCTGGCCCATGGCGCCCGGGTAATTGCCATCGATACAGATTTTGATGGTTGTATGGAGCACGTTCAAAAGCTTTGCGTGGAGCAAGGTGTTTACTTGGCCAACTCAAAAAACAGCCTCCGCATCGAAGGACAAAAAACTGTCGCTTTAGAGATCTGCCAGGGACTGGACTGGGAAATTCCCGACTGGGTTGTAATCCCCGGCGGCAACCTCGGCAATGTATCGGCACTGACACGCGGTTTTGAGAACCTAAAGAGTGCGGGGATCATCGATAAACTTCCTCGTGTCTTGGTGGCTCAGGCCGAAAAAGCAAATCCACTTTTTCATAGCTTTGAAAAGGAATTTGCTCCTCTCCAGCCCATCCAAGCCCAGGCCACACAAGCCTCCGCCATTCGTATTGGCAATCCTGTATCTTTCCCGAAGGCAGTGACCGCCCTCAAAGCCTGCAATGGCAAAGTTGCTTCTGTATCTGAGCAAGAGCTAACAGAAGCGGCTCGTCTTGCAGATGAGCGTGGACTTTATCTCTGTCCCCATACTGCCGTCGCGGTGGCAGGTCTCCAACAAGGGCTCAAAGAAGGTTATATCGAAAAGGGTAATCGGGTGGTTGTGGTTTCAACTGCTCACGGCTTAAAGTTTACCGAGTTCAAAACGGCATCCGCCAGTGATTCTGTCCCGGAAGCCCAACTTAATTCCACGCGAACTCCCCTTGAAGTCGCCAGTGTTTACTCCGAGGTCGTTGACGCGGCTCTTGGCTAAAACCTCGCTCCAGACCAAACCCTTGGCCCAGAGCCTGGATGACTTAAGCCTCAAAACGTTCTACATAAGAGCGCTCAATATCGAACCAAGCGATTGATGAAGGTGGGTGAAAACCGTGATTCGCAATATTCTCGAAATCGTTATCTACGAACTCCAAGCGGCAGTAGCGACCCGCCGAGCACTCATGGTCATTGGTCTCTATCTCGCCAGTGGCATCATCGGCAGCGTGGCATTTGAATATTCGGTCAATGTAGCCCAAGACAAACTCATTCAAATCGCAGTTGAGAGTGGAGCCGATGCCGACGAGGCTGCTTTGCAAATTTCTCTGCGTGAAAATGAGGCGCTCAATAGCTTTATCGCTTTTGCAGTTGGGGAGCCGCTGGAGAGCTTGAACCCTTTGCTCATTGAATCTCCTATTCTTCCTATTTTCTTCGGAGCCTCGCTTCTCTTTCTGCCCTTACTCATTCTGCTCACAAGCTTTGACCATATTGTAACGGATCTACAGAGCCGCTCTATGTGTTACCAAACGCTCCGGTTAAGCCGGCGCGAGATGCTCATTGGGAAGACGCTGGCGCAATTAACCCTCTACTCCATCATTACCTTTATCAGTGCGGGATGCGTTCTCTTATCCGGTTTGATTATGCTCAATTCAATGGATCTTGGGGCAACCATTCCCGGTTTGTTGGTAGCCTGGGCCATCCTACTCCCGGTGGGATTCTGTTACTTGTCCATCACAACGTTCGCATCATCCGTAGCCAAACAACCCTTCAGCGCTTTGATGATTACAGTCTTCATTTTGTTGGCATTGAAATTACAAGGCGTCGTTGGTGGCTGGTTTGATTTGCCCTTCCTAGAGTACTTAAGGCCATCTCATTATGAAACAGGGTTATGGCTTGTCTCAACACCAAGTGTTTTGACAAGCATTGCCGCGTACGTTGGCTTTGGAGCATTTTTCTTATTCCTAGCCGACCGGATCATCGCGGGGAGAGACCTATGAGTACTGCACTGATTACAGACGGCCTCTCCAAACGCTACGGCAGTGTTCAAGCACTGGACGGACTTAGCCTCGAAGTCCCCACCGGCGCAGTCTTTGGACTGCTTGGTCCCAACGGCGCGGGGAAAAGCACCACCTTTGGTATTCTGTGTGGTTGGCTTAAGCCAACCGGTGGACAAGTCAGAGTGCTCAACCACACGCCCTCGCAACTCTACAAATTACGGGGCCAAGTTAGTGTTCTCCCGCAAGATGCGGCCTTACCTGCGAAACTATCTCTTCGCAAAACTCTTAAGCATATGGGTGCCCTGATGGGCATGGGCCCTCTAGAATGCGGCCGCGAAGCAGACCGTGTTTTAGAAGCTGTAGGTCTCAAAGACGCGGCGAAGCAGCGGGGCAATGAACTCTCTCACGGTATGACCAAGCGGGCAGGACTGGCGCAAGCATTGATGGGCGAACCTAAACTGCTTTTACTGGATGAGCCAACCGCAGGACTGGATCCACAAAACGCGCGGCGAGTTAAAGATCTCATTGCTGCCCAAAGTCCCAAAGCAACGGTCCTGGTCTCAAGCCATAATCTCGCCAATATTCAAGAGATCTGTACCCATGGCGCTATCCTAGACCACGGCAAAACCCAAGCTATTGGGACCATTGCCAGCCTTACACGCAGTGCCGCTGAAATAAGTATAGAGTTTGAGCCAGAATCCGAGATCCCAATGGCGGCGCTCATCCAGCACTTTGGGGAGGAGAACTTAGTTCACACCCAAAACACGCTGACCATCTACTTTGCTCAAGAGCGCAAGGCATCCAGTATCATTCAAGAAGCGATGAAAATCCTGATCGAGCACAATGCTCCCGTCATCGGTATCCAGCGAGGAACCAGCTTAGAAACAGCTTTTTTGAATTTGACTAAATAGAAATTTTTAAAGTGAGAATCCCAGCATAAAGAATCCTGACCACGAAACGTCGCGAAGCTCTACATCTTGCATCACTTCGACATTACCGCCCAAGCTGGTCTCTCCTTCAAAGCTGCAATTATACGAATCGTAGCGGCCGCCCAATTCAAACTCGATGGGAATGCCGGTGGATGGAAGTAAGCTAAAAACCATAGAAGCCGTGCTCCCAAAACCATAACCCGTACCAGAATTCCCTAAGGCTGATGTGCCGCCACCAGGCGCCATTGGAATGGTTATATCTCCAGCTAAAACAATCTGAAAAGATTCGGACATGGGCAGTTGAAAATTGGTTCCAAAATAAGGCCCAGTATATTCAACCCCAGGAAATGCCCCGCTATCGAGTGGAAAAGTATAGTAATGGTAACCAGCAACGACACCAATCTGAGGTGCCGTCGTCTCTTCCCATAATGCGAAATCCCAAAGCAATCCGCCTCGAAGACTCATCACATTACTTGTGATCGGGTCACCGACTACATTTCCTTGACTGTCAGCTTCATAGGCAGAACGAGGAAAAAAACTAAAATCAAGAGTGATACCGAAACCGCCAAGAATTCCGCCAATGTCAGCAAATCGAAGTGGATAAATATCTAAGGACGCAACACCACCAGGACTGAAGCTCCCCAGACCGCCACCGAGGCCATAAGAAATCTTGGACTGACCTTCCACGTTGGGATCGGGGATTGCTGCCTCACGCCGGACTGCTCCTGCTCCCGCCATAAATCGAATGGCGCGGCGAAAAGCTGGACCATAATCAGGGTCATCATCGCGGCGAGACGCAATCGGACCACCGCCATCATCGCCCCAAGCGGAGCCTGCATTGGCATTGGGTTGCGCCCACTCGTCAGCCGCAGAGCTTTCCAATTTGGCTTTGCCTTGAGCTGTCGCAGGTGGCGTGTCTTGGCCTGTGGACCAAGGATCCGCATCTGCCGAAGAAGGTGTTGCCCAAGGGTCCGCTTGTCCCGATCCTTGCTCGGTTCCCGTTGCCCAAGGATCGGCCGCGCCGGACTGTGAACCTTGTACTGCCCATGGATCTGCTTCCTGAACCGGCGCGGACTGTGTATCAACTTCTGAGACCTGCGGTACTTCGGGCGCTCTTGGCTCCGGCTCCGGCGGAGGTGGCGGCGGAGGTTCTTCTTGAGGCACGAGGCGAGCAATTGGTTTCGCAACTGGCTTGGGCGCGGCAGGTTTGGCCACAGGTGCAACCGGTGGCTCAACGACTGCAGGCACAACAGGCAAATTCGCTATCGGTTCTGACGCTGCTTCCGCCTTCTTTGCTCTGACCGGCGCGTGCTTTTGAATTTGAGGCTTGAGCATACTGACAACATTGGCCACGTCTTGCGGCTTGAGCCGGCCGCCACTTAAGGCCCATGTGTTGGTATAGAGTAATTTGCCGTTTGCCACATTGATCATCGCGACCCGAAGATAAGGTCGTTTGCGTTTGCGACGCTTCTTGCCCACGCGTTTTACCTTCACAAATCCTTCAACGATAATGGCCAAATCGATATTTAGTTTTTTCCCCACGCGCTTGATGGCTTTCGCGGTGGCCATTTTGCCACTTCTAATCCCAGCTTTCCTGCCCGCTTTCACAAAAGATGCATAAGGAACAACCTCAGCAACGTTGGCCAGTTTTGGACCCAGGGTATTCTTTGAAGCCTTCACCACATCGGGTCCACCGGACATCTGATTCGGCAACAAAACGACTCGCGGACCTGAAGCCAAAACAGTTGCTGGTAGCATCCAACATAAAGCGGTTAAGATAAGCGTTTGTACCAACGTTTTTAAAATGCTTCGACGAGCGAAAAAGCCTTTAGATTGCAGTAGCATGGCATTGATTATACTTTGCGCCGGCGGCTTGGTGCAAAATTTAATCAGGGTGGTGGGAGGACTTTTCGGCCCCGAAAAGCCACCTTTTTGGGCAAAAGGCCCTCAAGTCGACTCAAATGGGTGCGATCGTCTCTCTAACCTCCCCAAAAATATGCACTTTCTCTCCAAATTGACGTCGCAGAATCGATTGCCAACGGAGTTAGCCTATGCTACGACGGCGCGGCTTCGTCATGTTGGCGAAGTCAACTTACACGTCTGGGCAGCTGGTCGGGCGGTGCTGATGCAAAAAAGCTCAGCAAAACGACCACATAAGACCAGGCGGATGAAAAACCGTTCAGGAGAAAAAAATGTCTACACTCACTATGCGTGAAATGCTTGAAGCCGGTGTCCACTTTGGTCACCAAACCAATCGCTGGGATCCCCGAATGAAGCCTTACATCTTCGGTGCCCGTAACGGCGTTTACATCATCGACCTTCAGCAAACTGTTCCAATGTTCAACAAGGCTGCTAACTTTCTTTCAGCAGTAACTGGCCGCGGCGAAAAAGTTCTCTTCGTAGGAACCAAGCGTCAGGCACAGGATGTTATCCAGGAGCACGTAAGCGAAGCGGGTCAATTCTTCGTAAATCACCGCTGGCTGGGTGGATGTTTGACCAACTACCGTACTGTTCGTGCAAGTATCGATCGCCTTCGTAAAATCGAAAAAATGGCGGAAGACGGAACATTCGACAAGCTTACCAAAAAAGAAGTTCTGAAGCTGACGCGTGAGCAAGAAAAGCTTGAAAAGAACCTTGGCGGTATCAAGGACATGGCGAAGCTTCCTGGTGCACTTTTCGTCATCGACGTGAAGAAAGAGCACATCGCAGTTGCTGAAGCTAAGAAGCTTGGAATTCCAGTTGTGGCTCTTGTAGACACCAACTGTAACCCAGAGAACGTAGATTACATCATCCCAGGAAACGATGATGCGATTCGCTCAATTCGTATTTTCATCCAAGCAGCAGCGTCTGCTTGTAACGAAGGTGCTGAGTACTTCCAGAAGTCTTTGACTGAGCGTGAAACGAAAGCTCAAGTAGCTTCCAAAGGCGCACCTGCTCCAGGCAAGCCACGTGAATCAGCTGGCAAAGACGGCGGACCTAAGGTTGAGGTTGTTCGTTCTCCTGCAGAAGCTGCTCCTGCGGCGGAAGCAAAGGCAGAAGAACCAGCAGCGGCTGCTGAAGAAGCAAAGCCTGAAGCTCAAGCATAATCAATTAAACTTCGAGATTGGGCTCTTTTGAGCCCTTTCTTTCCCCCTTAGTCATCACCCCATAACGGGTAGGAGATCGAAATGGCAATTTCAGCAAAGCAAGTTCAAGAACTTCGCGCTAAGACTGGCGCGGGCATTATGGATTGTAAAAAAGCACTTAACGAAGCAGGCGGTAGCCTCGACGGAGCTCTTGAAGCACTCCGTAAGTCAGGCCTCGCGGCAAGCGCCAAAAAGGCAAGCCGTATCGCGTCTGAAGGACTCGTAGGCAGCTACATCCACGGTAACGGAAAAATTGGTGTTCTCGTTGAAATCAACTGTGAAACTGACTTCGTTGGTCGTAACGAAGACTTTCAAGGATTTGTTCGTGACGTAGCTATGCACGTTGCTGCAGCAAACCCGCAGTACCTCAACCGTGAAGAAGTACCAGCTGACGTAGTAGCAAAAGAAAAAGAAATCCTTGCTGCTCAAATTGCTGACGAAGGCAAGCCTGAAAACGTTGTTGAGAAAATCGTCGAAGGACGTATCAACAAGTTCTTCAAGGAAATCTGCTTGATGGACCAGCCGTTCATCAAAGAGCCTAAGCAGTCAGTTTCAGAAATTCAGAATGAACTCGTTGGTAAAATCGGCGAGAAAATCAGCATCCGTCGCTATGTTCGTTTCGAACTGGGAGCGGGTCTTGAGAAGCGAAGCGAAGACTTCGCAGCTGAAGTAGCAAAAACTGCTGCCGGCAACTAAGATACTCACCAAGAGTTATTAGAAAGCGGGTTCTTTCCATTCGGAAAGAGCCCGTTTTTTTTTGTTCTGAGTTCTACCCTAAGGATGAGAGGTTAGTGCATCCACCCAACCCGAAATTCGGTCAACCAACCGGTCCTGCTCTTTGGCATCGAGCCTACGCACAGACTCTAATATCCGTCGTTCAACATCCGACAATATTTGAGGTCCCTCACCTTCGCGCCGATAGTGAACAATGGACTCCCGCAACCAGCCTGGCGCACGTTGCGCAAAAGCCAAACGCTTCACATATTCAACATCTTGGATCTTGAATTCCGCACAGAGCTTCTCCAACATCTCATCGGCTGGCTGAGAAATTCCCATTTCCCATTGCCCCACATAACCAGACGATACTTTTAGTTTTTTCGCGAAGTCACGCTGGCTGAGACGAGATTGCTCTCGCAAACTCTTCACCAAATCTGAAAAAGCATGAAAAAGTCGAACATCCATCAGCCTAATAAATGCCAAGATGTTCATTGGCACAAGCGTTGCCAAGAAAAACTGTACAGAGAACGCTTCATGGGGTCTCAACTCCTAGAAATCTGGAATCACATGGTGCTAGGGTCGGTCATGCGAAACCTGATTCTAATTTTCTCTGCGTTATGGCTTCTTCAGGGCTGCCAAACCAGCACCTGCAACAACCTCAAAGATCACGCCGAAAGCTGTGGCGGCATGGAATCTCGCTACGTGGAACGTGAAGATGCTCTTTGTGGAGCGGTTCGCCAGGAACTCAGTCCAGAAGTCTTCGACCCCTACGCTTCCTGTGTCATCGCCTCCGAATGCTCAGATAGCAGCGCACCTAAAACCTGCCAGGAAACACACGTGGCCAGCGCCAATGAGGATCCTTGCCTGCAGTATCGGCTGTGGTCTACGGCATGCGGACTTGAGCCCACGGGAACCGATGACAACTGCAACGACGCAAGCCAAGGTCTTACCAGTGAAGTTTTTACCGCATGGGTTGAATGTATGATGGGTCCAGGCTGTCCCTTAAGCTCGGACAATCGATACGCGGAATGTCAGAGATATGTTGTGCCTGGCGGTATCACCGATGCACTTGAAGCCTGCGGCTTAATCATGGATTGGCAAGAGCAATGTGAAGGTCAAACCACCGGCTACTTGGCTGTCGATGCACAAGACATTGCATCGTGTCTTGCGCAAACTCAGGTATTCACATCCGAAAGTCTTTTGGTTTACGGAAACTGCTTACAAGAGGTCGAGTGTGATGACTTTGCCTTACGCCTAGACTGTATGGCTAAACTACGCTTTGTCGATCGTTCTCACGCAGAGAATGCCTGTGAGTCGTTGATTCAATATGCGACAAGCTGCGAAGTTGAATTAGGCTTCAGTGAATCTGCTGACATTTGTGAACGTATGCTTGCCCCATTTACTGCAGATAGTGTGGATGCTTACACGGCCTGCATTGTGACAGACCAGTGCCAGCAACCAGATTTTGAAACGTGTCAACCACTGCTGGTGTTGCGTAGCAACTGACAAAAGCAGACAGCAGCCTACACGATAAAGAAATCTATTTGACACTAAAACTCGTACCCACTCCATACGACTTCTGCTAAGATCCTAGGAACCTTCTACGCCGCTAAGGATCCTAAGTTGCAGCTCTCACATACACCAAACCTCCTACCCATCTTTCCGCTAACAGGATGTCTCCTGTTGCCGAGGGCCAATATGCCTTTGCATATTTTTGAGCCGAGGTACCGAGCAATGGTGGATTATGCGGTCGAAAATTCCGGCATGATTGGTATGGTGCAACCCAAAGACGTCAACGATTATTCGGACCACCCCGCCATTTACAATACGGGATGCTTGGGCAAAATCAGTTCATGCCAACAAACCGAGGACGGGCGTTACTTTTTAGTCCTGACAGGAGTCTGCCGATTTACCATCGAAGAAGAGCTGCCCATGGCAAAAGGTGGCTTTAGGATGGTGGCACCCAGGTTCGAGAAATTTCTCGAAGATCTTTGCCCGCCTGTCCCAGGCTTTCTCGACAGAAGTAAGTTGTTCGAAAAACTAAAAGCCTATGCTCAGAGTCAATCCATGAAGATTTCATGGCCGGAACTTCAAAAAGCAGAGGATGAAGAATTGCTAAACGTGGTGGCCATGGGCGCCCCATTCGACCCCAGCGATAAGCAAGCCTTACTCGAATCATCTCAAATTGAGAAAAGAGCTTCGATGCTGGTAGCAATGCTCGATGTCGCCTCACATCAAAGTGGTGAGTACAATACCGACTGGCTTCAGTAGTCTAAAACTACTTTCTACCGCCCTTGCCCCGAGACTTAGGTTTTGCCCCACGTTTTTTGGAACCGCCACGGCCTCGCTTAGAGCGGTTACGCTGCTCCTGCCGCTGGGAGAGACGTGGTTTGCGCCCCTCAATCGCTCGCATGGACGGAGTAGACGCCGGTCTTTCGGTGTCGCCCTCTTCATCCATTGCAAAGTTAATGCGCCTTAAACTTGGCTCAACCTGAGCTAAAACCACCTCAAGCTCATCGCCCATATTGATGACTTTGCCGCCTTTTTGTCCCCGAAGCAGACCGTCCTCGGACTCACACTCAAAATAGTCGTTGAAAAATCGCCCAATGGACTCGATGGGCAGTAGGCCTTCCACAAAAAGTTCATTGGCCCGGACAAAAGCTCCAACATCATGAACGCCCATGACAGTCACAGTCATGGACTCACCCAGATGCTTCTTGGCAATAAAGCAGCCCATCAACTGAGTCACATCACGCTCAGCTGCCACCGCTCGTCTTTCTTTGGATGATGTGTTGCGGGCATGCTCTTCAAGCTCTTCAATGGGGCCCTGCTTCTTCCACATTTGCCACAAGGCTCGGTGAACCAGTAAATCGGGATATCGCCGAATAGGAGAGGTAAAGTGCAGGTAAGCCGTTGAGGCCAAACCGAAGTGACCTTCGTTCTCTGGTGAGTAACGAGCTTGGGGCAAAGACTGCAAAAGCAGCATTTGGACAACCCCGGCCGGATCGTGCTCTTGAAGCTGAGCGATGAAGTTCCCGAGGGTTGCCGGCTCTTCTGCACGCTTCCAATCAAACTGAATGCCCAAACGCTTGGACCACTTTTTCAGAGGTTTGAGCTTTTCTGCTTTGGGCGGTTCGTGAATCCGGTACATCCCCGGAATCTTTTTCATCAAGAGATAAGTTGCCACAGACTCATTCGCTGCAATCATCAAATCTTCGATCAGCTTATGGGCGTCGATGCGGTCGCGCCGAACAATGCCCACTGGCCGGTTCTCGTCATCCACCAATACCCTTGCTTCGGGAAGTTCAAGTTCGAGGCATCCACGTCCTTGTCGCTCTTTGCGAATTTGACCAGATACAACGCTGAGCCTTTGGATTAACATTCGAATAGGGCCCGGCAGCTGAGCCGCGTCCTCGGTGTTATCCAAAACAGACTGGGCTTGCTCATAGGTCAGACGCGCTGCGCTTTTAATCAAAGAAGGGTAGATGTTGATATCTTGTGGTTTGCCACTGCTGTTGACCAAAAACTCACAGGTCATAGCCAGGCGGTTCTCATCTGGCCGAAGCGAGCACAGGCCATTTGAAAGATGTTCCGGAAGCATCGGCAAAACCGTATGCGGAAAATAAACACTGGTTGCGCGATTTTGCGCTTCGTCATCCAATGCAGATCCCGGCGTCACATAGCTGGCAACATCGGCAATAGATACCCAGACCCGAATGCCACCGGACTCTTGAACAGCGGCAACGGCATCATCAAAGTCTCGAGCATCAGCACCATCAATGGTTACATGGGTGACTTTTCGTAGGTCTTTGCGAAGTCCGTCGAGCACCGCCTCAGGATCCACATCCGGAGCCGAGGCTGCCTCTTTTAAAACTGCTTCCGGAAATTCGTTGGGAAGTCCTGTAGCCAAAATTGCGGCCTGAATAGCCACCATTTCGTGGTCGGCATCACCAAGTACTTCTTCGAGTTCACCGCGGGACGGTTTCACGTCATTGCCGCGCTCTGTGACTTTCGCCATCACGGCTTCGTTGAGCTTCAGCTCGGAAGTATCCTCTAAAACAATC
>MDSW01021241.1_pt1 | contig 10786 bp, 10 predicted proteins | sample 811171 | NCBI WGS metagenome assembly MDSW01 (sample SAMN05326641, study PRJNA326480) | marine metagenome | isolation source: seawater | place: Atlantic Ocean: North West | collected 2012 | reverse complement strand
TTTAATTTGATAACCATTTTTTTTACTAATTATAAATTCATTATCATTAAAAGTATTTAAAATTTTTTTTCTTAATCGATAAATGTGAGTCTCAACAGTATGTGTTTCTATTTCAGATTGATAACTCCATACTTTTTTTTGTAGCTCATCAACGCTAATTGGTTTATTTGATTTAGATAAAAATATAATTGTGTTAATTTCTTTTTCAGTCAATTTAAGCTTAATATTTTTTGCTAACATTTCTCTTGAATTTAAATCAATTATATAATTATTCACCTTAACATCAGATTGACTGTTGAATTGTACTTTTAGAAATTCAATATTTATTTTTTCTACTAACTTTGAAATATTCATAGGTATATTATTTAAAACAAATTGATGACCAATTTTTGAGAATTCTTTATTTGTTATGATTAAGTAATTATTAAGATTTTTAATTTTATTATTTAAAATATTTTCATTATCTACAAATAAAATGTTAAAATTTAACTCTGATTCAAGTTCCTCAAGAATATGATATAATTTTTTAAATTTATATACGATTAAAATCTGTGATATCACTGATATAGAATATGACAATTTTGGTAAAAAATAAACATACTCTTCAAATAGAAGAATTTACTTTTAAATGTTGTATAGGTAGAAAAGGATCAACAAAAAATAAGAGAGAGGGAGATAAAAAAACTCCAAAAGGCACTTTTAAGATTGAAAATCTTTATTTCAGGAAAGATCGTATAAAAAAACCATTAACTTCACTAAAATGTATAGAAATAAAAAATAATATGGGTTGGTGTGATGATATTCGTTATCCTAAAAAATATAATAAACTTATTAAAGTTGAAAAAAAAATTAGACATGAAAAATTACTAAGAAAAGATAATAAATATGATTTACTAATACCGATTAAATACAATTTTAAAAAACCTACTACTGGCTTAGGTAGTTGTATTTTTATTCACCTAACTAGAGATTTTAGACCTACTGCTGGATGTGTAGGTTTAAAAAAGAAAGATTTTTTGATTATACTTAAATTGATTAAAAAAAATTCTGAAATAAAAATTATTTAGGATCTATTACCAAAAATACTAGATCCAACTCTAATAAATGTGGCATAATGTTTAGCCGCTACTAAATAATCTGAAGACATACCCATACTTAAATCTGCAAAACCAAATGATCTATTAAGTTCATTCATTTCTTCAAAGTAATCATTAGGATCAATATTTGCAGGGGGAATGCACATCAGTCCAATTAAGTCTAATCCAACTTCCTTACAGTAAGTTATAAGTTGGCTTGCTTCGGTTTTTTTAATTCCTGATTTTTGATCCTCATCACCAATATTTATTTGTAGAAAAATTTTAATTTTTTTATTTATTTTATTTTGTTCATCAGCAATTTTTTTGGCAAGTTTTATATTGTCAACAGAGTGTATATAATCAAAGATTTTAACTGCGTATTTTACTTTATTTGTCTGCAATTTTCCAATCATATGCAATTTTACTTGCAAATTTGTTTTTTTGATTTCTGTCCATTTTTCGATTGCCTCCTGAACTTTATTTTCTCCAAAATCTATATGACCATATTCTATAAGGGGAGAGATTTTATCAATTTTAAAAGTTTTAGATACTGCTATAATTCTAAGCTGATTGTTCATATTTAATTTATTTAAATGAACCTTTATATTTTTCTCAATATCTAATAAATTTTTTACAGTATTATGCATAAAAATATGAAATATTACTTCATAAATAAATTTGAAACAAACTATATCGATAAACAAGATAAGCAAACAATAATTATTTATAGAAATTATTCTTCAGAAATAGCTGATGTAAAACTTATTTTAGAAATTAAAAAATATTGTAAAAAAAAAGGAATAAAAATTTATTTATCTAACAACATTAAACTTGCAATAAAACTTGATTTAGACGGCGCATATATTCCGTCTTTTAATAAAAATACAAAACATTTATCGTATTCAATTAAAAAAAATTTTAAAATTGTTGGGTCCGCTCATAATCTGAAAGAAATTAGAATAAAAGAAATACAAAAAGTTAATAAAATTTTTCTATCATCTTTATTTAAAAAAAATAAAAATTATTTAGGAATTAATAGATTTAAAATTCTTTCTAAACTTACGAGTAAAGACATTGTTGTTTTGGGTGGTATTTCAGAGAAAAACTTAAAAAAATTAAATTTATTAAATCAATCCAGATTTGCTGGAATATCTTATTTTGAATAAAAAAAAGGCCCCTAAAAAGGGGCCCTTTTAAAATTAAATTCTAATTAAATTAGAATGCGAATGAAACACCAAGTTTCCATCTTTCACCAGTAGAACCAGCAGTATGGTCAATACCATTTGCTTCTGTCTCTGATAATGAAACTGTCATTCCACCAGTTGTGTAAGAAGCACTGATTTGCTCAACTTCTTCATCTGTTGCAGAACCATCAGTTTCAAAAGTTTCTTCACCGTAGCTGATTGAAATGTCATCAGTTACTGTGTAAGAAAGTTTAAATGATGATATTTCTTGATCATTATTAGTTGAAGCATCATAGTCAACTTCAGTTTGTGAAGCTGCAACTGTGAATGATCCAACTGCATATGATGCTTTAACAGTAACTGCATCACCAGTTGTACCAAGTGTAGCTAATTCACCTGATGCGTATGTAGCAGATAAACCATCAACACCTGTGTAAGTCAAATTGAAAGCAGTTGCTGACTCTTTTCCTGATCCACCTGGAGAGTATGATGCTTGTACTGATACATCATCCATTACTGAAGGAAGTGTGTATAACAATCCACCACTTGCCATATCTGAAGCAGCTGGAGAACTGATACCAAATCCGTTATCAAAGATATCACCTGCAGCTGTACCGTCTACTGCTGTTTGAGCAGAGCTTCCGCCCTCACCAGCCATAGTTACAGAACCTAACTCATCTGAACTTACAGTAATTGAGTGTGAGTCAAATGGAGCACCAGCATTTGCAGTAGTTGCATTAGCTGTAGCACTTAATCCATTATCACCTTGGTCTAATACGAATGAAATCGCTACATTTAAACCGTTATCTAACTCTCCACCACCTGTGAAAGTTAATTGGTTACCCATAGTCCATGACTTACCACCGTCAGTACCAGAGTTGTTTTTTACTCCCATAGAAGCTCCACCAGCAACTGATACAGCACCAGCAAAAGCTGATGTAGCTACTAGAGAACCTGCTAAAGCAGTTAATCCTACTTTTTTAATGTTCATATTAATTACTCCTTTTATTTATGTTAATTATTAATAATAAACGGTGTTTTTTTAGCATTTTGAGAGTATTTTTTTGAAAAAAACAGGGTTTTATGTGATAAAAAATTAAAGTGTTGCATTTTTGCATCATTATTAGGGTTATTTTTTAAATAATTTAAATTTTTTTTAATTATATAGTAGATATATGTCGTTTATTTAAGGATCTACACAAACAAAAAATCAAAATGATAAAGAAAATCTTATTTTTATTAATAATAACCACAACTTTAATTTCTTGTGTTGGACCAGATGGAAAACGTAAATTTGGTTCTGATGCTAGAAAATTTCCTGATGACCCAAAACTTAGAGTTAAAAAAAATCTGGAAGAGGGTCGTGGGTTTAGGCTTAATCAGATGATAAGTAAAAAAACTGGTACATTCGATTTCGCAAGCTCAAACGAACTTTGGAGAGCCTCATTAGATGTAATAGATTTCATGCCATTAAGTTCTGTAAATTATAGTGGAGGAATAATTATTACTGATTGGTACTCAAATGATCAAAATCAAAATGAGAGTATAAAAATTTCAATTCGTTTTCTTACAAATGAAATTAGATCTGACGCACTAGATATAAAAATATTTACGAGAAAATGTAAAGATAGTTTAATTAATTGTAAATATGTAGACACAAATAAATCACTTATAACTGAATTAAAAAAAGAAATTCTCAAAAAAGCAACATTATATAAAAGACAAGATTCAGAAAAAGATGAACAGAAAAAAAATTAAGATTTAAAAACTTAATTTATTAAAATAATTAAATTTGTGGAAAGATATAATTTTAAAAAAATTGAAACAAAGTGGCAAACACTTTGGAAGAAAGAAAAAACATTTTCAACCAAACTAGATAAAACCAAAAAAAAATTTTATTGTCTTGAAATGTTTCCATATCCATCTGGGAAAATTCATATGGGGCATGTAAGAAATTATACTATTGGTGACGTTCTAGCACGATTTAAAAAACTAAAAGATTATAATGTTTTACATCCAATGGGCTGGGATTCTTTTGGTATGCCTGCAGAAAATGCAGCTAGACAAAACAATTTAAGTCCAAAAGATTGGACAGAAACAAACATCTCAAATATGAAATCACAACTTAAAAGATTAGGTCTTTCAATAGATTGGGATAGAGAAATTTCAACATGTTCTCCTAGTTATTACAGACATCAACAAGAATTTTTTTTAGAACTTTACGACAAAGGTCTTGTATATCGAAAGGAAAACTATGTTAATTGGGATCCAGTTGATGAAACTGTCTTGGCTAATGAACAAGTAATTGATGGAAAAGGATGGAGATCTGGAGCAACTGTTGAGAGAAGAAAACTAAATCAATGGTTTTTTAATATTACAAAATTTTCTAATGAGTTACTTGAAGGCCTTGATGAATTAGAGCAATGGCCTAACAAAGTAAAAATAATGCAAAAAAATTGGATAGGTAAATCCTTTGGTTGCGAAGTAAAATTTAAAATTGAAGCAAAAAAAGAAATAAATGAAATAAAATGTTATACAACAAGGCCTGATACTCTTTTCGGAATGTCATTTCTAGCTTTATCTGTTGACCACCCTATAGCTCAATTCTATTCATCTGACCCTGAATTTATAAAATTTAAAAAAGAATGTTCAAAAACTGGGACAACTGAAGAATCGATTGCAGTAGCTGAGAAATTAGGTTTTAAAACAGATTTATTAGCAATCAATCCTCTAGATAAAAAAATTAAAGTTCCAGTATATTTTGCCAATTTTGTTTTAATGGATTATGGACTTGGAGCTGTCTTTGGTTGTCCCGCTCATGACCAAAGAGATTTGGACTTTGCAAGAAAATATAACTTAAATGTTATGCCCGTTGTTAAACCTCTTAATGAAGAAACTATAATAATTGATGAAAAAGCTTATACAGATGAAGGTGAGCTTTTTAATTCAAAATTTTTAAATGGGTTAAAAGCACCAAATGAGTCAATACCTAAGACAATTGAATTTTTAGAACAAAATAAACTTGGAAAAAAACAAACTAATTTCAGACTTAAAGATTGGGGAATTTCAAGACAAAGATACTGGGGATGTCCCATTCCTATAGCTTATGATGAAAATGGTAATCCTGTCAAAATTCCAAAAAATTTACTTCCAGTTAAATTACCTGAGATTAAAAAATTTATTTCAAAAGGAAATCCACTTGATGAAATGGAAGAATGGAAGAAAATTAATATTGATGGAAAAGAATGTATTAGAGAAACTGATACTTTGGACACTTTTGTAGATTCATCCTGGTATTTTTTAAGATTTTGTTCCGCAGATAAAAAAGATTATGGTTTTAGGCAAGAAGAAATTAATTACTGGATGCCAGTAGATCAATACATTGGAGGAGTTGAACATGCTATTCTTCATTTATTGTATTCAAGGTTTTTTATGCATGCACTTTCTAAGGATAATGAAAAATTTGATATCAAAGAACCTTTTAAAGGATTATTTACTCAAGGCATGGTTTGTCATGAAACCTACAAAGATCAAAATAATAATTGGGTAAGTCCAGAAGAATTGATAACAATAAATGGTAAAAAATTTCTACTAAAAGATAAAAATCATCAAATAAATGTTGGACCTTCTGAGTCTATGTCTAAATCAAAAAAAAATACCATAGATCCAGAAAGAATAATTGAAGATTATGGTGCTGACTCAGTAAGATTGTTTATCTTGTCTGACAGTCCTCCAGAAAAAGATGTTCAGTGGTCTGACGAAGGTATGATTTCTTCATATAAATTTCTACAAAAATTATGGACATTAAATCAAAAAATATTAGTAGAAATTAATTACGATCATCCTAAAAGCTCTAAAAAAGACTTGGATATAGTTACTGCTCAGTTTGTTGAAAATGTTGAAAAAAATATTGATAAATTTAGTTACAACAAGATCATAGCAAATTTTCATGAAGTATATTCAGAAATTAATAAATTATTAAATCAGAAATTTGATAAAGAAAGTTGGGTTAGAAATTATAAAAATATATTAATCACAATGAGTCCAGTGATCCCTCATTTTACAAATGAATGTCTTGAATATTTGAATATTAAAACACTAGAAAATGCTGTTTATTGGCCAAAAATCAATAAAAATATTTTATTAAACGAAAATACTAATTATGTCATTCAAATAAATGGAAAAACAAGATTGGTAATACAATTAAAAAGTGGCATTGATGAAAAAGAATTATTACAAAAAATAAAAAAAAATGAAAAAGTGAATAATTATTTAAACGAAAAAGAAATAAAAAAAACAATATTTATAAAAGATAAATTATTAAATATTATTGTATAAAAAAATGATTAAAAGAATTATTTCATTAATAATATTACTTATAAGTATTTCACATTGTGGTTTCTCGCCACTATATTCAAAAAAAACAAATATTAACTTTTCTATTTCATCTATTAAATTTGAGGGTGACAGAAGTATAAATAATTTTTTAAAAACTAACTTAAAACAGTTTCAAAACAATAATTATAATAAAAAATTTGATATTGTTGTAGTCACAGAATATGGAAAAGTTGTTTTATCAAAAGACAAAGCTGCGAACACAACTAGCTATCAATTATCCTTAAATACAACATTTAAGATTAATTCAAATAATAAAACCATAAAAGAATTAATAATTTCAGAAAAAAAAATTATGGATAATATTAATGATGATTTTCAAGAACAAAAAAATGAGAGAACCTATAAACAAAATTTTGCATCATCTATATCTAATAAACTTTTAACTGAACTTTCGATGTTAGATGATAATTAAATCATTCGAAATTAATAAAATAAATATTAACAAACATTCATTTATACTTTTATATGGAAAAAATGAAGGTTTGAAAAATCAAACTATAATTAATTTATTAAAAGATAAAAATATATCTTATAATTATGAGGAAAATGAAATTATAAATAATTCAAATGCTTTTTTTGAAAGCATTAATTCAAAATCCTTATTCGAAAATGAAAAAATTATAACTATAAAACGTGCAACAGATAAAATTTTAAGAATAATTTCTGAAGTTGTTGAAAAAAGATATGAAGATTTATTAATTATTCTCGACGCAGACAGTTTAGAAAAAAAATCAAAATTAAGAACTTTATTTGAAAAAGATAAAAAATTAGTTTGTGTTCCTTTTTATCCTGATAATGATCAGACACTATCAAAAATAGCATATAATTTTTTAAAAGATAAAAAAATTTCAATTTCTAACTCAAATATTAACTTAATAGTTAGTAAGTGTTTTGGGGAAAGAGAAAAGCTGATGAAAGAACTTCAGAAAATTGAATTTTTTAGCATAAATGGGAAAAAAATAGATAATGAAAATATAACAAAACTTATCAACTTAATTGAAAACCATAGCATAACAGAGCTTGTTGATAACTGCCTAGCTCTTAACAAAAAAAAAGTAATAACGATCTTAAATGAAAATAATTTTAATAATGAAGACTGTATTATAATTACTAGGTCTTTTTTATTAAAAGCAAAAAAACTATTAGCTCTTTCAAAGACATTTGAAAGTAATAATAATTTAGATTTAACTATCTCATCAGCAAAACCCCCAATTTTTTGGAAAGAAAAAGAAATAACAAAAAAGCAAATACAAAATTGGAACTCAAAAAAAATTAAACAATTAATCTTTGCGTTAACTGAAACTGAATTACTTATTAAAAAAAATATTAACAATTCAATTAATTTAGTTACAGATTTTATTTTGGGTCAGTTTTCTGCCGAAGAAAATATTTAGCTTTAATTTATTTATTTTATTTTGGTAAATTTAGATAATATTAAGTCTTTTCTTTTTACAAAGAATAGATCTTGTCCCTTGTAGGCATCAAAACAGGTCCTTTTATCATATTTACTAAAACTAGCCCTATTAGTCATAATTATAAAATCAGCATCAACAACATTAGTTATATTAATTTTCTTATTTTTTTTAGAAAAATAATAACGTACAATATTTGCATCACCTCCACATACGGCTACATTAGAATTATTAATTTTTTTTCCAGCTACTTCATCAGGTAAATTATTTATTAATTCCTTCCAAGACGTATTCCAATAATCATTTTCAAATTTGTTTGAAGCCAACTCTAGATTTGTAAAATAATAATTTAGGTAAGAATATTGATATGGTGCTAGAGTAATAAATCTATACAATGATAGAGTAATTAAAAATATGAATACACTAGATGATAAAAAATAAAGATAATTTTTTTTAAAATTTAAAATGAAATAAATAATACCAATTGCACAAATTATACAAAAGAAAGGTATTAAAAATAAAAATAATCTAATCCCGTCATAAATTTTAACATTTAAAACAATAGTGAGAAAAACTGTGAAAAAGATAATAAATAAATTTAAAAATATAAATTTAGAAAATCCACTCACATAATTTTCAAAAAAATTTTTTTTTAAGAAAATAAAAATAATTGAAATTAAAAATAATAATGATTGATATATTGGCATTTTGAATTGTAAAAAATTTAAAAAATATGTTTTTGGAGTTTCAGATGTTTCATAGAAAATTCCATTTATCAGACCTAATTTGGGACCAGCCTGCCAAGAAATAGAGTTTTTTATTGTTTCAAGAAAAATGTTAAAGTTACCTTGATGCAAATGTGGCCATGTAAGAAATGTAAGAAATGAAATTATAATTAAGCAAATAATGATATCAGATATTTTTTTTTTAAAAAAATTTCCAATGTTATACTTGAATGATATTATATAATTAGTGATTCCAAATAATATTATAGGAAAAATTATTCCCAAAAAGGAAATTCTAATCCCACAGCCAATACCAATAAATATTGAAAAAAAAATTAAATTTTTCAAATCCTTCTCTTTTGAAATATATTTATAAAAAAAATATAGAAACCAAATTAAAGAAAAAAATATAATAGTATCTTTTGGGTTAATTCCCATGTGCCCAAAAAAGAATGGATTTATTAAGGTAAGTAATGAACTTAATAATGCTAAAAGCTCATTATTTGAAAATAATTTTACGAAACTGTATAGACCATATATTGAAAGAGCAGCAAAAATAAAATTAATTAAATGTTTAATGTGAAAAAAAAAGTTTCCATGAAAATTAGGATAAAACTTATAAATTAAATGGCTAATGAAACTACTAAAGGTATCATATAATCCAGGATAAAATTGATTATTAGCATATTGATAATTATGATATTCACCAAATGAAATTAAATAACGTAATCGGCGTATTCCATTGGCGGCATGAAAGGGTTCATCCCACGAAGCTCCAATAACTAGCGAATTCCACAGTCCGAAAAAAATTAAAATTGTTATGATTATTTTTAAAGAAATTATTAACTTTTTAGAATAATCCATTTGCATCTAATAATGAGATTTTATTATATCAACTATCTTATTTAGCTGATCTAAATCTTTATATTCAAAGCTTATTTTACCCTTATTTCTTTTATTGTTTTGTATATCAACATTTAAACCAATTTTATTTGAAATCGATAATTCAAGAGCAATTATATTTGTATCCTTGCTTGAATTAGATTTTTTTCTTTTTTTAAAAATTTTGACAAAATTTTCAGTCTGCCTTACAGAAAGTTTCTTCTCTACAATTTTATTTGCAACAAAAATTACATTTTCAAGGCCAACCAAAATTTTTGCGTGACCAGGCGTTAATTTTTGAGCTTCAATTAATTTAATAACATCGTTAGGTAAAGTTAATAGTCTTAAAGAATTTGTAATGTGACTTCTACTTTTACCAATAAACTTTGATACTTTTTCCTGATCATATGAAAATTCGTCAATAAGTCTTTTATAACCTTGTGCTTCCTCTAAAGGATTTAAATCATGTCTTTGAACATTTTCTACAATTGCAAATTCTAAGGATTTTAAATCATCAGCCTCTGTTACAACAACTGGTACATTATGAAGTCCAGCTCTTTGAGCTGCAAGCCACCTTCTCTCTCCTGCTATTATTTCAAATTTTGATTTATCATTATTCGACTTTCTAACAATGATTGGCTGTATCATTCCTCTTTCTTTAATAGAGTTAGTTAAATCTTCTAAATTATTTTCATCAAATATTTTTCTTGGTTGATACTTGTTCGGAATTAGATCACTTACTTGTAATTGATTAGTTTGAGGTTCTACTTTTGATTCACCAATCAATGAGGACAAACCTCTTCCTAAACCTTTTTTAATTTTGTCCATTAAGCAGCACTCCCTATTGTCGTTTCTTGATTTATAAATTCATCTGTAAAACTAAAATACGACTTACTTCCTGGGCAGGATTTATCATAAATTAAAACTGGCATTCCATGAGAAGGTGCCTCTGATAATCTAACGTTCCTAGGTATTACTGTTGAGTAAACTTTTTCACCAAAATAATCTCTAGCTTCTTTTTCTACTTGTGAAGATAATTTATTTCTTTTGTCATACATCGTTAAAAGTATACCTCTAATTTTTAATTCTGGGTTTAAACTTACTTTTAT
>MDSW01082314.1_pt1 | contig 10789 bp, 5 predicted proteins | sample 811171 | NCBI WGS metagenome assembly MDSW01 (sample SAMN05326641, study PRJNA326480) | marine metagenome | isolation source: seawater | place: Atlantic Ocean: North West | collected 2012 | reverse complement strand
TTCCTTCTCCTTCCGTACCTAATGAACCTGAACCCACCCCCACAGCCGTCCCCAATGAAGACAATAACCAGAGTGAAGAGCCCGCAAGTACGCCAAGTAATACGATTCAAGAACGTTTTGAAACAGGAACTGTCGAAATCATTGGCGAAGCGCTTCCCCCTGACGAGAGTGTCGGACATGCAGCCCCAGGATTTAGAGCCCAACCCAATACCAGTTCGGAAATGATCGAAATCATGCCAGCCGATGGGACGGTACGCCTCATCGGGTTCTTTGCCCACTGGTGCCCACATTGCCAACGGGAAGTTCCCAGGGTAGCCCAATGGCTGAATGAGAATAGTCTTCCCAATGGTGTTGAGGTAGTCGCTATCTCAACCTCAGTTCGCGAAGGAACACCGAACTACCCGCCATCTGAATGGTTCGAAGCAGAAAAATGGCCAACACAAGTACTTGTTGACAGCCCTGAAAAGACGATCGCTGCTGCATACGGATTAACTGGATTTCCCTTCTGGGTTCTCGTCGATGGCGAAGGCGTTGTCGTCCATCGCAGCAGCGGAGAACTGACAGAAGAGCAATTTGCCTATCTTGTTTACTTAGCGGGAACGCTCGCGCCCCAACTAGCGTGACATCTCACGCTCAATCTAGAGGGAGATTTTTCTAGTCGTTTGCCCAGCAACGGCAACCACAGTTCGATTCAGCTGTGCATTCGCATGAGGGGCTGCAAGAGCAGGGTTCATTTGTTGTTTCCATAGCACCAGCATAGCAAAATTTAAGATTAGAGACTTTCACGCACGATTTGCGTACTCTTTTAGGAAAGTTCGTGGAGTTTCTCACGGAGCTTGTCAACTTCTTCACCAGTAGGGCTTTGAAGCTTTGTTGCCTTTAGGAATCCTTCCCAATCTACTTCGAGTGATGCCGTGAAGCCTTTTGCCGAAAAGGAAAACTCCCCTGGTTCAAATTTTAGACCTTTAGTAAACTTAACTCGGTAGGTAAAGTAATCAAAAAGGTAGTCATTTTGAGGCTGCTTCGCAACAGACCATGCAAGTTTATCGACATCATCCTTCTCGGATGCCTTAGGAGATCTCTTTAGATATGCTTCTAGGATTTCACTGAGGGGGATCTCTCTTTGAATCTCGGCGAGGATATTTTCGCCCTTTTTGATTTGAAATTTCTCAACGGAGTGACCTGATGTCGTTCCAATCTTGAAAGAAGCCTTCATGGGTGCACCTATAAAAGCTTCTTCTTCAATTACTGCAAGAGCGATATCCAGTGCTTCGGGCCGCATGGAAGTCATTGTGCTTCCTCTTTTCGTAGCAACCCCGATGAGGATGGCTGCCGTAAAAACTATTACAGGGGTTGCGTTTAGGTCTTGGATTGTGTTTGGGAGTTCTTCTATTTTCTTTTGCAGAGAGAGTAACAGTGCTAGTTCTAACGGGACTTGATCAGCTTTCTCAAATGGCTCCAATCGTTCAGTTCCGTTGATGATCCCTAGGACTTTTTCAAGTGCACTATTCTCGGGATGTTTTTTAACTAGCTTCTTTAAGAACTCCTCCTTTTTCCCGGGTATTCCGTTGCTAAGGTATTCCGAGACAATGTCGTCAAATAGAGTTTCGGATTCTGGATGCAGTGGCTCTCCCTTCCGAAGTGAACGAATGGGAATAAGATGTTGAGTTGATTCCTCAGACCACTCAGAATCATCTATCAGGAGTTCTAAGCTTTGAGCTAACTCGGAAGTAGCATGTTTGTTTATTGCATACAGGCCATGTATGAACGCAGATGTGAAATGTTCAGCATTCCAGAGCCTTTCGTAGCTTTTTTCTACACTGGGGTCCACTTGCATGGGAACGATCTCCGAGGATTTAGTCTCTCCTCCTGCAAAAAGCTCCGGTGATGCTTTAAACAGTTTCCTGAAGTCAGGCACATTGCCTAGGGGCGTTGATGCATAACTATCTAGGTCTTTTTGGTTCTCAAAGTGTATTGCGATAACCCCGCCTTCAAAGGGGATTGGAAAGGGCGTGGTTCCCTCCGGCTGCTCTCTCGTTTCAATGAAGACTGGGGTCAGGATGGCTCCACCCTCTTTTCGTCGAACTACACGCTCTAGATGTTCTTCTGAAAGAGGTGTTGCAACTATTGGTATCTGGGTTGGGGTAAGTTCAAGAAGATCATTGTAGTATTTCTCCAGTGTCTCTCGGGGGGTTATCATGCGCCTCGAGGAGAAGAAGTTTAGGTTCATTTGGTTTGTAAGAACTCCAGTTAGTTTATTTTCTTGAACCTTGGTTTGTTTCTTTTCTTCTGGTTCGGGTTTTTTTGCGTCGGCTTTGGTTTGTTTCTTTTTTTCTGGTTCGGGTTTTTTTGCGTCGGCTTTGGTTTGTTTCTTTTTTTCTGGTTCGGGTTCCTCTCCGATCTCTTTAAGCAATGATGGTTGGTTCTCTTTTTTAGTCATAGTGTTATAAGTCTCTCCACTCAATTCCATCTTCAGGGAAGCGGTTAAATACTGTTGGAGTTTCATCTCCGTAGTATTGGAAGTAAAGCTTAGTCCTAGCGCGTGACACTAAAACGTAGTAAATGTGTTTTCCTTCACCACTATTACTTGGATCAGGCCAACCTTTGTTTTGCATCTGGGGACAAAAAACTGTGTCAAATTCAAGTCCTTTGGCATTTCTCCAGTGGGCTATGAATACACCGGGTTCTGTAAAATTAATATTTTCTTTCTCCTCATTGGGGAGTTTAGAATAGTAGGTATAAACTTTTATACCTTTTGGGGAGAGCTCTTGCTCTAATTTTTCTCCCCATCTTTCCACCATGCCTACTCTTGGCAGGAAAATACCGATTCTGTCACCCGAGTTGTTTATTGCTTCGGTGATAATGCGATCTTGTTGTGCTGACACACCAGCCTTGGAGTTCGGACGATCGAAAATTTGAATTTGAGGTTCCTCTCCTTCTCTTTTGGGTAGGTCAGGAAGCTCATCTTCGCTTCCTGGGAAGAGTTCTCTGGCCAATTCAGCTATCTGTTTACTATTCCGGTAATTTCTAGACAATTTAAACTCTTCTGTAATCATTGCGTTCATACGGATATCGTCTATCGTGCTCTTATCAGTGTTCTTGATGCTCTGATTTTCATCTGCAAAAATCGTGAGATGCCTACTGATGAGTGCAGCAACAAAGTAAAGATCCGGAGGGAGGTCTTGCCCTTCGTCAACAATTAAGAATGGGGTGGAGACCTTTTTAATACTCTCTTCACCCAGTTCTTGATCTATCCTTTTCTTGATTTCTTTAAAATCGTAATTATATCGATTTCCTTCTTTGTGAGGAACCCCTTCCTCGAAACCACACTTCTTCCAGAATGCCAAGAACCAGGCGTGGTATGTGAAGGCCTTACCCCCGATATTCAGGTACTCTACGGCATTCCCTAGCCATCTCCTAAGCATTCGGTTGTAGACCAGTAGCTCAGTTTGGTTACCCTGGTTGTTCATTCTTTGCAAGCGGAATAGTGACATTACGGATTTCCCAGTTCCTGGGGGTCCAGTGATCAGCCAATTACCTTCAAGAGGGAGAAAAAGCACTGCGTCCTGAGACTCATCAAGATCGTCGTACGAGGGCAAGTCCATATATCTATTCTTCTCCAGTTATCGAGTTAATTAGTGGTGTCAAAAGTCCATCGAACCCTTTTTCACGATCGCCTAGGAGTAGAGATCTGTCAAGCAGAAGATTCATATTTGCGCAGCTTGTCTCTGATATTAAGGCACAGGAGTGGCAAGCTCCACGGTTTATCGATTCAAAACCTGTTCGGACTTCTCTGCAGACAGGATCATGTGAGCACCAACCTATTCTCTCAATGGCTGCAGCAAGTGTATTTATGAATCTTGGCGGCTCACCTTGCCGGACAAGCCCTCCCAGTGACCCTTGCTGGTCTCCGGTCGCTGTGTAGATGAGAATTCCAGCCATGGGTTGCCCTAGATCCGGGGTACTTGAGTAAATGCGTTCTTGTAGAGCTGATGCCGGATATCCGCAATCAAAACTCAGTTGGAGGATAAGTGCGTGCGCAAGGGTGTGAAGTGCTATGAATCTTGGTGTAACTTCAGGAAGCCAACTGAAGCCGGATTCCTCCACCCGCCTTGCCGTGGCTTCCAAGTATCTGGTTACTTCGTCGGAGGTTTCCCATGCCTGAACCGTTTTTTCTCTGAAGCTAAGGAAAATGCCTTCTCCGAACGTCTCTGTTGCCGGTAGCCACCGCTCCTGAGGTCGGAATTTATCAAGATCGGGTGTCACCACTTCTATTTTCTCACCACCCGGACGTAGTCTTGTAAATCCCGTAAGTGCCCTGACTTCACGCAGTCTGGTCCCTAGAATGATTTTTTCAATAAGATTTTCTATCTCAAGGACTGCCTTGGACCGTGAGCCATGCTCGGGGTCAATTATCTTGACGTGTTCTGTGATGAAATTGTCTCTTTCATCATATTTTCGCTCAATTATGAATGCGTCGAATTCAGATCTCTCAATGTCAATTGCATCTTCACTCTCATCTGGACTGTCGGCTTCCCATTTGTCGCGCCACGCTTTATAACTAAGTTCCTTTACCCTTTCGTAACTTAAGTCGAAATACTTCGCCAAGCCCTTAATGTACTGGTTGCTAAGTACTCCAGGTTCGCCATTGTTGAAAGAAGACTGGGTATTGATTAATATGAGGAAGTTTTCATGGGCTGATAATCTGTCTTCTATTGTCACAGCCGCTGCGTAATTTGATGCGGGTGGTATGTCTAGTGCGGAAATGGTTCGCGGATAGTACACATTGGATCCGCCCTTTATTACAGCCTTTGCCCTAGCTGAACAATCTTCCCTGTCCCTACTTCGCAGTTGCCAAGGTTGTTTCCCTAAGCATTTGTGGTAGGTATCCGCCTTCATTAGGTTATTAAGCGATCTCTCGTTGCCGCATTCAGCTCGTATCACTACTGAAGATAGCCCTGCGCCACCTCGAATCTCAAAATATAAATTTTCGTTCCAACTTTCGCATTGAGTGTCGCTAATTGGACTCTCGGAGTGGGCCCATTTCCACCACGCAACATCGCTTAAGTGCCCCTTCTCACAAACTTGGACGAATCTTATAGGTACTAGTTTTGTCGGTCTGCGTGTATTTCCGCAGTCACATGTTGGCGGGGTGCCGTCCTCGTCACGTGGGTCCCTCTCGTCCATTTTCCTGCAATTTGGACAGAAGTGCCATTGCGGAAACCGCATGTATGGGATACTTTCATCGCCCGGGCGTTTCCAGATACTGGTTCTTTCAGGTGACTGCCTAAATCCGGCTATTTTAAGACTTCTCGCTAGCCGATCAAGTTCAAGATGGGATCCACGCTCACCCCACATGGTCGTATCACAGGCAACGAAGGATTCTCCGCTCCACTCGTAGATAGCTCCAATCCCGAATGGGGCTATGGTTTGTGACCGTCGGATTTCTGGGAGTTCGTCAAGATTAGTCATTTAGCCTCCAATCAATAACATCAATTGGTGTTTGGACGTCAACATTTCGCATCGAATGGTGGGCTTCCCACTGTCCATAGCTATCACCAAAGGCTTTAAGAAGGGTCTTGTTGCTTCCTCTGTTGTTATCGTGGAAGGAGAGATCCGGTATCTCTCGAATAAGCGAACCCCAATCCTCAGCTAGTTTCTGTAGGTAAAGGCGAACATTTTCTGCTTCACTAGGGTCGCTTTGCAAGGCGCGCCTGTACAGTCCTTCAATTATCCTTGAGACGCCTTCGCTTTCTGGATCAAACCGTCGTGCATCTTCATTTCTGGTATAGCCAGCCCAGTGTCTCATAAGAATTACGAACACCGCAGCTAATGATCGCTTGCGTGAAGAGAGCGAGAATGGCGTGACACTTGTTGGTTCGACCCAGCGGTAGAGCGCAGAGTGGTATGACCGGAACCGCTCGTAGTGTGCCCGGTCCCTAGGCTTGCCCGAAGAATATAACGTTACGACCAAACCCGGGGCTTTACCACGACCAACTCGACTGGTTGCTTGAATATATTCTGAAGTTTGCAGTGGTTGTCCGACGACAAGCATTAGACCAAGTCTTTGAATATCTACTCCCACAGAGAACATTTTTGTACACGGAACGAAAGCGACAGAGTCTTTCTCATACCAGGGGGAGGAAAGACGATCGAGCGCATCCGGAATCCGAGATGAGGGGATGTTAGCAGAAAGCTCCATAACGTCATCTGGTGATAGTGATCTCCTGCCATCAGGCTCAGGAGAGAGGTATTGTAGTCGTGCCGGTATATCGTCTAGCCCCGCTGTTAGGCTTGAACCCAATTCATATTTAGTGTTGTGGAAAGCAACTAAGGTCCAGTATCCATCAGTTTCTTCGGGTTCATCGTATTCTACTTGTGATTGTGATTGGAGGAGCAATGAACTAACCCAGATTCGAGAAGTTGACGGTGTTTTTGAGGGACAATGAACCCCTACGTAGGTTCTTCCAGGCCTATCTGGATTCTCTTTTACGAAATAGCTGTCGCTGTAATCTAATCCCGCTGATGGGAATAGGTGAGCGCTAGAACCGTAGATTGCGCGAATTTGCGAATCTGCTTCACGTATCGTTGCTGTCGAAGCTAAAATTTTTGGTTTTTGACCTTTCAATTCACAGAGTAGGCCGAATGCCGCTTCGTAGATTCCCGTTGTGCTACCGAGCGGTCCTTCAAGTAAATGAAGTTCATCTTGGATGATTAAACTCGGCGGTAGATTATCCTCACCTCCGAAAAAAACACCTGCTCTTCCCTCCCAAGTTAATCGGGCAAATTTGTCAACAGTTCCGATCAGGATAGTTGGAGGATTCATGTACAGGGCTTCATCAACAATCTGGATGGGTAGCTCTTCGTTAAAATCACATTGAATACTGGGGCAGTGCAATTTGAATGAGTTGTTCTTAGCTGTGAATCCGAACTGGTTGTCCCGTGGGGGAGCATCTTGGACTGGGACTATCCGAGCTCCACACCATGGGCAGCCAGAGATTTGAAATCCTTTTTGGCCTGAGGGGTTTAACTCAATGTCTTGTGCCCATTCAATGCATTCGCTGAATGTATTGGGTGTTTGACTCCTACCTATCCATAAACCAATTGTTACTGGCTCCTTCCCTAAGGAACTAGGATGCTCTTTACGAAGAGATTCGAGCGCACAGGCGAGTCTGGCTGTTCGTTCGAACTGTTGAACTGTCAGTAGCCGCAACGTGTAGCGAGTAATGACGACCGTCCCCCCTGACCTGCTCCCCGCTGTCAATCTTCGATAGATGATAGACATAGCAGCGAGGGCTAAATACGCTTCCGTTTTCCCAGATCCTGTTGAAGCCCAGATCAAGTCAACAATAGATCTGTCTTCACTCTCAGGGTTCACTAGGGAGTCAAGGCATAGAAGCTGGTAGGCAAGCTGAAACGGGTACCATTTAGATTCGCTTTCGGTGTATAGAGATGAATCTGGCATTCTGGGAGCATCAGAACTAGAGAAAAGGCCTCCCCCGAGCGAGGTACTTGAGTGTTCCATCTGACGGATCATCACATTTTGACTTAACTGAAAGGCCTCAAAGACTATGGGGTCACCAAGTGCGTCTACGCCTCGTTTCATTCGGTCGATGGAAGTCTGAATTCTTGTAAGGATCCGATTCGCTTCAGGCGTATTTGGCGAGATCTCTCTTTGCTCTTCAAGCCAGTTTGCATAACCATCAACAAATTTGCGTAACAGTTGACTGACTGCCTCACTTTCCCCGTCGCGGAGATTGGCTAGTTTCAGCGCATCGCTATCGATTTCTCTAACTGTGTCAAGATGGAGAACGTCAAATGAAGGTATGAATGTTGAAAATATACTTGCACAATGGCCATTTGTTAATTCCCAGTCAGCAGCACAACCGTGTCCAACCGCATAGACCTTCTGATGCTGGTACCTTAATCTCAATTCGGATTCATCGTCATCGGCGATAAGGGATTCAATGAAGGGGTAATCTCCGAATAACCCAGAATCCGATTGAATTGTAATCGAAGGTTGGAAGACACAAGCAGGAACATTGTCGTATGCTTTGCCCCGAGTGTTGTTGCTGATCGCAACAGTCACAACAAAGCCGTTGTGCCATGGTCTCCACCTGCTAAAAACAGCCACATCAAGTTCATTGCAGATAGTTTGCCTTTCCTTGGGACTTAGAAGAATCTCAATATTCTCGAAGGGTTTTCGTTGCCATACTTTTACTTCTCTTGGATTCCCCTCTCCGTCCATCTCTGATTCCAGGATCTTTTTTTCATGCTGGTATCGCGCTCCTGAAAGGGTGCACTTTATTGAAGCCGATTCTTTCTTATCAGTACTCAGAAAAAACGACAAACCCATAGAGGCTGGTTGGTGCTGATTAGCCATACTGAGTACATCGTCGACGACCCCCTCTTCGTCGGCTTCGGAACTCCCAGAGGAACTATCCCCGTAGCTATCGCTCTCAAGCACTTCGTTCGTGGAACTTTCTTGAGGGAAGAGGATGCCAGTCGCATAATTATCTAGCGGTGAGTCATCAAGTGCCTCCTCTCCACCTTCTCTGGGTCCAAGAATTTGGTCCTTGAAATGGGAAAGGAGCTTGTCTCTTCCTAGGGTCATTCCGAACCCTCCATGGCAGCCCGATTTTTGTCCATTGAATTTTCGATTGTCATTTCTAAGTCAGACGATACGGCCATCCAGAGCTCTACCTTCGCTCGTGTCATCGATACGTATAGAGATGAACTGCTTTTTTCATCTTCATGAAATTCATTTATGTCAATCACGTGGACAAATGGGCACTCAAGACCTTTAAATTCTTCGGGGGTGGCGAAGGCGATCCTATTTCTTTCCGGACTGTTATTGGCAGCCATTTCCGGAGTGAAACGCACAATGGATTCCCGAAGTCGGCCGAATGGAGGCAGGTCGATACAAGAAGAGTTCGGCTGTGAAGAGAGAATTACGATATCCCTCTCCGGAATATTGTTGTGAAGGAGGTTACTTATACGTTTTTCTAGCTTCGCTGCTGCATCCTCGGGAGAATCTGTATACACAATTTCTGGGACGTTGCCTTCCTTGACAGTTGGGGTTCCCACGTCAGCCCCCAACAGGAATCTGACACTATCCACAATTGATTTTGTATTCCGGCAGTTAGTCTCAAATTTGTATGATAGATCTGCACTTTCTTTCAAAAAATCAGAAGCCGTTTCGTCAAACCTCCCATAAATACCAGCTTGGTTATTCTCGTCGTATAGGAATCTCCATTTTCCCTGCTCGATCCCATCCTCAAGCCAGGTGGAAATCAAGTCTAAACCCTCCATGTCTAATAGATCCTGAGCTTCGTCAACGATTATAAAATCTGCGAAACTCTCATCGTTATTTCGTTCACGCTGGACAATTATTTTTATTTCTTCTGTCTCTGGTTGACTCTTTAGATAATTCGCCAGTGAAGCGGATGGTGAAATAAAGACCACATTTTTGCCATCAGCTGCGTGCATTCGTGCAATCTCAAGTGCGATGACAGTCTTCCCTGTTCCTGCGCCACCTGTATAAACTATGCGGTCATGAGATTCTGCAACCCTAATTCCTTTAAGCTGATCTTCAGTCCAGGTATCAATTGATTCCTGTATGTTCTCACTAATAGCTGTAAGAGTGATCACGGACGAAAATTCCCGCCGAATAGCTGTTTCCAAAATTTCAAAATCATTCCTGCTGATTTCCCGCTTGTGAAATTTTTCCATCGTATTTTTTTGACACGACCGAATCCATTTTTTTAGTCGATTGTTGTTTCTATAGTTATGGTCATGAACTTGCCAACCCTCCCATTCTGTAGAGCGAATATTTGGGGCACTGCAATCAGGGAATGACACAGCCCAGCCAAACGCGGTGCCTGCAATAAGGTCGGGTTCGGTATCTTCTGTCAAGATGCCTCTTAGAGCATGCATCGCCTGTTCGGCTTGGACAAAAGGTGAAATGGAGAGCTTAGTAGTACCGGCTGCTCCTCGTGTCCTCCAAACCCCATCTTTTCCACGACTTACTTCCCCCCCCTTGACCTCAATGACCAGAACACCATTTGTCGTCAAAATGACAAAGTCGGCCTCTCCTGTTTTCCGTTCATGATGACTTCTCAAACGAAGGCTATGAAAGCAAGTACCTTTAATATCGCAATCCTTTAACCATTTAAAAAGTTTTTTTTCAGCCTTGCTATCCGAAGGACTACCCTGTGGATATGTAGGAGGAATCATCTTCATAACTAAGTCCCTTTGGCGATGAGGTCTCCTAGAAGTACAAGCTGCTCCTCACTATTACCCATCGTCAGTTCTAGCTGGCGAGCCATCAAGAAGTATCTATGCAATGGGTAATCCCGATCAACACCAACTCCGCCATGTAAATGTGTCGAAGCGTGAACCACCCGGAAACCTGCTTCAGATGCCCACCAACGGGCTATAGCCACTTTTTGCGCAGCTGGAAGTCCTGCAGATATTCTCCACGCTGCCTGACGAGAGGTGAGACGCACAGCTTCGGTATCTATATACGCATCGCCAGCTCGTTGGCTTACAGCTTGGAAAGTCGCTATAGCTCGATCAAATTGTTGCCGTATTTTGGTGTACTCAGATGCTAGATTTAAGGAAGCTTCACAAGCCCCTGCCATGATGGAGCAAATTGCGGAGTCAATACGCAAACTTAGCCACGTCATAAAATCTTCATACGATACTGCCCCCAGTTGTTGGGCATCTACATTATCCATGGTTAACGCTGCCTGAGAGTAGCCTGTAGTCGTTTCTTGAGGTTCCGTGG
>MDSW01151657.1_pt1 | contig 10790 bp, 9 predicted proteins | sample 811171 | NCBI WGS metagenome assembly MDSW01 (sample SAMN05326641, study PRJNA326480) | marine metagenome | isolation source: seawater | place: Atlantic Ocean: North West | collected 2012 | reverse complement strand
TTTGTATTAATAGTGCCTAATAAATTATAGGTAAATTTATGACTTTAATTAAAAAAATAAAAGATAAAAAAGTCAATTTTGAATTTAATAAAGAATATATCAATGTTGTCACTGACAAAATAGCTAATAATGATGCATCATTTATTAATAACTCCTTTAAAGAAATGCATCCTGCGGATGCAGCCGATATCATAGAGCATTTAAGTGAAAGTGATCGTGAAAGTCTAATTAAACTTAATAACTTTAAAATTGATCCTGAAATCTTTGTTGAGCTAAATGAATCTGTTCAAAAAGAAATCATTAAATATTTGTCATCAGAATCAATAGTTACAATATTAAAAAATTTAGACTCTGATGACTCTATACAAATCTTAGAAAATATAGATGAAAAAAATAAAAACTCTATACTAAGTTCTTTACCACCAAAAGACAGATTTGCATTATTAGAAAGCTTAAGTTACCCAGAAGATTCTGCTGCAAGAATAATGCAAAGGGAATTTACTGCTATTCCTAGTAATTGGTCAGTTGGTCAAACTATAGATTATTTAAGAGAGAATAAGGATTTACCCGAACAATTTTTAGAAATCTTTATAGTTGATAATGAATTTAAACCAATTGGAACAGTTCCCTCATCTAAAGTTTTAAGGACACCACGTGAAACAAAGATGATTTCCATCATGAATGAAAGTCAATTATCAATTCCTGTAGATATGGATAGAGAAGAAGTTGGACATTTATTTGAGAATTATAATTTAAATTCAGCTTGTGTTGTAGATAAAAATAATAAATTAGTGGGAATGATAACAAGCGATGACGTTTTGACAGTCTTAAAAGAGGAAGCCGAAGAGGATGCGTTAAGATTAGCAGGTGTTGGGGATGAAGAGATTACTGATGGAGTTTTAAAAAAAACTAAAAGAAGATTTAATTGGCTTTTATTAAATTTATTTACTGCGATAATAGCATCTATTGTAATAGGTTTTTTTCAAGAGGACATAGAAAAAGTTGTAGCACTTGCGGTTTTAATGCCAATTGTTGCTTCAATGGGAGGTAACGCCGGAATGCAAACTCTTGCTGTTACCATAAGAAGTATTGCAACAAATGAATTAACTAAATATAACTTTTCACAAAATATTATTAAAGAATTTTCTATAGGTATACTTAATGGTATAATATTTGCGATAATTAGTGCTCTAGTTGTTTATTTTTGGTTTGATGACCTAACCTTATCTTTAATAATTTCAATTTCAATGGTTTTAAATATGATCGTAGCTGGGTTGTTCGGTATTTTGGTTCCTATAACTTTAAAAAAATTTAATATTGATCCAGCAATTGCCTCTAGCGTTTTTGTTACCACAATTACTGATGTAATAGGTTTTTTATCTTTTCTTGGAGTGGGTGCCTTTTTTTTCTATAATTAAAAATTATCAATCAATCTTACTTTCCCTATAAAAAAAGCGAAAAATAGTTTAAAATTTCTTTTGTTAAATTTTTTTGATAAATTGTACTTATTTCTTAATTCTAAATAATCTAATTTAATATCATCATGTAAAATTTTTTTTTTAATTAAGTTTGCTTGATTACGTAATCTTAAGTTTTCTTTCAATTTTCTATGAAATTTGTATAAAATATTTGTTATTTTCTCTGCTTTTTTTATTTTTACACTGTTTAATAATTTGAGTCTTGAGGATAATGCTAATCTTTGTCTATTTCTTATTGTTTTACAGCTGATAATTTTTATTTTAAATTTTCTCTTAATAAATTTTTTAATTAAATAAACTTGTTGATAATCTTTTTCTCCTAAAAACATATATTTTGGACTAAAACTTTTTAAAAATTGATTAATAACTGCCAAAACTCCTTCGAAATGACCTTTTCTAGTTTTTGCACATAATACTCTGTCTTTAGCTGCAATATTTATTTTCATACTTTTTTTATTTTTATATATTTCACTTTTTTTAGGAATTAATAAATAGTCAACCTTCAAAATTTTCAAAATTTTAATATCCTTAGTGAGAGTTCTAGGGTAATTTTTAAAATCACTCTTTTTGTTAAATTGTGCAGGATTAATAAATATACTAACTAGCGTTTTTTTACATTTTTTTTTTGATTCTTTTATCAATGATATATGTCCGTCATGCAAAGAACCCATGGTTGGAACAAACCCAATTTTTGCCTTAAAATTAACTTTATTATTTAATTTATTAATACTTTTAAAAATCAACATTTATGATACTTCAATTAATACAACTTATTATAATTAAATGATTAGACAAGCAATAGTACCTTTGGCTGGATTAGGAACTAGACTATTACCTTTAACTAGTGTTTTCGCAAAAGAATTATTACCCATCAACGGCAAACCTGGTGTTGAATATATTTTAGATGAATGTAAACAAAGCGGAATTAAAGAGGTTATTTTTATAATATCCAAAAAAAAAGAGATAATTAAGAAGTATTTTAATAATGATACTTTTTATAAAAAAATTTTAAAAAAAAAAAGTAAAGATAAACGTTTAAAAAAAGAATTTGAAAAAATTAAAAAGTACAAAAAAATGATCAAATTTGTTTATCAGGACAACCCTAAAGGCACAGGTGACGCTGTTTTAAAAACTAAAAGTTTAATAAAAGATAATTATTTTTTAATGTTGTTGCCTGACGATCTTATTGTCAAAAAAAATTGTTCAAAAGACATGATAAGAGTTTTTAAGAAATATAAATGTTCTGTTATGGCAAGTATGAATGTTAAAAAAAATACAGTTAATAGATGGGGAATTTATTCTTATAGAAGAAAAATCAATAAACAAAATTTTATAATCGATGATGTAATTGAAAAACCAAATATAAGTCAAGCCCCATCTAATTGTGCTGTTATAGGTCGATATATTCTACCAAAAAATATTTTTAATAAAATTCAAAAGCAAAAAAAAGGAAAAGATGGAGAAATACATATTACCGATTCTATAAGATCATTAATTAAAGATGGTGAAAAATTTATTGGTCATAAATTTAAAGGTGAATATTTAGACTGCGGTACAATGCATGGTTATATTAAATCTGGTTTAAAAATAGGTCAATTATGAAACTTTGCATGATAGGAACAGGCTATGTTGGCTTAGTAAGTGGAGTATGTTTTTCTGATTTAGGAAATGATGTTATTTGTGTAGATAAAGATGAATATAAAATTGAAAAACTAAAAAAAGGTATAATTCCAATTTATGAACCCGGTTTAAGCGAACTAGTGAAAAAAAATTATAATTCTAAAAGATTATCTTTTTCAACTAATTTAAGCGAGTCTGTTAAAAAATCTCAAGTAATTTTTATTTGTGTTGGTACTCCACCAAAAAAAAACAGCAATGCAGCTGATTTATCTCAAATTTATAATGTAGCAAAAGAAATAAGTAATAATATTAAATCACCAAAAATTATCGTCAATAAATCAACAGTTCCTGTTACCACAGGAGACAAAGTTGAAAAAATAATATCAAGAAAAGTTAAGAAGAAGTTATTTAATGTAGTATCAAATCCTGAGTTTCTAAGAGAAGGTGAGGCCCTACGAGATTTTATATATCCAGATAGAATAGTTATTGGAACGTCAGATAAAAGATCTAACAAAATAATGAGGAATCTTTATTTACCTTTAATGTCAAAAGGTGCGAAATATATAAATACATCAAGACGCGCAGCAGAATTAATCAAATATGCCTCTAATGCTTTTCTTGCTACGAAAATATCCTATATAAATGAACTGTCTAATTTATGTGAAAAAATTGGTGTAAATGTTGAAGATATATCGATTGGGATGGGACTCGATAAAAGAATTGGTGGTAGATTTCTTAGAGCAGGACCTGCTTATGGTGGCTCATGTTTTCCAAAAGATACAAGGGCTATTATAGATACTGCTAAAAATTTTAAGACTAATTTATCTATAATAAAAAGTGTTATTCTATCTAACCAAAATAGGACAAGTTTATTAATAAGTAAAATTATAAATTTACTTAACAACAAAGTATCAAAAAAAAAAATAGCATTCTTAGGCGTAACATTTAAAGCTAATACTGATGATATGCGTGAATCATCAAGTCTTAAACTTATTCCAAATCTGGCAAAAAAAGGAGCCAAAATAAAATATTTTGATCCTACTGGAAATAAAAAAGAATTTGACAAAATAAAAAATGTTAGAAACAGCTCTTCAATTGAAGAAGCTTGTTATGATGCAGATCTAATTGTTATACATACCGAATGGAATGATTTTAAATCTTTAAATTTCAAAAAAATAGCAAAAAAGAAAAATTTTATCGTTTATGATATGAGAAGATTATTTAACAAAAATAAAATGAATAAGTCAAAAATAAAGTATTTTACTATTGGAAATTAAATAATTTCAAAAATTGCATCAACTTCCACAGCAACACCTAATGGTAGGCTAGATGTACTAACAGCAGCCCTTGTATGCATTCCTGAATTACCAAAAACTTTTACTATTAAATCAGAAGCACCATTTACAACTTTTGGCTGATCAATAAAATCTTCTGTAGAATTAACAAAGCCAGTTAATTTAATACAGCATTTAATTTTACTTAAATCATCATTACAAATTTTTTTTGCTTGCGAAATAATACTTAAAGCACATCTTTCTGCTGCTTGGTATCCTTGGTCTATATTTAATTCTTTCCCCAGTTTTCCCTTTATTAGTTGACCGTTTTCATCAATTGATATTTGACCCGATATAAACAATAATTTTCCTGTTATTTTTGAAGCAACATATGATCCGACAGGATCTGGTGCCTTAGGTAATTTAATATTATTTTTTTTTATATTTTCTTCAAAGCTCATTTTTTTTTTTTCTTTTTATTTCTATCGTATTCTCTTCTTTTCTCAATTAAAATTAACGCCTCTTCCATGGTTAAATCTGTTGGGTCTTTTTCTTCCGGTATGGTTGCATTTAACGATTTATATTTAATGTATGGACCGTATTGACCTTTCATTATTCTAACAGGTTTTTTATCATCAGGATGCTCTCCAAGATCTTTTATTAAAGATGATGAAATTCGTCCAGGTTTGGCTTCGGCTATTAATGTTATAGCTCTATTTAGCCCGATTGTGAAAAGTTCATCCACATTTTCTAATCTAGCAGATTTATTTTCACATTTAAGGTAAGGACCAAATCTTCCAGAGTTTATAGTTATATCACTCCCACTATCAGGATGTTGACCTATAATTTTTGGTAACGAGCATAAATATTTTGCTTTTTCTAAATCAATTTGATCAATTTTAATACCTTTTGGAATTGATACATTTCTTAAATTTTCATTTTCTTTTTTCTTTTTCTTTTTTTTATTTGTATTTTCTTCATCAATTATTTCATATTGAAGATAGGGGCCAAATCTTCCATTTTTTAAATAAATATCCTTACCATTATAATATTGACCAATTAATTTGGGTTCAGCCAATGCTATTTGATCGTTAGCTTTTGTTTTGGATAAAGGTCTGGTAAATTTACAATCTGGATAGTTAGAGCAGCCTATAAATGCACCTCCTCTAAAGCTATTTTTTAAACTTAATTCGCCTTTGTTACAAAGTTTACATTTTCTATTAATTTTTCCATTTTCATCAGATTCAAAAATTAATTCACCAAGACTTTCATTTAAAAGATCTAAAACTTCTCTAGTTCTTTTTTCTTTTACATTAGAAACATTTATGTTGAAATCTTTCCAAAAATTATCGAGCACTTTGACCCATTCCTCTTTACCTGCGGTAATATCGTCAAGTTGTTCTTCTAAACCCGCTGTAAAACCATAATCTACGTATTTGGAAAATAGTTTTTCTAAAAATGCTGATAATAATTTACCCCTATCGGTTGGAAAAAAACGTTTATTAACTATATCAGCATATCCTCTATTTGAAATAACAGATATAATACTTGCATATGTAGATGGTCTTCCAATACCTAGTTCTTCAAGCTTTTTTACGAGACTAGCTTCCGAATATCTTGGTGGTGGTTGTGTGAAGTGTTGTTGATCTATAAAATTATCTATTTTAACTATTTCTTTATTAACGTCAGGTAAAATTTTTTCATCTTCATTATCATCAATTCTTGTAAGTTTTAAAAATCCATCAAATTTAATTGTCGAACCAGAACATTTGAATTCATTCATATTATTATCTGAAATTATTGTAATAGTTTTCCTGTCAAATTTTGCAGACTGCATTTGCGATGAAAGAGCACGTGACCAAATTAAATCATATAGTTTAATTTGATCTGTGCTTAAAAATTTTTTCATTAAATCAGGCGTTCTGGTTATGTCGGTTGGTCTTATAGCTTCATGTGCCTCTTGTGCATTTTTAGCTTTTTTACCAGAATAATTATTTGCTTCACCAGGTAAATAATCTTCACCATAAGATTTTTTTATAAAATTTCTGAAATCTATAACAGCATCATTAGATATATTTGTACCATCTGTTCTCATATATGTAATTAAACCTACGGTATCACCCTCTATATCAATTCCCTGATATAATCTTTGTGCAATCTGCATTGTTCTAGAGGCACCAAAACCTAGTTTGCTTGATGCTGTTTGTTGCAAAGTAGATGTTGTAAATGGACCTAGGGGATTTCTTGTATATATTTTTGAATTTATATCAGAAATTTTATAGTTTGATTTTTTAATTTCTTCTATAGCTTTATCTATATCTTTTTTATAGTTAAAAGAAAATTTTTCAATTTTAGAATTATTAAGTAATACAATATTTGAATTTAGGATATAATTTTTTGAAGTTTTAAAATTAACATTTAACGTCCAAAATTCCTCTGGCTTGAATTGTTCAATTTCATGTTCTCTTTCTGTTAGTAGTCTTAAAGCTACAGACTGTACTCTGCCAGCAGATTTGGAGCCCGGTAATTTTGTCCAAAGTATAGGAGATATATTAAATCCTACCAAATAATCCAAAGCTCTTCTTGCCATATAAGCATCTACAAGATTAGGTTCTATATCTCTAGGATTATCAATTCCATTTGTAACTGCTTTTTTTGTTATTTCATTAAAAACTACTCTTTCAATTTTTTTATCTTTTAAAAGTTTTTTTTCATCTAAATATTCTTTTACATGCCATGCAATTGCTTCACCTTCACGATCAGGGTCGGTGGCAAGAATTATTTTGTCTGATTTTTTTGCGACATCTGTTATTTCTTTTAAATATTTTTTTGAAAAGCTATCTACTTCCCATATCATTTTAAATTTATCTTCAGGATCAACCGAACCATTTTTTGATGGCAGATCTCTTATGTGACCATAACTTGCCAATACTGTAAAATTATCTCCAAGATACTTATTAATAGTTTTCGCTTTTGCTGGACTTTCTACTATGACGAGATTCATTAAATGAGAACCTACATAAAACGTTTAGATAGTCAAATTAATAAATTTTAGTCTTTGATTCAGTATTATTTTTTAAGCGTTTTATATTTTCTTTATGAGTATAAAAAATCAAAATAAACAAAATTACAAAAAAATAATAATTTTGATTATCGATGAAAAAATAATGAAATATGGGTACAGACAAAGAAGCTAGCAAAGATGACAGAGAAGAATATTTTGAAAATAAAAAAACTATTGTCCAGCTTGCTATAAAAACTAAACCTAAATTATAGTTAATACAAAAAAGGATTCCAACATATGTTGCTACTCCCTTACCACCTTTAAACTTTAACCAAATTGGAAAAACATGACCCAAAAAAATAGAAAGCGACGAAATAAATACAAACTCAGGAAAGTATAATTTTACAATAAGGATCGGGACTACAGCTTTTAAAATATCTAGTATTAAAGTTGTATAACCTATAACTTTATTACCAGCTCTTAATACATTCGTTGCTCCAATATTACCTGATCCAATGTCTCTAATATCTTTTTTCAAGAATAATTTTGTTAATAAATAACCAAAAGGTATTGAGCCCATAAAATATGATATAGAAGATGTAATAAATATTTCCATATTTAGACCTTAAATAGTTCTTCACCATTAATGTAAGTACTTATAACTAGTCCTTGAAGTTTTTTATTTTCTATACATGTATTTTTTGATTTTGATATAATTTTTTCTTTTTTCACGATCCATGGCTTATAAACATCAACTATACAAAAATCCGCATCATTACCAATTGATAAATTTCCTTTATTAATTTTCAAAATTTTTGCAGGATTATTTGTTAACATTTCAATTATTTTGAATAATTTTACTGAACCATTATGAAAAAGTTCTAATGCTAATGGTAAAAGAGTTTCAATTCCTGAAGCTCCTGTAGCTGCTTGTGAAAAAGTTAGTCTTTTAGATTCCTCATCTTCGGGTTTATGATCTGATACTATCACATCAATTAAACCTTTATTTATAGCTTTAACTAGAGAAACTCTATCTTCTTCAGTTCTTAAAGGAGGGGATAATTTTAAAAAAGTTCTAAAATCACCTATGTCATTTTCATTTAATGATAAATTATTAATTGATACTCCAGTTGTAAAATCTACCATATCTTTTTTTTGTGATATTAAATTTATAGATTTTGATGAAGAGATTTGAGAAATATGATATCTACAGTTTAAGTCTTCCAATAAACTGAGATCTCTTTCAATAATTATTTTTTCCGCTAGATCAGGTATGCCTTGGAGCCCTAACTTCGTTGCAATAATTCCATCATTTACCATTCCATTTTTTGACAATTCATAATCTTCTGCATGCTGCATTATTAAACAATCTAAATCAAAAGCAGATCTCATTATTCTTGACATTAATCTTGTGTTTTGAATTGTCTTGGTTCCATCAGTAAAACCAATAATACCTTTGTTTCTTAATAATCCAAATTCAGTCATGTTCGTGCCTTCAAGATTTTTTGTTAAAGATGCAGCTGGGAAAATATTTATTTTAGCTTTATCTCTACCTCTACGTTTTAAAAAATCTACAATTGATACATTGTCAATAACTGGACTTGTATTTGGCATAGTCACAACTGAAGTAACACCTCCAGCAATTGCAGCTTTACTTAAGGTTTTAAAATTTTCTTTGTACTCATATCCAGGTTCACCGACAAAAACTCGCATATCCACCAAACCAGGAAAAATATATTTTTCTTTAAGATCGATAAATTTTTCTCTTGAAGGAATATTGTTTTTATTGACTTTTTTTCCTACCGCTTCAATTTTTCCTTCTTCGTCAATTATCAATCCTCCTACTTCCTCAATAGAGTTTTTTGGATCAATTATATTTGCATTAAGAAAATATTTTTTTTTCATCATTCACAAAATATTTTAAGACAAGCCATTCTTACAGCCACACCTAACTCAACTTGTTCTTTGATTACGCTCTTATTTATGTCATCAGCTAATTTTGTATCAATTTCTATGCCTCTGTTCATAGGACCAGGATGCATTATTAAAGCATCATTTTTAGCTTCATTTAATTTATCAGGGGTAAGACCATAGTATTCGTAGTATTCTCTATTAGAAGATAAAAAAGAACTCGACATTCTTTCATTTTGTAATCTTAACATCATTACTATATCACAATCCTTTAAACCTTTTTTCATATTGGAAAATGTATTTACTCCTAATTTACTAATATCTTTTGGAAGTAAATTTGAGGGTGCAACAATATTTAATTCTGCTCCCAACATACTTAATAAATAAATATTAGATCTGGCCACTCTAGAATGGAGTATGTCACCACAAATTGCTATTCTCAAACCTTGAATTTTTTTTTTTCTATCAATTATTGTTAACGCATCAAGTAGAGCTTGTGTTGGATGTTCTCTTCTTCCGTCACCAGCATTAAGTACTGCACAATTAACTTTTTGTGATAAAAGGTTGCAAGCTCCAGAATCTTGATGTCTTATTACAATTATATCTGGATGCATCGCATTTAAAGTCATTGCTGTGTCAATTAAGGTTTCACCTTTTTTAATTGCTGAATTTACAATATTCATTGACATAACATCTGCCCCAAGTCTTTTACCTGCTAATTCAAAAGAGCTTTGAGTTCTAGTAGAAGGCTCGAAAAATAAATTAATTTGAGTTTTTCCTTTTAAAATATCAACTTTTTTATTTTTACTCTTATTTAATGATATAAATTTTTTTGACTCTGATAAAATCAGATTTACATCTGAAACAGATAAATCTTGTATACCTAAAAGATGTTTTTTTGATATTTTAACAGCTTTATTTAAATTTATCGCCATTAAAATTAACTCTATAGCTATTAAGTGGGATTATTGCAAGTATTAATTATTTAAATAATCTAATGCTCCTTGAAGCATGAAAGCAGCTGCATTTTGATCAATTTTTTTTAATCTTTTTGAAACATTTACATCCAATTGACTTGATAAATTAAAAGCCCCCACAGTTGACAATCTTTCATCCCAAAAAACCAATGGAATCTTTACTTCTTCATGAATTTTAAAACTTTTGTCCTTTACAGATTGAGATGATCTACCATGACTGCCATCCATATTTATTGGATCACCTATAATAATACCCTGGATATTATTCTCATTAACTAAAATTTTAATTTCATTAATTAATTCGTTTAAAGAGGATGGCTCTACTGTTTTAAGGGGTGTAGCAATTAATCTTTTATCGTCAGATATTGATATTCCAATCTTTTTTGTACCCATATCAACACCTAGTAAACGTGATTTTTTATCAATTTTTGTCCTGAGTTCATCAATAGTGATCATGTTGTATTTTTCTATTATAATGATAGATCTAAATATCATATGACTATAGATCTTAAAACAGTTAAACATA
>MDSW01156753.1_pt1 | contig 10791 bp, 10 predicted proteins | sample 811171 | NCBI WGS metagenome assembly MDSW01 (sample SAMN05326641, study PRJNA326480) | marine metagenome | isolation source: seawater | place: Atlantic Ocean: North West | collected 2012 | reverse complement strand
TCCCTACAAAGCTATTGCTGGAGCATTATTAGATTCGGGCGATTATCACAAAACGATTGATGAGACGATCGACGAGGGCGGACTTTCAGACCTATTAAAGTGTCGTGAAGATGCCCGAAAGCAAGGTCGAATGTATGGAATTGGTTATGCCTCCTGTGTTGAGCCCAGCCAATCTAATATGGGTTATATTTCAACATTGAAAACGGGCAAAGAGAGGGAGCGCGCTGGGCCCAAAGATGGAGCAGTTGCATCGGTTACAGTTTCAGTCGATGCACTTGGGTCGGTTAACGTGGTTGGTGATTCTGTTCCACAAGGTCAAGGACATCGAACTGCTCTAGCACAGATCGTAGCTGACCAGCTGGGAATTGATCCTGAAAACGTCGTCGTAGCTCTTGATACAGATACAGCTAAAGATGGATGGTCGATTGCTGCAGGTAATTATTCGTGTCGATTTTCACCCGCGTCTGCTAGCGCTGCAGATTTAGCTGCAGAGAAGGTGCGTCTCAAAATGGCCCGCATCGCAGCGACAATGCTCAATGTGAGTGCTGAGGAAATTGAGTTTTCTGATAATAAGATTTTCGCTAGGGGTAACATCGAAAATTCGGTACCCTTCTACCGAGTGGGTGGAATTGCTCATTGGTCCCCAGGTAGTTTACCCGATGGAATGGATCCTGCAATACGAGAGACAGCAATGTGGAGTGCTCCTGAGTTAACTCCCACCACAGCAAATGATGAGATTAATACCTCACTCGCATATGGATTTGGTTTTGATTTTTGTGGAGTTGAAGTGGATCCGAATACTGGTGTTGTAAAAATCGACAAATATGTCTCAGCACATGATTGTGGTACAATCTTAAATCCCGGACTTGCTGAGGGTCAAATTAGAGGGTCTTGGTGTGCTGCTTACGGAGCAACATTTTTAGAGGAGTTCAAGTACGACGATGATGGCACATTTCGTTCAGGAACCTTCGCAGAGTATACGGTGCCAACGGCTGCTGAACTACCTGACTTCACAATTGTACACCCCACGCCAAACCCATCACCGTACACACGATTAGGAGCAAAAGGTATTGCGGAAGGAAATCAGTATTCAACGCCGGCTTGTGTAGGTAACGCTGTCGCTGATGCAATTGGCTATGAAGATATTGAACTTCCATTAAACCCCTCTAAGGTGCTTAACTGGATTAAAAATTCGGAAACCAGACCTTCTAAAGAGACACAAGAATTCATGTCATTCGATACTCAAGATAAGCCTGCAATATTTGGTTCTGGCGAATTTGAAATTAAAGCTACCCCGACAAAAGTATGGGAATTGCTGCTAAATCCATCGAAGCTTGCTGATATGGTCCCAGGTTGCGAGTCTCTCGATATTGTTGATGAAAATAAGTTTTCTGGTATTGCTATGCTTGGCGCAGGCCCGGTTAAGGGACGATTTATTGCAAGCATTGAATTAAGAGATTTGGAAAAACCTAGTAAAGCGAAAATTATTGGGTCTGCCGAAGGACCCTTGGGGTCGTCACGAGGATCAGGGTCTTTTGAATTGACTGAGACGCCTTCGGGTACTTCTTTAAAGTATTACTACGAAGTAGCGCTTTCGGGAACTATAGCTGCAGTAGGTGGAAGATTATTGCGAGGGGCTGCACGTCAATTAATTAACATTTTTTTGAGGTCTTTGGCTCAACAAGCTGGAGATATGGGTCGTGTGGATCCTATGATTAAAGTTTTATGGTTTAAGTTAAAACGGATGGTTGGATTAAATTAATGAAGCCTCCAAAGTTTGATTATATTAGAGTTGAGAATAGCGAAGAAGCATTAGACTTGCTCTCGGAGTACGGTGATGATGCAAAAATAATTGCCGGCGGCCAATCGTTAATGCCGATGCTAAATATGCGCCTAGTTCGCCCACAGGTGTTAATTGATATTACAAATGCTCAGGATTTATATGGAATAACACAAACGGGCGACGCTATTGAAATTGGCGCAACGACCACACAGGCTGATTTAGGTAACTGGAAGGGACTAGCCTTAAATCTGCCATTATTGGCTGCTGCTATTCCAAGTATAGGCCATTTCCAAACACGAAATCGCGGGACAGTCTGTGGTTCATTATGCCATGCCGATCCCAGTTCAGAGTTGCCGACATGTTTAATGTTGCTAGATGGGGAAGTCGAATTAAAAAATAAAAAAAGTACTAGAAAGGTTAAAGCTAATGATTTTTTGATTGGGGTATTAACCACGGCTAAACATGCAGACGAGCTTGCTGTAAAAGCTGTCTATCCCGCGGCTCAAGATGGTGCCAATTATGCTTTTACTGAATTCCATCATCGTCACGGGGATTTCGCAGTTGTAGGAATAGCGGGAATGGCTCTTAATGATAAGATAAAAATTGCGGTGGGGGGCGTAGCCGATCGCCCTGAAGTCCGTGAATGGCAATCTCTCGCGGATGGTGATATTGATGATGCGCTTAATGATTTCGCTTGGGAATTAAAAGGTAACGATGACATACATGCGACTGCAAGATATCGTCGAGAGTTGGTTCGGCATCTCGGTAGAAAATTAATTAATAATCTATTATCTCAAAAAAATCATGAGTTGCCTCAATGAAAAAATTCACTAGAGATGAGCCCCATCAAATTAGGCTTACACTTAATGGAGAAGCCATAAATGGCGCGGCTGAGCCACGTTTATTGCTAACTGATTTTCTTCGGCATGAATTGGGAGCTACCGGAACACACGTGGGCTGCGAGCATGGTATTTGTGGTGCGTGCACAATACTGGTAAATGGGAAGGCAGTGCGATCATGTTTAATGCTAGCCTTGCAGGTAGAGGGATCAGAGGTTACAACAGTAGAAGGATTGGCTGATGCGGATGGAAGTTTTAACGCCTTACAACAGGCATTTCACGAGAATTTTGCTCTGCAGTGTGGATATTGTACACCAGGATTTTTAATGACTTTGAGTGATTACCTCAAACGTAATCCCGATCCATCTATCGAAGAAATTAAGGAAGCGCTAAGTGGAAACATTTGTCGGTGCACTGGCTATCATGAAATTATTAATGCCGCTTTTGATGCTTCTAAAGCTATGCGTAAAAATTAATAAATATTTCCTAATTTTTTAGGTTGTCTCTTTTACATGATAGACAAACTAGATTTTTTTATTGTTATAAAAAGAAGCATTATTCACCTGTAATCGTTGCAAAAAATTACATTTAGTTTATAAACATATTAAATAATTGCTTTAGGCTTGAACGTTTTCTTTTTTACATTGGTCTTGAGAGCAATTATTGCTTCTACGTGAGAATGAGATGTGACTTGTTGCGCTCCCATAATCAATGTAGCTGAATACAGAACTCATAATATAAGGGAGACTTATTTCATGATTAAAAAACTTTTTTTGACGGCACCTTTAGCAGCCATGTTGGCGGTCCCGTCGGTACAGGCGGCAGATGATACCATCAGAGTAGGTATTAATCTGGTTTTAACCACACCGGCTTCAATTATTGGTAAACAGAGTAAAGCCGCTTTTGAAGTTGCCCATAAGCATTTAGGGGGACAGGTTGCAGGCAAAAAGTTAGAACTAATTTTTGAAGACAATCAATTTAAGCCGGCGATTGGAAAGCAGAAATCTGAGAAACTTATTAAAAAAGATAAAGTGCATTTTCTGACTGGATTTATTTTCTCTCATATTTTAGGAGCCTCTGCTCCTGTTGGGCTTAAGGCGGGAAAATTTGTTATTAGTTCTAATGCCGGTCACACCTTGTACGCTGGAAAGAAGTGTCATAAAAACTTTTTCAACGCCGCTTGGGAAAATAGTCAAACGCCAATGGCAGCAGGAGAAATGCTTAATCGAAAGGGCGTTAAAAGTCTTTATGTCTTAGCTCCTAACTATGCTGCGGGCAAACAAATGATTACTGGTGTTACGCGGACGTACAAAGGGAAGATTGTTGCTAAGGCTTTAACTCCCATGAGCCTCAGAGATTGGTCGGCTGACTTGGCAAAAATTCGCGCAGCAAAACCAGATGGGGTTTTTGTTTTTTACCCTGGAGCATGGGGTCCAGCGTTTTTTACCCAATATGCGCAAGCAGGTCTTGATAAAACTATTCCACTTTATAATGTATTTTCAGTCGATGGCGCTGTTTTGCCAATTTTTCAGAAACGAAAGATGAATCACTTGCTAGGTACATGGAACACAAACTTTTGGGCGCCAGACCTAGATTTTCCGGCAAACAAAAAATTCGTTCCTGCATTTAAAAAACATTATAAGGGTCAGGTTCCAGCTCATTATGCTGCTCAGGCTTATGACACTTTAATGCTAATTGCAGCTGGTATTAGAGCTGCGAAGGGTGATATGTCAAATAAAGATGCAGTTCGTAAAGGAATGGAAGAGGCAGATTTTGACTCTGTTCGTGGTAGAATTAAATTTGGGAAAAACCATTTTCCAATACAAAATTTTTATGCACGTAAAGTAGTCAATAAAGATGGTCTCTGGCAGATGTCACGTGTAGGAGAGCCTGTTCTTAAAGATCATGCTCCAGTAAATTCTGGCAACTGTAAATTATAAAATAATTATTTTATAGCACTCAAAAAAATAGTGCTGGTGTGCTAATGTGCTCCAGCACTATTTTGTTTAAGGATTAGTGATAAGTGGTATGAATTATACGCTACTCGCCGAGCAATTTTTTAATGGGTTTCAACTAGGAATTATCCTATTTCTAGTGGCAGCCGGGTTGACTTTGATTTTTGGTATTATGGATCTGGTCAATCTTGCACATGGAACTTTATACATGTTTGGTGCTTTTTTTGCCGCTACGTTTGTTCATCTTACTGACTCACTTGTTCTTGGCATGATATTAGCTTTGCCTGCCATGTTAATTGCAGGATTAGCACTAGAATTAAGCGTTCTGCGAACGCTATATGAACGAGATCATCTGGATCAGGTTTTGGCCACATTTGGACTCATAATTTTCTTTAATGAGTTTTTTTTACTTGCGTGGGGACCAGAGGGTACGGGAATTAATTTGCCCCCATATCTGTCTGGCATCATAACCTTACCTGGCGGCATAACTGTTCCGGATTATCGGGTAGTGATTATCATAAGCGGGCTTCTGGTTGCTGTATTATTATATTTGCTGGTATCCAAAACTAGAATTGGAATGTTAATTCGAGCAGGTGCTTCTAATCGTGAGATGGTTGGCGCCCTTGGTATTAATATAAAACTACTTTTCACACTTGTATTTGGCCTTGGAGCTGTGTTGGCTGGTTTCGCTGGCATGATCATCACTCCTATTACCCAAGCGGAAAGTGGAATGGGAGAGGGGATGTTGATTCTAGCTTTTGTTGTTATCGTTATTGGCGGCATTGGTTCAATCAAAGGGGCGTTTATTGCAGCAATTTTGACTGGTCTGATTGATACAATGGGTCGTTCATTTATTGATGTAGCTTTGCTCTCTTTTATGGATTCAGTTGCAGCGGAAACAGCTGGCCCTGCTCTTTCGTCTATGCTTATTTATATTCTCATGGCCATCATACTAGCCATTAAGCCAAGCGGTTTATTCCCGCCCAAAGGCGCGTAGGCGTGACAATATGAATGTCCAGATACTCAAAACACCGCGTGGAATATATAATTCTCTATTGATTTTACTTTGTATTTTCATGCCAATTATTGCTCCTTTGATTGGTCAAGAATTTTTTACCGATGTTATCGCGCGTGTCATGATTGTTACCATAGCCGCCATTAGTCTAAACTTTATTATGGGATATGGTGGCATGATAAGTTTTGGACACGCTGTTTTTGTTGGTATTGGTGGCTATTCGGTTGGTATTCTCGCTTCGCATGGAATAGAAAGTGCTTATATCCAATGGCCGGTGGGACTAATAACGAGTGGTCTCTTTGCATTAATTATTGGTGCTATAAGCCTGAGAACTAGAGGTGTGTACTTTATTATGATAACTCTCGCATTTGCTCAAATGATGTATTTTTTGAGTGTTAGTATTGAAAAGTATGGCAGTGACGATGGTTTGACAATTGATGCGAGAAGTGATTTTGGGTTATCGTTTTTCGATTTGAATGATCCGATGACTATGTATTATACGGCGTTTATTTTGATGATTGCCTGTCTGTATCTAAATTTCCGTCTTGTTAACTCAAGATTTGGACGAGTGCTTAGAGCGGGGAAATCTAATAATGAGCGTATGAACACAATTGGGTATCCGACATTCAGATATAAATTGGTGGGCTTTATAATAGCCGGGATGATGTGTGGTTTGTCAGGCTTGTTGACGGCCAATTTTGAAGATTTTGTTAGCCCAGATTTACTATTTTGGACGTTCTCAGGAGAGCTTATTTTTATGGTAGTACTGGGTGGTATGGGTACTATTATGGGGCCACTTGGTGGAGCTATGATTTTTCTCTTCTTATCAGAAATCCTCTCTAATATCACTGAAGCATGGCATTTAATATTTGGTCCTTTTCTAATTTTGGTAGTTTTATTCGCTAGGGGTGGAGTTGAAGGTTTTCTGAAAAAATATGAGGACCCAAATGGCTGATATCTTGTTGAGGGTTGAAAATTTGGTTAAGAGATTCGGCGGATTAGTTGCTACAGACTCGTTTAGTATGGATGTTAAGCTTGGTGAAATTCATGCAATTATCGGTCCAAATGGTGCGGGGAAAACCACGCTCATACATCAATTGTCGGGATTGTTGAAATCAGACTCGGGGACTATCCATTTTGATGGAAATGAAATTAGTCAGCTCTCAGCCCCTAAAAGGTGTGATGCCGGAATGGTTAGATCATATCAAATAACTTCTATTTTCAGAGACTTTTCTGTTTTAGATAATGTTGCAATGTCTATCCAAGCCCGTGAGGGCCATAGTTTTCGTTTTTGGCGTAATGCAGATAATGATAGGAGTTTATCCAATAAAGCTATGAAGGTTCTTAATGAGACTAATCTTCAGGATAAAGCGGGCGTTTTGGCTGATAATTTAGCACATGGGGAACAGCGACAACTTGAGGTAGCCATGGCTTTAGCAACTTCCCCAAAGATGTTATTACTCGATGAACCAATGGCTGGGATGGGACCTGAAGAGTCCTCTCGGGTAACGCAATTTCTCAATTCGATGAAGGGTAGTTACACGATGCTCTTGATTGAACATGATATGGATGCGGTATTTGCTTTAGCCGATCGAATTACAGTTTTAGTCTATGGAAAGGCCATAGCATGTGGTAAGCCAGAAGAAATTCGAAACAATCCAGAAGTCCGTAATGCCTATTTAGGAGATGGCTAATGGGTGAACTATTGCGGGTTGATAATATTGAAAGCTCTTACGGAGCTTCTCAGGTATTATTTGGTATTACAATCAAGGTGGGTGTAGGCGAAGTGGTTACACTTCTTGGCCGCAATGGCATGGGTAAAACAACTACCATACGTTCAATTATGGGTTTGATGAGACCTCATGCAGGTAGTATCTCTTTCAAAGAACAGTTAATAATCGGTGAGCCGTCATATAAGGTTGCTCAGGCCGGCCTTGGGCTTGTACCCGAGGGACGCCAGATATTTCCTAATCTTAGCGTACATGAGAATTTAATAGCAACTGCTTCAAATCGAAATAATATAAAAGATCCATGGTCAGTCGAAAAAATATATTCACTTTTTCCCGCTCTCGCAGTCCGTCAGACGAATGCGGGTAATCAGTTGTCTGGCGGAGAACAACAAATGCTGGCAATTTCTCGTGCTCTGATGACAAATCCTGATTTGCTTATACTAGATGAGGCTACTGAAGGTCTGGCCCCACTCGTTCGCGATGATATATGGAATGTATTAGAACAACTTAAATCTGGGGGGCAATCTATACTCGTCATAGATAAAAATGTTGAAGCTTTGTGCAGAATAGCGGATCAGCACTATATTATTGAAAAAGGGATCGTCGTTTGGTCCGGTAATTCGACAGCCTTGCAAGAAGATGAAAATTTACAGCATCGGTATTTGGGTGTCTGATTAAAGACGTATGGAATTATCTCAATAAAGTATTTCTATAATTTTTAGCCAATCAGTTGTGTTGTTGCATGCTCAAAAAATCTTCACTAAGAGCATCGGTGGCCAAACTAATGAGTTGGTGACCTATCTTGCTGTTAGCTAGGGCTGAATGCGATCCAACCCGACCATCAGGAAATTGCTTGCGATGTTGATCTGGAGGCCCATGTTTGTCGCCTGCATGTTTTTTGATAAAAGCAGGGGAGAGTTTTTTTGGTGGGTTAGAGGCATCTCCGGGAGGTATGTCTCTATTGTTTACCTGTGTAATTGATATTTCTGAGGGTGTTGCGTGCATACCCTCCCAGTCACCAAAACTATTCTGCCGTAAATAATCTACTGATTCAAAGTCCCACCAACTCTTGATGCGGATTTTGATATCTGAGAACGTATTCGCGACATTTTTTAAAGGTTCTAAATTAGCCCCATGGCCATTAATAAAATAAAATTTTCTAAACCCGTGTTGTTTGAGGCTTGAAATAATTTGGATAACTAAAGACTCAAAGAGACCCGCCGAAATGGATATGGTGCCGGGGAATGCCATATTAAATGGTGCGGGAGTGTAAGCTAAAGTTGGAGCAACATAAACACCAATTTTTTCTCCAGCAGCCCGTGCGATCTCCTCGGCGCAAAGTGCATCAGTACCAATCAAACCCATAGGTCCATGTTGCTCAGTAGATCCCGTTGGTATGATTATTCCATCATAGTTTATCAAGTAGTTACCTACTTCTTGCCAAGTTGCCAAATCTAATCTCATAAATTAATCAACCATTTCTTTAATTTTGGTTGATAATCGGCCAACTCTTTATTGATTGCAGGAAACTGCTCAATATTCTTTCGCCAGGTTATTATTTCAGTTGGCCAAATAATTTTTAGGGATAAAAATGGTATTAGGGAATCAAGCCAGCTAAAGCTTATTGGATACCCGCAGTCGCCCAATAAAAGATTATTAGGTTCAAGGTTTAATAAGTTCGAGAGTTGCTGCAGGCGCATATTTATTTGAGTTTCTTGGTTCTCTTTTAATGTATGATCCTGATTCTTTGAAGATAGGGCTTTGAACAGTTTCCTCAATTCCGGCTCTAACCGTGTATCGTGAAAGCGACCGATCTCGCGCGTCTTCGCGCGTGCGACGGGACTGGCTGGTAACATGGCAGGGGTCGGACATATTTCTTCCAAATATTCAGCGATCGCCTCGGAGTCTGCAATCAATAAATCTCCATCCACCAATGCAGGAAGGTTGCCCGTGGGAACGATAGTCTTGTATTCATCTGATCCATAACCACCAATTGGTGATTTTTCCTCCCACTTTAGCTTCTTATGGCGCAAAACGATGCGTAATTTTGCACAATAAAGGCTAATGGGTACTGTGTAGACAGTCAGCATGAAAAGGAGGGCGCCAAAGGCGCCCCGTTTTCTCTAATTATTCAATTTCCATTTACGACCAAGTTTAGTAAAAAATCCACGCTCGGTCTTAAGTCCTATCCAAGTGTTAACATAATTAATCCAGACTTGATCCCCTTGAGGAAGTAACATAGCAATAGGGGTTCGAGCTTTTGCCGCTTTAACTGGAACAACCATCATCTGTTTATATTTTTCTACCAACTTATAAGCTTCAACATTGGAAGTAATATGGGCATCAGCTCTACCAGCTAATACTTCCTGGAAGTCTCGAGCAGGAGCTTCAACAATCTTGTGTTTTGCTTTGGGAAAGAAAAGTTTGACCTGTTTCTCTTGTGTCGTTCCTAAAGTCGCAGCAACGGTCACTCCGGCTTTATTAAGATCTTTCCAATCTTTAAATTTATTGGCATTCTTAGCTAGTGTCAAAGGGACTGTAGCTAAGGAGAAATAACTCACGGAATAGCCTGTCGCTTTAGCGCGTGCTGGTGACACTGATGCGGAACCAGTCATATGATATTTTCCAGATGTGACGCCACTTACCAATGTTTTCCAGTCAGTGGGCACAAATTCTACTTTCACACCAAGATCTTTAGCAAGTTCAGTCATTACGTCTATATCATAACCTGAATAGGAATTTGTTGCTGGATTCTTCATCGTCATTGGGTTCCAGTCGCCAGTTGTCCCAACTTTCAGAACGCCTGAATTGAGAACATCCTGTAATACTGACTTAGCGATAGAGGCGGTTGTCGTTGTTAGCATTAACCCCGCGAATGCGGTCAAACTTAAAATTAATTTTGAAATTTTCATTTTTTCTCTCCGTGGTTTGTTCTAGTCTGGATCATCGCTTGCAAATGGTTAAATTGCAACACATTGTATACATTGTCGAATCCTTTACATGATTAGCACTATTGAGGGTAAGATCAAATACATAGAAGCATTGGAGTTATAAAAAGTGGACCATATTATTAATGTAAAGGGAATTTCCAAGCGGTTTGGGGATTTTCAGGCATTGAAAGATGTTTCTTTAGATGTGGCTTCTGGCGAACGGGTTGTTATTTGTGGTCCTTCAGGCTCCGGCAAATCAACATTAATACGTTGTATAAATGGACTTGAGGAACATCAGTCAGGGAAAATCGTGGTAGATGGCGTTGTTTTGGATCGAAGCGCCGAAAGTTTATCACTCATTAAATCGAAAGTTGGAATGGTTTTTCAACAATTTAATCTGTTTCCTCATTTAACCGTTTTAGAGAATCTAACACTAGGACCAATTCGAGCCCGTAAAATGAGTAAGTCGGATGCTGAAGATTTAGCCATAAAGTATCTTGAACGCGTTCGTATACCTGAGCAAGCCGGCAAGTTTCCAG
>MDSW01157206.1_pt1 | contig 10792 bp, 6 predicted proteins | sample 811171 | NCBI WGS metagenome assembly MDSW01 (sample SAMN05326641, study PRJNA326480) | marine metagenome | isolation source: seawater | place: Atlantic Ocean: North West | collected 2012 | reverse complement strand
TAAGAAAACCTTTTAATTATAAAATAAAACCACTGTACTCCTCCAAAACAAAAAAAATACTAGGAAGTTTTAATTTGAAGTATATAAAGTATAATGAAAATAAAAAGCTATTTAGTACTCAGTATTTTATTAGTGGTTCTACATTTCATTACAAAGAGAACTTATCTTACACTTCTTTTTTTCCATCATTAACATTTACATTCAGAAAACCTGATTTAAGATCAAATTTTAGACAACTAATTAGTTTTAGATATGTTAGTATATATAGAGAAGAAAATAATGAACAAGCCAAATATCCAAATTATAATATTTTTAATGCTAAATATATTTTAACAAATTCTAATGCAGGTAAAGGTTTTTCTATTAGTAATGATTTACAAATTAATAAATCATTTATTAAAAACTCATTCACCATGATGTTTAGAAATTATTATAAAGACAACAGGCAATATAATTTAAGGCTCTTTATTGGAAAATTTTTACAAAACTCGACTAATGATGATTATTTCAGTTTTTCAACTTACAAAGCCAGAGATTATATGTTTAATTATAATTTACTTGGGCGTTCTGAAACAACAGGATTTTATAGTCAACAATTTGTTAATTCTGAGGGTGCGTTAAAATCTAAAGTACTACCAGCTTATTCCAATGATTGGATTATTTCTTTAAATTCTGGCATTACCATGTGGCAATGGGTAGAAGCATACTATGATTTAGCAATAATAAAAAATAAGAATAATAAAGCTCAAACTGTTTACGATTCCGGAATCAGATTGAATATTTTAACAGATTATTTTGAACTATATTTCCCTTTTTATTCCTCTTTGGGAAATGAATTAAAGCACTCTAACTACTCGGAAAAAATTAGATTCAAAATATCCTTTGATCCAAATACACTTTCAGGATTATTTACTAGACGTTGGTTTTAAATTTTAATAGGAAAAAATTTCAATTTTTTATAAATTTGATCCCTCTTGATATATCATGCAAAGTAATCTAGATCTTAACAAGGAAATATCATTTAAATCTTTTAAAGAACAGGTTTTAAATGATTACAAGCTTATTGTAACAAGTAGAGAAGCAAGTTTGTTAGGAAGAAGAGAGGTTTTGAGTGGAAAAGCAAAATTTGGAATCTTTGGTGATGGAAAAGAGTTACCACAAATAGCATTAGCTAAAGTTTTTCAAAAAGGAGATTTTAGATCAGGATATTACAGAGATCAAACCTTTATGATGGCAATTAATGAGTTAACTCTTAAACAATTATTTTCTGGTTTATATGCTAATACTGATATTGGCGAGGAGCCTATGTCCGCAGGAAGACAAATGGGGGCTCATTTTAGCACTGTAAGTTTAAATGAAGATGGATCATGGAAAGATTTAATAAATCAAAGAAATTCAAGTTCTGACGTTTCTTGTACTGGTTCTCAAATGCCTAGATTATTGGGTTTAGCCCAAGCATCTAAATTATATAGAAAATTAAAAACTAAGAACAAAAATAAATTTTCCGTAAATGGTAATGAAGTTGCATGGGGAACAATTGGAAATGCAAGCACTAGTGAAGGTGTGTTTTTTGAAGTATTAAATGCTGCTGGGGTCCATCAAGTCCCAATGGTGATTAGTATTTGGGATGATGATTATGGTATTTCAGTTGAAAATAAGGATCAAACTATCAAGCAAAGTATATCCGAGGCATTATCTGGATTTCAAAGAAATTCTAAAAAAGATGGTTTTGAAATTCTAACAGTTAATGGTTGGGACTATCCTAATTTAATTAACACATACCAGAAAGCCAATGACATTTCTAGAGAAAAGCATATTCCAATTATAGTTCATGTAAAAGAACTTACTCAACCAATTGGACACTCCACCTCCGGTTCACATGAAAGATATAAATCTAAAGAGAGATTAGATTGGGAAAAGAAAAATGATTGTAATTTAAAAATGAGAGAATGGATCCTAGACAATAAGATTGCTATTCAATCTGAATTAGAGTTAATTGAAAATGATTCAAAAGAAATTGTCAAGAATGCTAAAAAAGACGCATGGCAAACATATTTAAATCCAATCATAAATTCAAGAAAAAATTTAATACCGATATTAAATGATTTAAGCGAAGAGTTTAATAAATATAATTTAGATAACCTTGTTCAAGAATTAAATAGAATAAAAGAGCCAAATAACAAAGACCTTTTATCCATTAGCAGGAAAGTTTTAAGAGTTTTAATCAAAGAAAATGGAGCTAATATTACAGTTCTAAAAAAATGGATAAAAAAATTTAGTTCTGTTAATCAACTTAAATATAGTTCTAAACTTTATAATGAATTTTCATCTAGAGCAGATAATGTAAAAGAAATCAAAGCAGAATATGATGAATCAAAAAAAGTTGATGGTAGAATTGTGCTTAGAAATAATTTTAACAAGCTTTTAGAAAAATTTGATAATTTATTAATTTTTGGTGAGGATTCGGGAAAAATAGGTGATGTTAATCAAGGCTTAGAAGGTTTACAAGAAATTCATGGAAAAGAAAGGGTTGGAGACAGAGGGATTAGGGAAGCTTCTATAGTTGGTGAGGGTATTGGTTTATCTTTAAGAGGATTTCGTCCAATTGCTGAAATTCAATATTTAGATTATGTTTTGTATGCACTTCAAATATTAAGTGATGACTTAGCTACTTTACATTATAGGACATTTGGAAGACAGATTGCACCACTAATCATTAGAACAAGAGGTCATAGATTGGAGGGGATATGGCATTCAGGTTCTCCAATGGGTGCTCTATTGTCAACATTGAGAGGAATTAATATTTTAGTTCCGCGAAATATGGTACAAGCTAGCGGAATGTATAATACACTGTTAAGATGTGATGAACCTGCAATACTAATTGAATCTTTAAATGGATACAGATTAAAAGAAAAAGAGCCAAATAACCTTTCAGATTTTACCGTATTGTTAGGAAAAGCTGAAGTTTTAAGAGTCGGAGAGGATATTACTGTAGTTTCTTATGGCTCTACTCTAAGATTAGTTGAAAAGGCAGCTATTGAGCTGGAAAAACTAAATATTAATATTGAAATTATTGACTTACAAACATTAATTCCTTTTGATAATGATTTAATAATCAAAAAAAGCTTAAAAAAAACTAATAAACTTTTTATTGTAGATGAAGATCTTCCAGGTGGAGCCTCTTCATATATTCTTCAAAAAGTTATTGAAGATCAAAATGCTTTTGAATTTTTGGACAGTAAACCCATTACGTTGACATCTAAGGCACATAGACCAGCATACGGATCAGATGGAGATTACTTTTCAAAACCCTCAGTTGATGATATTATTGAAAAGGCTAACTATATTATGAATGAATATGATCCTGAAAACTATCCAGAAATTTTTTAATATATAATTTGAATAAGGAGTTGTCTTAATAGATCATTATTTGATGTATTACTAACACCTAATCCTTTACTTTTTAAATCAAAATCTTTTATAAGACTTATAATCTTACTTATATCTTTCATTGAATAGTTTAATGAAGCATTAATATAGTCTTTTACAAAATATGGGTTAACACCCAAAATAGATGATACATTAGAAGGAGATTTGTTTTCCATTGAATGGTACTGAAAAATTTGAATAAAATAATTAAATAAAGATGATAAAGTCATCTGTAAAGGATGTTTGTTGTTGTTTGAAGATAAATAATCACAAATCACTAATGCTTTGTTCAAATTCTTTTCCCCTATTGCTTTTCTTAATTCGAAAACATTAAAATCTTTACTTATTCCAATATTTTCTTCAATTAAATCTGGTGTTATAGATTTTGAATTTGAACAAATTAATTTTAATTTATTGAGTTGGTTGTTTATTTTTTTTAAGTCATTCCCTAAATAGTCAACTAGCATTGAACAAGCTTTTGGGTCAATTAAAAAGTTATCATTCTTTAATTGATTGAAAATCCATTGTGGAATTCTATCTTCATATATTTTCTTACAATCAATTACAACACCAAATTTTTGAACGTTCTTATATAATTTCTTTCTTTTATCTAAAGTTTTATATTTATAATTAACTATTAGTATAGTACTCATTAAGGGATTTAAAACATAATTTGATAAATTTTCAATTTTTCTAGATAAATCCTGCCCCTCTTTTAGTATAACAACTTGATATTTACTCATCATTGGATATCGTTTGCAACAAGATATCAGATCCTCAACGGAGGAATCTTTTCCATACAGGATAGTTTTATTAAAGTTTTTTTCATCATCACTCAGAACTTCATTATCTATAAGTTCTGTGATATAATCAATGTAGTAAGTTTCTTCACCCATAAGAAAATATATAGGAGAAAAAACTTTATTTTTAATTTTTGAAATTACACTATTAATTTCCTGTAAATTCATTTATTATTTTGGTTATGTTAAAATTAAATTTTCCAGATTTTGAATTTAAGCTTAAAAATAGAGATAATAAAACTTATATTTTTGATATAATTAGAAAAAAATTTATTTTACTTACCCCAGAAGAATGGGTTAGACAACATGTGGTTAAGTTATTAATTGAGAAAGGTGTTTCAAAAAATCATATTGGAGTAGAAAAAAAAATAATTGTTAATAAGCTAAGTAAAAGGTTTGATGTAGTTGCTTTCGACAGAAATGGATTGGTTAAGATGTTAGTTGAATGTAAAGCACCCTCTATCAACATAGATCAAAAAGTTTTTGATCAAACTTTAATTTATAATAAAAATTTAAATTCTGATTATATTATGATTACTAATGGAATAATGCACTTTATTTTTAAAATAAATATTCAGGATAAGTCTTATGATTTTATAAATGAATTTCCAATAATATGAAGATTGCTGTAGTTATACTGAACTGGGATGGTTTAAAACTCTTAAAAGAATTTTTACCTAGTGTTGTTAAATATTCTAGAAATAATCCAATTTACATAATCGACAATAATTCTAAAGATGAGTCTGTTGATTTCATAAAGAATAATTATCCTTTAATTAAAATTATTAGAAATGAAAGAAACTATGGCTATGCTAAAGGTTACAACAAGGGCTTAGAGCATGTAAATGAAGATATATTTTGTTTGTTAAACAACGATGTTGAAGTCACTAGTAATTGGCTTGATCCAGTGTTACAGGATTTTAATGATGATAAATTATTATCAGTTGTTCAGCCCAAAATTTTGGATTATAAAAATAAAAATAAATTTGAATATGCAGGAGCTGCTGGAGGTTTTATAGACTATTACGGATATCCCTATTGTAGGGGAAGAATTTTCAATACAGTTGAAGATGACAAAGGTCAATACGATCAAAATATTGATATTTTTTGGGCATCAGGGGCTTGCTTTTTTATTAGAAAAGAAGTTTTCAATAAGCTTAAAGGATTTGATGAGCATTTTTACAACCATATGGAAGAAATTGATCTTTGTTGGAGAATTACAAACCTTAATAGTAATTTGAAAAAAAAATTTATTTATAAAAGTGTTGTATTTCATTTAGGTGGAGGTTCTTTTGACTATCACAACCCAAAAAAACTTTTTTATAACATTAGAAATCATAGATGGATGATTATTAAGAACACTAATTTCATTCCTGGTTTTAATTTTTCATTATTTCAAAGATTGCAAATAATACATTATATCAGTATTCTTTATGCTATTAATCAATTAATTTTTTTGAAATTCATACATTTTAAAGAAATCATAAAAGCAATATACACTAATTACTCATACAAGGATGGATATAAAATTCTTATTGAACAAAATTATATGTTACTTAGAAAGAACAATAAAAAACCTAAATATTACGTTATTAAGTCAATTATATACAATTATTTATTTCTTAAAAAAACAAAATATTCTGACTTAAATAAGAGTTAAATTAATAACTTAGTAATAATATTTTACTAAATTTAAAAATTAAATAAACTAAATTAATTAACATGAAAAAAATCTTTTTAATGATACTTACTGTATCTTTTTTACTACCATCTTGTGTGTCTCAAAAAAAATATGCCGCTCTTGAGGCTATGAATCAGCAAAGTAAAGATTTGCTTAATTCAGCCACTGTAAAACTTAACACATGTATCGACGAAAAAGCCGGAGCAGAAGCTGACTTAAAAACTTTAAAGGAGCAAGTTGCCTTTTTGAAGAATAATAACCAGGATTTAATTAACAATATGGGTAATCTTACTACTCTTTCACAAAAAGGTGCTGAAAATCTTGAAAAATCACTTGAAAGTATGAAAGAAAAAGATTTAACTATTAATACTATGAGAGATGCTGTTACCAGAAGAGATTCAGTAACCTTAGCATTAGTTACTAGTTTAAAAGGTAGCTTTATAGATATAAATGATAAGGATATTGAAGTAAATGTTGAAAAAGGAGTGGTCTTTATTTCAATTTCTGACAAATTACTTTTCAATAGCGGAAGTTATGTAGTTTCTGAAAGAGCAAAAGAAGTTTTAGGAAAAGTAGCAAAAGTTGTTTTAGATAAACCTGAAATTGAGTTTTTAGTTGAAGGACATACAGATGATCAATCAATACAAAATGAAGTACTTTTAGACAATTGGGATTTAAGTGTTAAAAGAGCAACCTCTGTTGTTAGAGTGTTACAAAATGATTTCGGAGTTCAGCCAGAAAGAATGACTGCTGCTGGACGTAGTTATTATGTTCCTGTAGCAGATAATGATACTGCTGAAAATAGATCTAAGAATAGAAGAACTAGAATAGTAGTTCTTCCTAAGTTAGATCAATTTTATGATTTAATTGAACAAGGTATGAAAGCTGCTGGAAATTAAACAGATAGCAATTATTTAATAACAAAAAAACACACCTCTATGGTGTGTTTTTTTGTTTAATTCCATTTGATTAAAAAAGAATAAAAGACTTTTTAAAATTACCCAATAAAATAAACGATATTTGCAGCCTTATAAAAAAAATGGGCAATTTTAAAGATTTAGGCGTAAATAAAGGACTTTTAAAAGCAGTTGAAGAAATGGGGTTCGTATCACCAACTGCGGTTCAAGAGCTAGCTATCCCCTATCTACTTAATGGAAAAAAAGATCTAATTGCCTTAGCTCAAACTGGAACAGGAAAAACTGCTGCCTTTGGACTTCCTTGTATTCAACATGTTGATCGTAAAGTTAAAGATGTTCAAACAATTGTTCTTTGCCCAACCAGAGAGTTATGTATTCAAATTTCAAAGGATTTAATGAAGTTTGCAAAACATCTAGATTATGTTAAGATTGTTGCAGTATATGGTGGAACTAGTATTGAAAATCAAATTAAATTTATTAAAAAAGGTGTTCAAATAATAGTAGGAACACCTGGAAGAACCAAGGACTTAATTAATAGAAGAGTTTTAAAATTAGACATAGTTAATAAAGTCGTTTTAGATGAGGCAGATGAAATGTTGAGTATGGGTTTCAAAGAGGATTTGAATTATATATTAGATACCACCTCCAAAAATAGACAGACAATGTTGTTTTCTGCTACCATGTCGAAAGAAGTCAGATCTATTTCAAAAAAATACATGAAGGATGCTGAAGAAATTACTGTAGAAAGATTAAACTCAGGCGCAAAAAACGTGGAGCATCATGTCTATCACGTGAATTCAAAAGATAAATATGATACATTAAAAAGGATAGCTGATTTCAATCCAGATATATACGGAATAGTTTTTTGTCGAACAAGAAGAGAAACACAACAAATTGCTAATAAATTCATGAATGATGGATATAATGCGGATGCTATTCACGGAGAACTCTCTCAAAGTCAAAGAGATGATGTTATGTCTAAGTTCAGACAAAAATCGTTACAGATATTAATAGCTACTGATGTAGCAGCTAGAGGACTTGATGTTGATAGTTTAACACATGTAATTAATTATTCTCTTCCTGATGATCCTGAGGTTTATACTCACAGAAGTGGTCGTACTGGAAGAGCCGGGAAAAATGGTATTTCTATAGCAATTTCTAACTCAAGAGAAGGAAGGAAATTAAAATCAATAGAAAATAAATCTCAGATAAATTTTATAAGAAAAGATGTTCCATCAGGAAAAGATATATGTTCAAAACAACTTTTTAAATTAATTGAAAGAATTCAAAAAGTTAAAGTTGATCAAAAACAGATTGAACCCTTTTTGGAAGACATTTATTCAAAATTAGAATCTCTCTCAAGAGAAGATTTAATTAAACATTTTGTTTCCGCGGAGTTTAATAAGTTTCTAGACTATTATAATAAATCTAAGGATGTTAAAAGTGAAAATAAAAGGAATGATAAAGGAGAAAACAGGAAACCTTTTAATGAAAGGTCTAGTAACAGAAATTCATTTATTAATTTTTCTATTAATATTGGAAGAAAAAATGGTGTTTCCCCAATTGAATTAATTTCGTTAATTAACAGAGCACTAAAATCTAACGAAATTGAAATTGGAGGCATTGACATTAGAGAATCATACACGATATTTGAAATTGACGGAAGCATTAAAAATGATTTAATTAAAAAAATTCCAAAAATTGATTTTAACGGAAATTCTTTATCAATAAAACAAACTGAGGAAAAAGTAGAAAAAAGATTCTCAAAAGAAAAAAAGAAAAAAAGATATTCCTCTGCAAAAAGAAATAGGAATAACTCTGAAAGGGATTATAAAACAAAAGGTAATTTTAGAAATAAAAGAAAAAATAAAAGATTTTAGTTTTTAAATTAGTTTGTATTTAGCAAATTTTAATAATATTCTTTTAACTCCACTTGTATTGAACTCGACCTCAGCTTTTTTGTCTGACCCCTCCCCCTCTGTAGCAATAACTTTTCCTTTGCCGAATCTATTGTGAATAATTTGATCTCCTTTTTTAATATCAATATAATTTGAATTACTAATACTAACAGATGGATTGTTTTTTAATGTTTTTAATTGAATTTTATTTTTAGGTTTTTTAAATCTTATAAAATCTTGATTCTCTTTTAAACTATCTATAGGACTAACTGTAGAGTATGAAGAACTAAAACTTGTATACTTTTTATCAATTTCTGTAATAAATCTACTAGGTTCACAATCGTTTAACTTACCCCATCTATATCTTGTTTTAGCATAAGTTATGGTTACTTTTTTTTTGGCTCTCGTAATTGCTACATAAAAAAGTCGTCTCTCTTCCTCTAGATCAGCTCTTGTTGTAGAACTTAAGGCGGAGGGGAATAAATCTTCTTCCAGACCAACAATATAAACTTGATTAAATTCTAAGCCTTTTGCTAAATGTATAGTCATTAAAGAAACCTTTTTTTCTGACTCATTAATGTCTTTATCCAATTCAGATGCTAAAGCAACATCTTCTAAAAAATCACTTAAAGTTCCTTTAGAGTCAACTACCTCCTTTTCCCCCTCAATAAAGTCTTTTATTCCATTAATTAATTCTTCGATATTTTCAATTCTACTAATTGATTCAGGAGTACCCTCTGATTTTAGAACATTAATTATTCTTATTCTTTTAAGAACTTCTTCAACCATTTCAAAAGCATTAAGTTTTTCATTCAATAGTTGAAAACTTTTAATTAATAAAAAGAATTCATTTAATTTATTTTTAGTTCCAGAATTTATATTAATTTCTTGGGGATTTAAATTTTCTAAAACCTCAAATAAGCTAATATTTTTTTCATTTGCAAAAATTAATAGTTTATCAAGTGTAGTTTGACCAATTCCCCTAGTTGGAAAATTTATAATTCTTTTAATACTTTCTTCGTCATTTGGATTAACAATAACTCTCAAATAGGCTAAAATATCTTTAATTTCTTTTCTCTGATAAAAGGACAGTCCTCCATAAACTTGATAAGGAATATTCTTTCTTCTTAAAGCATCTTCAATAGATCTAGATTGTGCATTAGTTCTATACAAAACTGCAAAATCATCGTTATTTAATTGTAAATTGTGTTTGTTTTCAAAAATTGATGAAGACACAAATCTTCCTTCTTCTGAATCATTAATTAATTGATTTATTTCAATTTTTTCACCACTTTCGTTTTCTGTCCATACTTCTTTTTCAAGCTTATTGATATTGTTATTTATTACTGAGTTTGCAGCGTTTACTATATTTTTAGTAGATCTATAATTCTGTTCAAGTCTATATACAGTTGAATTTGAGTAATCTTTTTGAAAACTTAATATATTTTCAATATTTGCACCTCTAAATCCATAAATACTTTGAGCATCATCACCAACTACACATAAATTTTCATACTTATCAGCTAATGCTTTTACAATTAAATACTGTGAATGATTTGTATCTTGATACTCATCTACATGAATATATTTAAATCTTTCCTGGTATTTAGCTAGAACCTCAGGAAATCTATTAAGTAGTTCATTAGTTTTTAATAATAAATCATCAAAATCCATAGCAGATGCTTTAAAACATCTATTTACATAAGTCTGATAAACTTTTCCAAACATTGGTTTTCTAGATTCATTATCTTGTTGAACTAATTCTTGATTAGACAAGTACGCTTTTACTGTCACAAGATTATTCTTTAAAGAAGAAATCCTGTTTCTAATATTTTTATATTTATATAAATCCTTATCTAACTTTAATTCTTTAATTATCGTAGCAATAAGTCTATCTGAATCTTGAGTATCATAGATAGTAAAGTTTGAAGAGTATCCTAATAATTCTGACTCAGATCTTAATATTCTAGCAAAAATAGAATGAAAAGTTCCCATCCATAAACTTTTTGATTCACTTTCTCCAACAATCTGAGAAATTCTAGATTTCATTTCTCTTGCTGCTTTATT
>MDSW01174200.1_pt1 | contig 10793 bp, 9 predicted proteins | sample 811171 | NCBI WGS metagenome assembly MDSW01 (sample SAMN05326641, study PRJNA326480) | marine metagenome | isolation source: seawater | place: Atlantic Ocean: North West | collected 2012 | reverse complement strand
GCGGTCAAGGTTCCCAGAAGACTTGGACACCAGAAGGGCTGTACAAATTGAAGCGAACTCTGGCACTCATGTTGCTGGTATCCTCGACCTTGTTGTTCGATGATTCAGCGTACATTGCCCCCGAAACAATGCCGTTGGCTACCATTCCATCACCCATGATCGATGCGTGGAGCGTAGTGTTTCTTGCACTTGCTCTCTTCGTGGTGATAACCGGCCTGCTTGCTGCATATGCTCCTTCAACCGGCTTGCAACGCTACAAGAACCGATTCTTCGTTCCAGTATCTCCCTTCGTTCTCACAGCCTTTGTCTATCTTTTCATGGCGTATCTTTCCTCAGGTGTGTTTGATGAATCATGGTGGAGCGACCCTCGCCAAGATGACGCATATGCCACCTTCTGGATGTGGATTTTTCTGGCCTTCAACCTCCACATCTTTGCAGCCCCTCAACGGGATATTGATGCCCATTTAGGCGCAGGAAATGGCCGAAGCAAGGCATTGGCTTGGAGCATTGGTGTTGCGATTGGAATTCTGGTATTGGTGACGGCATTGTTGATGCACAACCAACAAACTCCCGATCAAACCGCTGTCAAAACCTCGTTGTGGTTGGTCGGTTGGATGGCGGCATTGATGGCTGGCGTGCTGCTGTTACCACTGCTCGGTTTTGATGACGGCTCTCGGCCAGAGTTGAACTGGGTACGTTGGAGCTTGATGTTTGGGCCGCTGTTGTGGTTCCTGGTGTTTGAACATGCCCCATTCCTCTTGCTCGGCTCTTGGATTGCTGTGATGATGACGACGCCGTTGTCGTGGCTTCTTGAAGAATCAGCAGCCTCGCCGAGGCCACCTCACATTGCAATGATCGCTCTGCTAGCAGTTGTGACAATCGTCTTCGCCATCACCAGTGGTGAGGGATTGCGTTACACGATTCCAATGGGAGCATCGCTTTGTGTTGTTTCTTCAATGCTTGATCTCCGTCATGCAACATCGAGCCGTCAATGATGTTGAAACATAAGCACGGTCTCGGAACAACATGGGCGCACTGCGTGAAGATGACCATCTTCCGTTCCCAGTACCAAGTCGTTCATTTGCTATTTCTCAGGAATGGCGTGACTTGACGTTCATGCATTGGAAGGTTGACCCTAAACGGCTTGAACAACACCTACCCGATGGTTTGGAGATTGACTTCTTCGATGGGGAAGCCTATGTTGGTGTCATTCCGTTCATGATGAAGAACGTCCATCCCAAAGGACTCGTGCCCTTACCCGGAATCTCAACGTTTGCTGAATTTAACGTTCGTACCTACGTCGTCAAAGACGGACATCACGGGGTCTTTTTCCTCACACTGGATGCAAAGAGTTTGGTGACTTGTCTTTACGCAAATCGAGCTTACGGGCTTGCTTACCGATATGCAAAAGCCAAAGTGAAACGGCATGATGACGCACTGACTTGGACATCGCGACGCTCAAGCGATGGAGCAGAGTTGATCGGCTCCTCAGCGCCCAATGGCCCAGTTCAATCCGCTGCAGCAGGGTCATTGGAACATTTTCTCTTCGAGCGGTACTGTTTGTACACGGAACACAATGGATGCTTACGCAGAGGCTACGTTCATCATCAGCCATGGAGATTTCAACAAGCAGAGGTATCGCTTGAGGCGAATTCGTTGCTCGAATCTTACGGGTTGGGTCTCGATGTCCTCTCCCCAGATGTTGTGCATTCTTCCGATGGGCTCACCGTCAAGACATGGTCGATTGAATTGGCTGAGCGAGTCAACATCGATGATCGACGAGATTTTTTGTTCTTGGACGGAGATTGCGGACTTTGTCACCGCCTTGCGACCTTCCTTGACAAACGCCTCGGCAAAGGAAAACAACTCGGTTATCGGCCGATTCTCGATGAAGATGCGCAACGCGTTATCGAGAACATGCCAGAAAAACTCCGCAATGCAGATTCTGTGTATTTGATTCGTAACGGCAAACCCTACATTCGTTCGGCTGCGGGCATACGCTGCGTTTTGTACATGCGATGGTACTACAAGATGTGGTTCCCAGCGCTTTGGTTGATTCCATTACCGTTACGCAACATTGGTTATCGCTTGATAGCAAAATACCGTCACAAATTCTTCAAACGCCCAACAGAATGTTTGTTTCGTGTGGATTGATGCAACCTACGCAAGAAAATCGCTGTTTTACGGATAATACGGTCGCGCTTGTTATATGCGAGATGGCGATGGTGCAACTAGAAATCTCCGGATTTCTGGATGGGATGGGAATGAGCAGAGCGTTTCGCGCAGGCGTTGAAAAAAATCGTAGAATCAAAGCACCGACACGACAACGTCGTTGGCAACCCCTTCGAGATCTAGCAGGCCTCGAGGCACGTTCAAGAAACGTTGAACAGACCATGGGTCCTCTTGTTGACGTCCCTGCTCTCGTCCGAATTGAGGATGAGAAATGGGTGTTCGAACGAATTGATGAAAACGTCCTGCATCAACTAACGCATCGATTGGTCCTTCACGAGGAAGAAGGAACGCGAACAATTGGTGCAACAATCAATCTCGCTTCTGCGATGCATGTTGCAAAATGCATGGCTGAACAGGAACAAAAAATCGTCCTGATTCGGCCAATGTAAGGCTCAGAACAAATTCAGGATGGCTTGAACAACACCCTCGTTGACGAGGTAGAAGAAGCCACCAATAACAAAACAAGCAAAGTAGACTTGGAACGGTGAAATTTTCATCGATTCTTCCGACTCCTCATCGAAGTATCGAATCAATCCTGCTGCTTGCTGGATTCCGCTTCCTTCCGACTTCTTTGCCATGTGGACCGTTCAACCCGAGTCGCCTTCCCTTTATCAACGCGACGCGCGGTCACTCGGAGGCATCATCGCTCAAATCAACGAAAGGAATGTCTTCCTCGATGATGAGGATGGACCCGTCAGCCTCGTCATCATCTTCCTGAATTGGAATCAAGAGTGCAGCTTCTCCGCGTGACAACGCCCGCTCGACAGCGGGCGTATTGTCTTCTGCGAGTGCTTGTTGCGCCAGATCGATTTCAAGCCGAGCCAATTCGATCATGTTGGTTTCAACATCGCCTTTCTTCTCGATACGGTCGATGTGATGTTCAAGTGAAGCAATCGCTTCGTTGAGCACACTTCGCGCACGAGATTGATGCGAGCGCCAGTTATCCTCGTTTGATTTCAAAGAAGATTCTGCTGCTTGGAGCGCTCTCTTGGCAGAGCCACGGTGGGCAAATTCCCACGGGTTGTGTTGCAATGCTGCGATCCAATCATGAACCAAACGTGCTCGTTCCTCAACGGGGCCGTGAATGACAATCTCGTTTCGATACCCCGAAGTAAACAAGCCAAAACCCCAGTACGGCATTGATTGAATCAACACACGAAGCGATCCAGCCGTGTATTCCATTGTCCACCGCTGTTCATCAAAACCAGGTTGTTGAGTAAAGGTCGGGGTTTCTGCACCGATGGAACAGCGAAGAAGCGTTTCTGCTACATCCCCTAGGTACACTTTCGAGGACGGGCCCTTGAACGTCGAGGGGCGGAGGTAGTGACCAACGTCGTCGATGCAATGGCTCGCTTTCGCTTTGCGAACCTGAGCGTGAAGGACTGAACGTTCTGGTTTCAAATCCACTCCCATGGTTGTCTGACACCGCACAACCACATCAATGTCTCCTAAGGACTGAACAAGTCTTCATAACCGAATGTCGCAGCAAGGGGGCTTGTGCAGCCTAGTCAACACAAGAATCTCGTAAAGCATATCGGATACTGCCACCGCTGCGGCCGAACCGGCGATATCGGTGTCGAAAACGTCGAGAAATGCATCGATTGTCTTTCGATGGGCTTCAGCATCGATTAGTTGCACTCTCCTACCAATACACCGTGTCAACCGGTGTTGGACTCATTTGGTCCACCCGATGCTCGAGTCTCACCACAAAACCTCCACACGGAATACTTCAAGAATCCGACGTCTCATGGACTGTCAAGTGAGACCATGGCAAAGAAGACGGGTTCCAAAGGCGAAGATTTGACTGAACTACCAGGTGTAGGTGCAGCGACTGCAAAGAAGCTCCGGGCGGCTGGATTAAACACAGCAGCCAAGATTGCAAAAGCAGGTAAAACTGGTCTCGAGAAGGCTGGTTTGAACAAAGCAAGCGCCGCTAAATTGGCGGCAGCCGTCGCAGCAAAGAGCGCAAAATCCACCGCAAAGAAATCCGTTGCGAAAGCCAAGTCAACAGCAAAGAAGGCCACATCCAAAGCAAAAGCGACTGCAAAGAAAGCAGCATCGAAAGCGACCGCTGCTGGGAAGAAAGTCGCAGAAAAGACCGTGGAGATGACCAAGGGTGATCAGAAGGTGAAAGCCGTCAAGTCCGACGATGGTCGTAAAGGAAAGACCTTGAAGGTTCCACGAAGCGTAACTGACATGCCTTGGTTCCGCAAGAACTGATTCCATACAAGCGCTACATTGTAAAACCGTCTCGATTGATGGTTTCCTATGCCAAGGCGGAAGTACGGTCGTCTACGAAAGACCGTCGAATTGCCTTCAAAAGAAAACTGCTCACGATGTCGATCTGGGAAGCACTGCCCCATTCCTGGACATTCTGGCAAAGATGTTACGCCACATCGAGCATGGGCAGGGCCTGAATCGACTGAGAAGCGCAAACGCTCACGTTCGTGAAACATCGATACCGAAGGTTTCGGTTCCACCTTCTTGTTCGATAAGTTTCTCATCCTGAAGTGCTTGCTCCTCATCCATTGTCTGACGCATCGATTGAGCACGATGATACACTTCACGCAAGGTTTGATCGGAGATATCGAGATAGACGCGAGTCGTTGCAATGCTGGTGTGGCCAAGCAGCCGCTGGATGGTGACGAGGTCTGCTCCGCGTTCGAGCAATCCTGTTGCAAAATTATGCCGCAGGACGTGTGGTGTAAGTTTCCCTTTCGGTAATCCTGCTTCGATTGCGAGTTGATCCATCAGGCGTTGAACGCCACGTGGTTGCAAACGTCGCCCTGCTTGATTGAGCAGGAAGGGGTGTTCATCATCTCGAAGTCGAGAGGAACGGATTGGAAGGTATGCATCGATGCAATTCTTGGTTCGTTGTGTAAACAGAACGATACGGTCCTTGTCACCCTTGCCTCCAATCACCTTGGCATGCAATCCCTCGAGTTCCATATCGGAAAGGTTGAGATTGCAGAGTTCAGAAACACGCATTCCCGTATCCAACAAGACCGTTACAACCACGGAGGCGATGGCATTTTCCGAAGTATTTGCTGCCTCGATGACCGAAGTAAGTTCACGTCGGGTCAAAGTTCGAGGTAGTTTACGCCCCGTTCGGGCGCGAACCAGATGGTCAGGCCAGCGATGACCAAGCCACTTGATCATGTGACGAGCTGCCGCAAGGCGAGCATTGTAGGTCGAAGGGCTCAACTCGCTCATGGAGTGTGTCCAACGATCGATTCGTCCATTCAGTGGCTCAAGCCGTTTCGCCAGCATGACAACATTCATCGATTCTAAATCGGATTCACTGAGAATCTCTTCACCAGGGAGCGGTGTTTCAACGAGCGCTCGCAGGCCATTGAGGTAGGTTTTGCGTGTGTTTTCGGATTTGTTTTCCGTTCGAAGCTGTTGGTCATAACAATCCAGCCATGGAAGGTTCTGGATGTGAACAAGACGTGGAGGAAGCTGAATTTCTTCATCGGTAAGACGAAGCTGGCTCGGTCGTTGAGCCTTCGGCTGTGTGTACTTTCTCTCCATATGGCATCATTGCCTCGCTGTTCCGCCGAAGCGGATGTGCATCCCGTGTCCTTGCGGACGTAGTGCAGTATGCACACCTCCATATGAATCTGTTGAAGAAAACCCAGAGCGCTAATCATGCGTTGGTCTCTTCGCCCGATGGCGAATCGGTTACGATTGGCGGGGACATCAAGACGGCTTTACGGAGCGTTGCCCGCAATGAATCCAATTCACCGTAACAGATCAAGACATCATCGTAGCGAAGTTGAACGCTCAACTCTGGATTCCACATCATTCGCTCACCTCGACTGAGCGCATAGACGGAAGGTTGGCCACTGTTAGCAAAGATTTCATCGATTGAATGGCCAATGAGATTGGGATGATGAAGCAATTGAATGGAGAGAACGCCTTCACCGGGAACGGTTCGCAATAATTTGTCCAACTCAACCTCCGTGAACACGGCATCGTTGATGACGAAATCAACAATTTCACCGGCAACGTTGATGCCACTGGCTTTCTCGATACCTTCCAATCCTGGGCTTGAGTTTACTTCGAGAACGAGTGGACCGTCCACGGATTCGAGCAGGTCAACCCCAGCCACACGTAGGCCAAGAACACGGGCGGCTCGACATGCAACCTCTTCAAAGGCAGGATCGAGGTTCACCGGTTCAACGGTGCCGTTGAGGTGGAAATTGCTTCGGAACTCTCGTCCACGAGCACGTCGACGCATGCAGGCAACAACGCGATCGCCAACGACAAGGGCACGGATGTCCGTGCCGTGGGACTCAGCAATGTATTCCTGAATGAGAATCGCTTTCTTGGTGTGCAACAATCCTTGGACAAGGTTGCGCGTTTCGTGATAGGTGTGGCGTAAGAACACGCCCTGGCCTTGGGTTCCTTCGGTAACTTTGACGACGACAGGAAGACCACCAACCGCTTCGATGGCGTGTTCAATGTCCGCAGTATCTCGAACATAAACGGTACGTGGAACAGGGATTTTGTTTCGGGCGAGAAGTTGTGAGGCATGCAATTTGTCCCGGCTCTGGAGAATACCTTGTCCCGTGTTGGCCGTCCAAATCCCCATTTGTTCGAGGTGGCGAAGAACGGCAACACCGTGTCGAGTAATGGAGTGACCAATACGTGGAATGACAGCATCGAAGGCTGCTGGTCGTCCTTCGTGCATGACATCAATGCCGTTGTCATCAACGAACAATGAGAAGCTCATTGGATCGAGAACATTGACGTCAAGTCCACGTTTGCGAGCTTCCTCAACAAGACGTCTCGTCGAATACAGACGAGCGCCGCGCGACAACACGACCAGGCGTAACCCGTCACGTTCCTGCAACTCGCTCATGGACAGAAGGAAAACAGAGAGGATTTCAAATGCTCGGCCGTTTTGGCCCCCTTATATGTCGGATGAGGAACAACCTGCTGAGCCGGAACAAGAAACCACGGAATCCGCCCCTCCTCTTGAGGACCACCACGAAGAACTGATCAAAGATATGACGCTGGAAGAACGTCAAGAAGCCCTCAAGCGTTCCCGCTGGAATGTATTCCTATACCTCGGTTTGGCTGCATTGATGTTTGGATTCGCTTTGTACCCGTTTTCATTTAGTGCTTCAGCGGTCGGTAACACCTACGAACAGGATCTTGGTTTTGTCTGGGGGCCACCCATCGATGGCGAAGATTTCACCGATGTGCCGATTAAGATTGAGGTTACTGCAACAGATCCTCCAACAAACTCAAACGCTCGCATTGCGGTCTATCTCTTGAATTCGGATGATTGTGCATCCGGTGAAATCCTTGACACGAAGCGCGATTCAAGAAGCAATTCAACGCATGACTCTCAATTCCAAATTTCGGATAAAACGCCGATCGTGGACGAAGTCTTTGTTTTCGAATTCGATGTTGATGGTGGCGGGCAGTGCATGTTTGCCGAATACCTCGACCGAAACGATTACGATAGCCCACCGCTCTCGGGAGAGATGGAAATTGATGGAAGCATGTGGCCCAACCAGATTTGGGCTGGTATCCTCGCTTTGCTCTTCCTCGGTCTCTCTGCGTTTGCATTCCTCGGTGCCCAACGACACGGTGAAGGTGTCAAGGCATTGACGGAACCGAGCAAGACGACCGAAGATGAGGTTCTTGCGACCGTTGCAGGTCCAAGCGGCCCACCTCCTTCAGCGGCTGGTCCAAGCGGCCCACCTCCTTTAGCGGCAGGTCCAAGCGGCCCTCCGCAAGCAGAACCGGTGATGACAGAACCAGAGCCTGCGGTCGAAGCGACTGCTGAGCCCGTGTTTGAGCCAGCAGAAAACGGCTACTTCTTCCGCAAGATGCCAGATGGGACCTACGATCAAACCGTCTACATTCAAGCCGAAGACGGCTCGTACGTTCCGTATCAGGCCTGAAGAGGACAAAAGAACGTCCATGTTGACGCATTGACCACCATCCTTGATAGGTGATGAGCCATCGAATCAATCGAGGTGAACAGATGGCGGATGAAACATCATCGCTGACCGTGGCCAAACTCAAGGCCTTGTGCGTCATCAACGACCTTCCAACATCAGGCAAGAAAGCTGAATTGGTGGAACGCCTCCTTGGGGCAGGATTGGCACGCACTGAAGTGGGATTGTCCGAGTCTGACCCTGTTGAAGAAGCGGTTGAGGAAGAAGTCGTTCTTTCGCTTGAAGATGAAACCACTATTTCCATCGAAGAAGACAAGTCGGAGGCTGTTGAAGCGGTCATTGAAGACGATGAAGTCCTCGAAGCGGTCCTCGTCCCTGACCTTGTCGAAGAAGAAACGGAGGAAGTCTTCACACCTGTCGCAACAAAGCGAAAAGACGCTGCCACACTTGCTGATATGATCAAGGATCCAAAAGTCATTGCAGTCGTCATCGTGTCGTTGTTCCTCGGAGCAGCAGGATGGTGGTACATCAATTCCACATTGGAGCCATTTACTGCCGAACCGCTTCGTTATGGCGATACCATGGAGTACAGCATCTCGGGTGGTCTTGGCGACCGCCCAGCGGTGATGGCGAGCGAGGGCTTTCTCGACTTGGTGTTTAATTTCCTTGAACCGGACGATGATTATTGTCGAATTTTCATGGATTACGAAGGGCGAGGAACGCTCGGAGTGACAAAAGGGACGAATCAATTGCCGCCTGTTCCAAACAACCTCGATGGAGCAGTTCGCTCACAAGGACCGTATGGGAGCAACGATTGGCTTGCGGTCGAGATTACCAACACCTACGAGTTTGATGATTTTGACATTGGAAGAAACACGTACTCCATTATCAACCAAGGCAGTTGTCCTGATGCGGAAGACGGAGCCTATGTCCCTGGACAAGCGGTTTTGACAACAACGCGTCACATCGAGTTGAAGGAGCAGGCAACCCTTTCAACTGCGTTTGATTTCTCTGCAACAATCGACAACAAGCCGTACGAAGGATTTGCCAAAACGTTCGATGTAGGCGGCTTGCTCGGAAGTCTTGATGTTGTTCTCCCCGGTGTTTCTCTCATGCTCCAGCCCATTGAACTGCAAGATTTGTTCGCAACCGACGTCATCGAGGAAGGTGCGTCAGGTGAACGATTGGGCTGGCGATGGAGAGTTGTTGGTGAGGACACGCTCGGTGAAGACAAGACATGGAAGATTGCTGCGACCCATGTCGATGTTGAACGACTCTGCCTTGGATCAGCGACCATGGAAATTTGGGCGGAAGAAGACAATCCTTGGGCTACGCAGCAAACCGTTGATGTCATTATCTCCAACGATGGCTCACTGCAAACAGATTGTTCACCCTTCTCGGAAGCCTTTGGTGATTACATCCTCCCCGAGGGTGAATTGGAACTGCATCATACCTTCAAAGCTACAAAACTAACCCGTGGAGCGAAAGTTCTCGACCTTGGGAAGGATTACGATTTGCGACCACGGTCAAACATTCTGGCACTCGATGACGATGTTCAGGAAGATTGGGGTGGCCAGGAAGAGCTCCATCCACCCGATGCATCCAGCATGCGTCAACACACGTTGGAAAAGGCCATGCAGTGTTTCGATCACATTGGTGGTTCCGCCAGCGGCGCCTCTGCTGCACTTGACAACGGCGGTTACATCTGGCGAGGTCTTGACAAACGCAATGCATCGACCACACAATGGAACGTTTCGTGGGTTCATCCGGACGATACGTCTGGCTGGGTTCTGTTCGAAGTGACAGGTGAACCGTCCAGTGAAAATTGCACCTACTTGGACAAAGGTTCGTTCGAAGAATTGGCCTCCTACAACCGGGAATCGATCCCAGCCGTTGCGAACATGTCCACGCTTGAGCAACGTCTTTCCGATACGACAAGGTACCCACAGTTGTCAGGTATGGACGGTGTGTTTGACTCGAGCGGGGACTATCATGCCGATACGCGCATCGGGTTTCTCGTTGCTGTTCCAGGTGACGGAGCCAACGATCTTCTCGGTCAATTGACCAGCACTTCGGTGGGTGCAACGACGGTCGATGTGTCTCGAACGTGGGAAGAAGGCATCTGGGAGCATGCATTCGCTGTTGCCATCGATGCAACGGATGGACGAGTTGTTGGTTGGACCAAACTCTCTCAGGTTGCGTGATGACATGGACGAAGATGAGATGGCTCGCGGCCTTGATCATCTGATGGAGCAAAACGAAACCGACCTTCCTTTCCTTGCTTCGTATGGAGCCGACATGGATGGAATGGGCATCGACGTTGATGCATTGTTCTTGGGTGTTGAAACGTTTCTTTCTTCACGGAGGGTAAAATTCGACAGCGATGAGAAATGCATAAAATATAACTCGACATGCATAACAAAACATGAAGAGGGGTTGCTTATCGAAATTGAACACGAGGATTTGCCCCTTGTTCACAGCGACTTGGACCGTGTTGGCTTTTTCCAAGGAACGCTGCATGGAGATAAATCGAAACTCTCGGTCATCCTTCAGATGTGGAGCGGGGAACACCGTCGCTTCCTCGAGCGATTGGTCGAGCACTGCGTTTAGTTACGCCGTGCGATTGCCATCGCCAATCCAACGGCT
>MDSW01215012.1_pt1 | contig 10794 bp, 10 predicted proteins | sample 811171 | NCBI WGS metagenome assembly MDSW01 (sample SAMN05326641, study PRJNA326480) | marine metagenome | isolation source: seawater | place: Atlantic Ocean: North West | collected 2012 | reverse complement strand
CTTCAATGACAGGTCCGTTATGCCAAACAGTTGCCCCATCCACAAGGCGAAAGCCACCAATAAGATCGTCTTCATCAGTCTCAATAGTAATGTTTACACGAATAAGTTCCCGTCTTGATTGGGCACAGGCCTGTTCAACAGAGAACGTCTTACCATTACCCGAAAGACCCGTAATGAACGTAGGATAAAATAGATTGGACTTAATAATTTTTTTAATATCAGCGAAGTTACCAAAGCTGACGAAGGTATCATCTTTTGTAGGAATAAGGTTTTGTTCAGCAGCAGGCAATCCAGGTGGAGCTTGATAAGTTTGTTCTAATTTTTCTTGCAAACTCAAGTTCCACTTCCCACGACTAGTTTTGTAGTCATCGAGATACTTAGTCACAGTAGGATAAGAGACTCCATTAGATGCACAGTAACCACGAATATCGGCACACGTAACTGTTTCTCCATACAGATCACGGAGAGAATTGATTAGAGATTCGGAGTTCACGCGGGTGGTCATTTGAAACCTCATTGGTATGTATACAATATAAGATCAAAGACGAGATATGTCTTTGGTTTTGTACCAGTTCTTAGACTGGTTTTATGCGATCAAAGAAATAAATTCACCAAGAATTTTTTTGTTCATCTTCTTAGCAGATAATGATTTTCTAAAAGCAGATTTGATTTGTGCTTTTGTTGCATCTTCATCTACTTCAAAACTACTGTCCGACTGGAGTGCAGAAGAAGAAAGTCCAAAGTAGGTTTGATAACCTACATCCTTTATAGAGAAAGACTTTTCTTTCTTATACCTACTAATCATCCTCTCAGAACTTTCATAATCTTCAACAAATTTACGGATGAAAGCAGTAGCATCTCTGGGACAAAGAAGACGCATACCAATGAAACTTGTTTGAGGAAATCTAGATTTAAGTTGATCCAACAGAGCAGTAGTAAGTCCGTGATACGGATGTTCAATCTTAAAGGAGTTTCCTGTTTTACGATCCCTAATAAAATCTCCCTGATAAACCTGTCGATATCCCCAAAAAGGTTTCCTATCATTATAAGAAAACATACGATTATACTTAAGAGGAGGAGCTTCACCATCCGTCAGAATAATTGTATGCATTTTATCAACTCCAGTATATCTCTTAAATTCAGGAAGAATTCCATTTAAAGCAACGATAGCTTCATGCAGGGGAGTCCCAGAAAGAGATAATTGACCAGGGACCTGATAGGTAGCACCTCCCCAACGACATCCTCTGGAGTCAGCACTATATGCAAGTCGATAAAAGTTTCTCATTTGTTTTTCAAATTCTGCAGCACGGACCTTGCTAGAAAGAACGTTCATCATATGAAAATCCGAAGAGATATAAAATTCATTCTCAATTTTTTCGTCAACATGTTCATCATAATATGAATTATCATCCCTACTAAAAACTTTCCAGTGATTAGTAAAAGAGTACACCTCAAAAGGAATATTAACTTTTTTACAGAACCAAATAAGGTTATACAGTTGCTTTACAGTATCCTGAAGTACATCAGACATGGATCCAGACCAGTCCAGAACAAATACTAGACCATGATTCTTTCCATCAGCTAAGGTCGTGACTTTCTTGAACAAGTCCTCATTGTATCGATAAGTATGTAACTTCCCTGTATTAAGAACTCCAGTTTTACTAGTAGCAGCACGAGCATAAGAGTCTGCAGCTTTACGACATTCAAATTCTTTGACCAGGTAATTAACTTCTTTTTGAGATTGTTTTTTAAATAGTTTATAGTCACTATCAACTTCAGCAAAAATTTCGTTAGCAATTTCTATTCCATATTCCTCTTCTCTGTTTTTAAAAGTGTTTTCATAAAAATTACTCAGTGTCTCATGAATCTCACAATTTTTTGCAATCAAATTGTCAATATTGAGTTCTGGGACCTCTAGGTAATTAATATCGCGACGATGTGGGTGAGTTCCATTCAATTCCTCTACAGCATCATCAAAGTTTTTATCTGTTACAGTTTCAAATTCAGATCCGCCATTAGATTCTTGTGGAAGTTCTTTACTAAATTCACTGAAGTCAATATCACTTTGAGAAGTTGTATCTGATTTTTCACCATCGTCAGCTGACCCCTCAAGAGAAGTTTGGGAAGACTCAAGATCTCCGCCGCTTTGTTGATTAGAAGAAGGTGATTGTGTTTGTGGAGGTGGGGTCTGATCCTCTACCTCAGTTTCTTTGAGGTATTCAAAAATTCTAGAGGAAAGTTCCAAAACTTCATCAAAAGTTTCAGTCTTTTCAACTTCATATAAAAAGCTTTTTTCTTTTTCAGTAAACTCAATATCAACAAAATTTCCAATCTTCACATAGAGATTGATACGATCCATAAAGGACATTGAAGTAATATCAGTATCTTCAATCCCGAAAAAGTCTTGCCCTGATAGTTCAGAGTATCCGCGATAAAACGTTTTAACAATACCAGGAAACTTACGTTTAATGAGTCTCTCTACACGGGAGTCCTCTATCACATTAACAAAACTGCCAGGAACCTTAGGATACTTAGACTTCCAGTTAGTATCGGGGGTGTACAGTGCATGACCAACCTCATGACCCACTAGAAGGTCGTAAACAGTCGCAGAGGCGCGTTCCCATAGAGGAAGGGTAAGTACCCTCCTATGCACGTCAAAGGACGCAGTAGAGACAGTTCTGTTCTCAATGATAAGATCCTCAGTTGCAAGGAGCTTAGCAAGTTGTCCTTTAACTTCGTAATTGACCATGGGAGTCTTTTGGTATACGGATACTATACACCACTCCAACAGGTAGTCTAGATCCAAATGGACAGTTACTCAACTGGTTTTAGAAAACCCATTGATCTTACTGAAAGTAATCATATTATCAAATTTATCCTGAAGGTCTTGAGTGTTGTGAGAGATGATAAAAACATTAGCATCTTTAATTGCATATCTCACAATCTTAGTAAACTCATCAGTGCCAGTTCCATCTAAAGAACTGTCAAAGATCTCATCCAGAATTAGTAGATTGGTAGATGAAGAATTTTTCATCCGTGCAATGTCTCTCCAAGTAAACAGAAGAGCAAGATCAATTCTCATTTTCTCTCCTTCGGAGAAAGAATCATAGCTAAAGTTTTCGTGAATAGGAGATTTAATATTTTCTTTAAACTCTTCGTCCAGTGTGAAGTTGATATAGAAATCCATCTGTTGCAGATATGTATTGATCTGCTTATTCATTACTGGAAGATATCTCTTGATTATTTTGGATTTTACTCCACTATCTTTCATAAGAGAATGAGCAAAATCCAAATAGGAAATACTCTCAGCCTGTTCAGACTTATCCTTTTCTACTGACTTAAGTTCTTTTTCTAACTGTTTAAGGGCATCTCTTTCAGAATTTCTATTTGCAATTTGTGAGGCAATTTTTTGAATTTCCGATTCCAAACTTCTGGTCTGTTTCTGATATTCAGCAATTTTAGTGTTGTTAATAGAGATGTCATATGTTGCGTCAGTGATCAACCTGGAGAGCTGAGCAAACTCTTTCTCTCTATCCTGTTCTGCAGTGATAGTTTTCTTGAGTGCTTTGTATGCTGTATTAATTTCTTGTACTTGATTTTCAATCTCTCCTACTTTATTTACACGAAACTGTTCTTCTATATCTTGCCCACAGGTGGGACAAACCGAATTATCCTTGAAAAATCTATGTTCTTTCGTTATATTTTGTATCTTTTGTTCCAGTTTTGATTTAACTCCATTCATTCTCCTAAGCGATTTTGTTGGATCACTGAGTTCTTGAAGTTGTGGTTGATATACATCCGTAATGTTTTCATTATAGTTACGGTTATCTCCCATCAAGTTTGTAATATCTAGAGATAAACTTTCAATCTTAGTCTTCTTATCCTCAATATTTTCTTTGCCTCTCTTATCAAGATCTCGAATAAAATTCTTTTGCATAGAAATTTTTTCTTCTACCATGTCTTTTTGCAAAGACAGTTCACGAATATCTTGTGTTGCTTGTCTAATTCTGTTTTTAAGAAGATTCCCCATGCCAGAAAAGATCTTAATATCAAGAAGATCTTCCACAATATCTCTTCGGTTAGAAGAAGAAAGTTGCATAAAAGGAACAAAAGTAGCAGAACCCAGAATGACTGTCTGGGTAAAAGACTTATAGTTTAGTTTCAGTATGGTCTCTTCTAGATGCTTCTGTTGATCTACGGCAGAAGATTCCCGATTCCATACTTCTCCGTTACAGTGGATCTCAAATACATTAGGTTTGATTCCTCTAATAACTTTATATGATCTATCATTTATACCAAATTCTATCTCAACAACGCAATCCTTTTCATTTACACTATTGATTAATTGCCCCTTATTAATTCGTCTAAAGGGTTTATTATAAAGAACGAAGGTAAGAGCATCTAAAATAGTAGATTTTCCAGCACCATTTGATCCAACAATCAACGTTGTTGGAGCGCTTCTAAAATTGACCTCAGTGAAATTATTTCCTGTTGAAAGGAAGTTTCTCCACCTAATCTTCTGAAATACTATCATAAGGAGGGAATACTATATCTTGAGGTGTCACAATCATGTACTTGTAATTATACTTGTTACAAGCCTCGATTGCAAGTTCCTCGTCAATTTCTACAACTGCCAATTTATTGTGATCATCGGCTTCTAAAAGTCCTGCGTATCTTTCGGCGTCATCCTCTTCCTCAAACATATAAAGTTGCTTGGTTCCCGTTTCGTCTTCCAACGAATAGGCGCCTTCACCTTCATGTCCCCTGAGTGATAGGATGAACATATCTACTCCATCTCGCAAGCTTCTAAGTAGACTTCACGAAGTAAGTCTTTTACTCTGTTTTTTTTAAGATCAAAATCAGAATCTTCTATGTATTTATTGAGGAGTGTAAGTGTGTCCTCAATTTTTTCTCCAGCAAAATCAACTTCAGAATCATTTACTTCAAGAGATTCTGTAATTTTAATATCAACCGCTTTCGACTTAAGAAGTTTATCTACAAACTTATCAAATTTTTTCTGATCCGTTTTCTTTCGTACAATCAGTTTAACAATCTTATTTTCATACAGATGTGATTTGAATAGTTCAGCGGGAGTATCCTCATAATAAACTTTTTCAAATATTGTATACGGATTTGGGATAAACTCCATCTCATAAGTTTCAGTATCAAAAATATTGAAACCACGAATATCACCAGCATCATTCCAATACATTTGGTATGGATTGCCTAGGTAATAAATTTGTCCGTCATTACTACGAGTATGATAATGTCCAGAGAATACAAATTCAAACTTATTAAAGAAACCTTTATCTATACCAGTCTGTTGGATACATCCAGGATACAATTGGAATCCAGTAATTTCTAAGTGACCAAAAGCAACATTGGTCGGAGTCTTTTCTATTTTTTTCTTTGTCTCATCTATATTATCATCACATATCCAAGGAATCATAAAGGCTTTAAACCCATTGATATCATATTCATCTGGAGAAGAGATGGGAATTACATTGGTATAATCTTTTAAGAGAGAATCAATTGAATTAACTTCATTGGTATTCTTAAAGTAGGTATCATGATTGCCGGCAAGTTGCCATACCTTAACACCTAGATCTCTAAATTTATCATATACATTTCTACGAGCCCAATCAAGAGCCCAGAAATCTATACTTTTCCTATTGTCAAAAGCATCTCCCATGTGGATACACTCTTTGATACCCCTCTTTTCTAGTTCTGGAAAAAAGATATCATCATAAAATTTTTGAAAGTAGTCATGAAAAATCTTGGAAGACCTCCTACAACCGTAGTGAGTGTCAGTGATAATAGCAATCTTCATTGATACATTTTAGATTGAATAGCATCCTTAATACTATTATATTCAAAAGAGCTTCCGTAGTCATCATCTACCGTGAAGACTTCATCATAACCAGACCTTTCAAGAATCTTAGTTCTGATCTCCATCTGTTTTTTCTCTTTTTGAATACGTCTCAGAAATGCGTAGTGAATAATCTGAGTAAAGTAAGCAAACGGGTTAGTGGATTTCTCTGGATTAAAATTATGAATATATTGAACACAATTTTCAATACCGTCACAAATCATGTCCTCGCGGAACATATAGTTAACAAAGTTTGGTTTGTATGATAGGTGAGTTGCAATCTTCAGAAAGCACTCTCCAAGATAATTTGTAATTCTGGGTTTAGGTTCATCTGCCGCTGCAGCGTCTCTTACATCTGCCTTATATTGAACAATAGCATACAAAAATTCTTTGTTATTTACATAATGTTCAGACCTCTTTCTAGTAGCCATTTCATTTGTCTCCTTTAAATGTTATTATTCTATCACAAAGTAACTGAACTGACAACTTGACAGAGCTCTGGATATTGTGTATGATGACTCTGTTAGAGTTCAAAGAATTATTCAGCTTCTTTAGATTCTGCATTATAAAGCTTTTCAAGTTGTTTACGTGCTTGATCTACAGTCGTTTTGAATCCACTTGATTTAGATTTTTTACTGTTGCTAGAAGAAGAACTTAACTTGGATCTAGTAAATCTCATATAAGATCCTACTACATCAGAGTCTTCAGAAGCTTCTACAACTGTGATAACGTGCTGCATAGGAACTACAACGATACTATCGGAGGGATTTGTTTTTACCCATGGTATCATTCGCAGGCCTTCACCAGTAGCAATATGAACTGCTTCTATTGAAACTGGATCACTAAGCACTAACATGCTTCTTCCATTTTCTTCGACAGGGAGAATCTCGGCAAAGATTTCTTCACCACTTATCAACTTGATTGTTCCATAAAATTCTTCCATATTATTTTTTGAGTTTGATTTGAGTGAATTCATAATTAAAATCTTCTTCATTGTAGATCTTAATTCTTTCAATTAAATGATTTAAGGTGTAATTTTTTCTGCCCTGATATGTAATGTCATCTGCAATGTCATAAAGCATTGCTTTTGTTTTGTTGTTTCCTTTCCTCAGTACTCTTCCAATAGATTGTAAGTTCCTGATTCTGGATTTACTAGGTGAAGCAAAAATAACATTATGTAAGTTTTTAATATTGATTCCTGTAGAGAATGTACCATATGAAGCAACAATAATAGAGTCAGTTTCTTTTTCCGTAATCTCTCTAACCCGTTCTCTTTCTACAGCATCTACTCCACCATGAACATAAAATACTTTTCTATCACCATCTACTGAACTATTTATTAACTCATGAATAATCTTTCCATGGGATTCTACTCTCTGAAATAGAATAAGAGTATTTCCCTTTAGCCCTAAAGATAAATTTTTAATAAAATTTGTTCGTTGTTCATGAGAGATAATGTACTGGATTTCATCCTCATAGTTATTAAAGGTTCTTGGAATATGTTTTAATAACAAAATTCTAATATCAAGTTGTGAAAGATGTCCTTTTTTAATTAACTCTGCTGTCTGAGTAATCTTATAACTAGGTCCAAAGAGTCCTTCGAGGACCCACTTATGAGTTTGTGATCCATCAAGAGTTCCAGTAAATCCGTATCTATATTTCGTATCTCTAAGTTTGGTCATGATTCCAACCAAGGACTTTGATTTAAACTGATGAGCTTCGTCACCAATTACAACATCGAAGTCATTGAAAAACTTTTTATCTAATTTATAAATTGATTGCCAGGTTGTAATTACAACTGGGAAGTTAGTTGTTTTTTCTCTACCAGAATAGACTCTATGACAAAAGGATTCGGAATCCCATCCATAATCAAAGAAGTCTTTATACATCTGTTCTACCAAAGATGTAGTAGGAACAACCAATAAAATTTTCTTATGTTTCTCCACAAAATATCTGACAATCGCATAGATCATCAAAGATTTTCCAGAAGCTGTTGGTGATATCAACAATCTTCTGTTATATTTAAGTGCATCATACACTCCTTCTATCTGATAATCTCTAGGAGTGTGCTTAGAGATTGCCTTCATATAATCTTTTACACCTTCTCTAGAGATAAGGTCATTTTTCTCGAAAGGAGTTCCATAAAATTTACTGTCTTTAAAACTTACTGTATACTCACTTTTCTTAGCCCATGCACAGACCTTATCCAGAAGTCCTACATAGATCTCTCCAGTTGCTGTTGAGAATAATCGAATCTTCCCATCCCAATACTTGCTGCGATACTGAGGCATAAATTTTGCCCCAGGAACTTCAAATGTAAAATGATCTGCAAGTTCTTGATTGACATGAGGTTCTGCTTGGATTTTAAGAAAAACCTCATTCTTTTTTTCAATGATCAAATCAGTCATAACCTCTTATAAACCTCTGCCACTCAATAGCGTTTTTAATTTGGTAGGTTCTGTTTAGAATTACTTTTATAATACTTTCTAAGTAATCTAACAACATCTGATAGTATTCCATTTTAGTCAGACATCTAATGAGTTCCTCATCAGAATCTAGATACTTATCAATATCCGACTTTAATACTTTAAAATCAAATGGTTTTTCTACGTATATTTCTGGCTTTGATTTTCCTGAGTAGTACTCCCACTTCTCTCTCCTCAACACTTTAAATTTATTTTCTTGTCCTTTTTTTAGAACGAGAATATTATTATAAATTTTGTAATACTTTGAGTGTAAGGATGGAATTTTTGTTGACTCTAAATGAAGATCATCATTATCAATTTTAGAATCTTGTTCCCAAAGATTCTCAATCATTTCAATATTCATACTACAATAAACTCTCAATATCAAAGATGGTATATTTAAATGTGGCTTCCGCCATAATATAATTTATATCAGTTGCCTTAGCGTCAAATTGAACTGGAGACAACGCTGTAGGAAATAAGTCTTTAAATGTTACTTTAGTAATTGGAGTGAATGAACTGCTATAAATGAGAAGACTTCCATCAGAAAAAGCACCTGCTATAGGATCTACTCCAGTTCCAATAATGAATGGCAATGCTTCTTCCATACTATCTGGATATCCAAGACCTCTCATCCAGTCATGGATTTCTAGATAGTTCTCCATATTTTCATCCACCATAAATTGAATGGAGAAATCACTATATACTAATTTATCTCCAGGAATCATCAAATCCTTGAGAGGAGTTGATTGAACTGCTACTCCTAAATTAATGCCTGGAATGTTCACCGAGTTGGCGAAAAAATCCACTTTAGGTGCTTTTTCCAAACTAAATTTAAATCCAGTTGGGGATAAAAAGTTTTTATTTTTAATTTCCCTATCCCATTTGGATAGCGCACTTTCTCTAACCATGGAATTAAATACAGTTCATATTAGTATTTAGCAGTCATTAAATACCGTACCAACTTGAGACCCGAGACTGGATCCTGCTTTTTGTCCTAACAGAAGAGCCCATCCTCCTGCCAACCAACCCACGTAGGGAATACCCATAACAGCAGGAACAGCAACACCAGCAGCGATTGCACTACCCGCCATTGCACCTTGAGACCGTGCTCCAGCGTCCGCCACGATACACGCGATGTCTTTTGCAGACTTTCCCTCGCCGTCTGCCACAGCGCCTCCTGGACCCATATTACGGGTCCCTTCTCTAGTAAACTGATCACGGCGCCATTCATTTCGGACTTCAGTCTTACCACCAAATAATCCTTTCTTAGTGACATCGGAAGATAATGACTTTTGTGATTCTAAAACCTTAGGATCATCGGCACGATATTCGATTTCATATCCATCTTTACCAGCTCTAATAGTATACGATGAGTAATCACCACGGGGGATATTGATAGTTGGAATTTGTGGAACTCTAGGTGGTTCTGGTTTTCTTACAATGTAACCTAACAACCCGATATGCGCTATAGCAAAAATTGCGCCAACAGTTCCTGCAATTACTTTCAATCCCGATACCTTATTACTTACTTTAGGTTCATCTGACATCTTAACCTCCGATGTTGAATTAATTAACTCACTTAGTCGTCCCACATTTCAATCATTTAAAAGCAGCCCTATTTATAAAAAGGCATAAAAAAAAGACCCCGAAGGGTCTTTGGTAAGATGTGAACCTTGAATCACATGAGGTTCTTGACGGTGACTCTTCTGTAGTAACGGTTAGAGTTAGCGAGGAGTCTACCCATTCCCTGAGTAGTTCCTTCCGCGAATGGATTGGCGACCATGCCGTAGCGGGTCTTAAAGCCAATTTTGGGTTGGAAGGTGTCCTGTCCAACGGCGCGAACCATCTGGAGAGGAACATATGGACAGTAGAACATACCTGCGTCATAAGGTGAAGAACCCTTATAACCAACAACGTAGTACTGGTTTGCAGCATTGTTTGCAGCAAATGGGTCGATGTAGACCTTATACTTACCAGCAAGTGTGCCAGCGAAAGTATTACCAGTGTCATCAACGTTAAGGTTAGCGTTGAGTGCAGGAGTGTAATCCAGGATACCTGCCATCGTGAGTGCGGATGCAACGTCTGCGGAACACAGAACAACGTTGCCCTTCCCTCTACGAGTTCTTTGGGCGATTGCGTTAGCGTCTCTTTCGATTTGGAAAAGTAGACCCTTGAACTTCTCAACACTCCAACGTCCGTTAGAGTCAACATCGAGGTCGAACTCACCAGCGGTAGCGGTGTTAAGAGTTGCACCCTGTTCGGCAACTTTGTAGATGGAACGAATGACTTCGCGGTTGATCTCAGCAAGAATCTCTGTAGAGAGAATATTTGCGAGTTCAGCCTCAGCATTCAAACCATGAATTGCCTTAAGGTCTTGTGCCAGTTCCAAGGAGTACTCTGCTTTCAGAGCTCTTGACTTGGCGGTTACAGTGACTTTCTCGATCGAGAATGCCATCT
>MDSW01029776.1_pt1 | contig 10794 bp, 7 predicted proteins | sample 811171 | NCBI WGS metagenome assembly MDSW01 (sample SAMN05326641, study PRJNA326480) | marine metagenome | isolation source: seawater | place: Atlantic Ocean: North West | collected 2012 | reverse complement strand
CCTTTGCAACGTTTTATTCGTCTTCTGATTGGTCGAGAGCTCGATCATTTGCAAAAGTCATAGACTACACAACCATATGGTCGTCGTTTGTTACTTTATTGCAGACTAACAAAACGAAGCGACGCCTTCCGTGTCTTTCGACGACGACTGTTCTACGGGACGTCCTTATCGTTGCGCTTAGCGTGCACGTAATCGTCGTCCTCACATGGCGCCACTTGTAAACGAAGAGTGGACGCCAAGGCGTCTTCCGATGAGGCGGTAATAAACGTCGAAGTTAACCGATGTATCGATGAAAATTCAGCTTCAAACCATAAATAAGTAGCCTTTCTCAATACGTCTTTCACCGAGGCTTCACCGAAGCTTCATCGAGACTCGTCCCAAATCAGCCACGGATAATATCTTCCGCGTCCTTTTTATTTTAAGGGTTGTTTTAATAATTTTATATTTTTACAAGAATTTCCCACCGAATCGTGGAACTGGCTGTATTGCTTGCTTGTGTGGAAATAAATGTGCTACCCGATTCGAAGGCGTCAGAGAGTGCCCGCGAGCTCCACACTTGAAGGCCCGCACGGGAGGCGGTAACTCGGCACCGTCTCGGACTGTCCTTCACTACACTTGCAGAATGAAACGACCATCAGCCATCGCCTCTATTCAAAAAGCTTCCACGGATGACGCCCTTCGCAAACAAGAAGCCTTAACCTATTTGAGGGAACTGAAGGATAGGCTGAAGGACAAAAAGGACACTTACGACGAGTTCCTCGAGATCATGAAAGAGTTCAAAGCGCAAAGGTAATGCTCAAAAGGCAATAATTCTCGACGCTCGCATTTGTCCAACTTTCGGAGTAGCACTTGACCGCCTTCGTTAACAGAATTGACACGGAAGGTGTTATCAAGCGAGTGAAGACAATTTTCAAGGGTCATCGAGATCTGATTCTTGGTTTCAATCAGTTTCTTCCGAAGGCAAGTTTCCTCGGGTAGCCCAAGCCTGATCTGACATTCGTGCATCGTGCATGACAAATGCAAAATTCACCTTCCATCATTTTTATCTGACCAAAGCAACCGGAAACTCATCCTGCTGCTGTTTTGTGAAGTCACTATAACCTCACTCAACACATTCTTTTCCAGGGTCACGAGATACGAGTCGAGGATGTCGAAAGGGAAGAGCGAGAAGAGGCGGTATGAGGCATTACCACCCAAACATATTATTCTCATCTGAGCTGTGTACCACTCGTATTCTCTAAGTGACGTCTTCACGCTTTTTAGGAACGCGCAAAAGCTTCTACAGGCGGACCTGCTTCGGGGAAGCCACAGGTTGAGTTTGTCCATGCCATCAGCTATGTAAACAAAATCAAAACCCGTTTCGCAAGTGATGAAAGAGTTTACAAGGCCTTTCTTGAGATTCTAAACATGTATCGCAAAAATTTGAAGAGCATCAGTCAAGTATATGACGAAGTTGCCACTCTTTTTAAGTCTCACAACGACTTGCTGGAAGAGTTCACGTATTTTCTTCCTGACTTCTCAAGTCCAACAGCCGGGAAGAAGGGGTTGACAAACAAGAGCCTTCGAAATAGAGGAAGTAACTCATCAGCCCTCCAAATTGGCTCTGTCAAACGTAGGGGGAAAGGTGGAAAGTGTGATGATGCAAATGATATGCCTGTGGAGCACAGGGAGGAAGACCGCAAAGCGGCCGCATCACTTGCAAAAGAGCTAACTTTCTTCGAGAAGGTAAAGACGCGGCTACGGAACCGTGAAACCTACAACGAACTTATCAAATGCCTGAACATCTTCAATTCCGAGGTGATTTCGAAGATGGAATTGCAAAGCCTAGTCTGGGACATTCTAGGGAGGTATCCTGATCTGTATAGTGGATTTTGTGACTTCTTGGCACGCTGCGAGGGAATGGATTTCGAGCTTGGTGAAGGTGGTAAAGTAAAAGACGGGAAGCTGAGTGCGAAGGATGTGCAAAAGCTGAAAGCGATTAGTGCACGAGAAACGTTCTTGTCTCGCCCAATATCCGAACTTGATCTCTCTGCATGTGACAGATGTGGTCCCTCCTACCGCCTCCTTCCCAAAAGCTTCCCGAAAGCAACTGCCTCAGCTAGAACACCATTCTGCCATGAACACCTCAACGACAACTGGGTCAGTGTCACATCTGGCTCTGAAGATTACAGCTTTAAAGCCATGCGAAAAAATCAATATGAGGAGTCTTTGTTTCGGTGTGAGGACGATCGCTTTGAACTTGACATGGTGCTGGAGACTACAAGAGCGACAATACATGCTCTTTCGCCAATTATTGATAAGCTGAATAGCTTGTCGAATGAGGAAGCTTCCCGATTTCGGACTCCAGAAGGGGCCTTGAGTCCGATTCACCTACGTGCAATTGAACGTTTGTATGGAATCGGCACAGAGCAAGGCCACGATATTAGGCGTATGATCCTTGATTATCCTGCCGCAACTGCACATGTCGTCATGGCTCGTCTGAAGCAGAAGGACGCAGAATGGAAAATGATCAAATCCGAGATGACGGCTGTTTGGATTGACGTCTACGAAAAAAATTACAATAAATCTCTGGATCATCGCTCGTTTTACTTCAAACAAACTGACAAAAAAGCTCTGAGCACCAAAGGAATGATTGGTGAGATAAAGGAGGTCGGTGAGAAAAAGAAAAATTATGAAGATGGCATTTCGGTTGGGAAACACGGAGCTATGCTAGATGACAGTTCGCCTCCAGACCTGACTTTTATGTACACTGACCGAAAGGTTCATGACGACATATATGCTGTTTTAAAATTCAGCTCCCGTGAAATGATGGCTTCAGAGCATGCAGAAAGGGTAATGAAAATGTGGCGCGACTTTGTTGAGCCTTTTTTCGGAATCAAGCGCAACAATCCAGAGGGAGACTATTTCGATGATTCTGCAGAACAGGCTGCTTTGCTTGTACATAAAGATGACGACGAGGACATCGACAGTTTCGAGAGCGACGGCGATGCTGGTGAGGCCAAGGACGGCCATCTTCCTGAAATGGCGATCGAATCCACTGATGTCGATGTTGAAAATAAAGAAGTGGCAACAGAAACGGCATGTACACGCGATGATGTAACAGAAGACGCTGGAAATCTCGGGATGGAACATTTTCATCAGACGCGACAATATGGTAAACAGAATGTTGCAAAAGGTGAAGCAGCTATGAGCACGCATCAAAATGGTCACAAAGAGGATGAAGCGAACTGCTCCGATGATGATGTCGAAGAGAGCATTTATGCTGGCTGTAAACCCCTCTCTGGATTAAGTGAATCAGTTTCAGGAGTGGATTCGAAATCACACTTTTCACATTCAAACACAAAGCTTTCGGAAGAAAGATATTTTTTTGGACATGATGGATTTTACATCCTCTTTCGCTTGCATCAGCATTTGTATGAGAGATTGGCTACTGCTCGTGCCTCTGCCATCAGCATGTCCCATCAGTTTGGACAGAGAAAGGACCCTGAATCAGATCGCGCCAGTCAAGACCAAAAAATTCACACTGAATTCTTACACTTACTCTTCCAACTTCTGAATGGCACCGTTGAATCCTCTACTTTCGAAGATGAATGCCGAACTCTCCTGGGTGCAAACTCATACGTCTTATTTACTCTTGACAAACTGATATACAAGATTGTCAAACAGATTCAAAGTTTCCATGCCGACGAAACAGCATCAAAACTTTTGCATCTTCATGAATATGAGCTGTCACGCTTTGCGACCTTCAATGAGGCGACGTACTATGCAAATGCGTGTGTTCTGCTGCTGGACGACGCGTGTTATAGGTTTGCCTCTTTGGAAGGAGGACAGCGTTTGACCCTGCGACTCATGGACTCGTGCCTGGATAAGGTTGACCTACCAACAGGCAGCATGGCATCTCAGTTTCACGATCATTTGGAATCATTTTTGCAGATGCCCAGCAATGATAACGGAGACGCAGATTCGATAACTAGGACATGGCCAGAGAGCAGCAGCAGACCAGCTGTCTTTCTACGGCGCGCACTGAAAACTTTCGCCTTGAATCATTCCAGCAAATCGTCAAGTGACGCTCGACAAGGCAATCATGTGAATGTTTTCAACTCACTTGAGTGCAAAATATCTTGCAGTAATTCAAAGGTATCCTACGTTCTTGACACCGAGGATGTCTTTCATCGCAAATCTGCGGCTCACGTTACCGATGGCATACGTGGAAAACTTCAGCGTCATCAGGTGGTAGGGCGCAAATCAAAGAGAGCAAGCGATTCGTTCAGAAGATATCTGGGAGAAAAGATCGCCTCGGACGATCCAAAAGCACTCAATGAAAAACAATTTGCCCATCATAGTGGTGAAGCTCTTCATTTGCATGTTAACTCTAACGCGGCAATCACTGCCGCAGCTGACCATGACGGACTGGGCTCTCATGCATTTGGGGCTCTCTCTGATTTTCAGGGAGAAAGGGAGAGAACTAAGAACTTGGAACGCAACTATGTGACCGACCCTTCAAAAGAAACGGGCATTCAGACTTTAGACACGGATACTGCGCGTTTCGAACATGTCTCTCCCTCACCCCAAGTGGGAAATGACATGGACTTGCTAAGTTCGAAGGAACACGGCCACGTCACCCATGCTATGCATGACTTCGCTGCGGAGTAGAGAAGAGATACATCGCGCACTCTGGGTTAATATGATCTAGCCTGTTCCGCTTCAGATTTTCCATGTTCCCCTCCGCCTCAGTTGACCAAGGTGCCAAAGCACGCAACCTGCACCTGATCACACTTCCTCGGCACCATCGGGCTGGTGAGCAAGGAGAGCGGATAAACATTTTGGTGGACAAACGAGTGAGTTATTTTGAAGATTGCGTGGACACCTCGTTATCATCCCACTACAGCCAGCTCTTCTATCCATCAACAAAAATCGTTGGACCCTCTTTTTGACGCGGTCACAAGCGCCTTAAGGCACGACTCTTCTTCCACCAAGATGCCATCATCAGATAGCTTTGTTTTGCATCTTTGAGTGAGGTCGTTGTGCACCTTTGATAAACGATTCAGATCACGCTGCAGAGCATGTATGATCTGATCCTTGCTCGACAACACCTCATCTAGCTTAGATGTTACCTCACTCAATGAAGCCGGGTCTAGATCAGTTGCTGCCAGGATCTCGCCTACTCTTGCTTCATGATTTTTTAGCTGGGTGCCGACCACCTCAAGCTTGCGCTCGAGCATTAAACTTTTCAAGCTCCCTCTCCCCTGAACGTTATAGACCATGAGCTCGAATGTCTCGTATAGCTTATCTCGATCTTGTTTTACCCTTTGAAAACGATGGGCCAGCACGTCGTGTTCAAGCCAGACCTGCTTCAGAGCCTTCTCTGTATTCGACAGGCGTGCTTGAAGCTTCATCTCTGACTGCTTCTTTGAATTGCATGATATCAATACCTGTCTTAACTCACTAACCTCTTGTAATGCTTTGGATAGTGGCTCCAGAAGCCGAGCGTTTTCTTCTGATATTTGGCAAATGAGCTGGTTGTTTGTCGACTCTTTTGTCTTCAACTCCTCGATGTCTTCCTTCAATGTTTTAATGACATCCAGATTGTTATGAGTTGCCGTGTTGTAATAGTTCTTCATCTCGGCAAAATCAGAGTCGTGCTTTCTGATGAGCGAGCGGATGTGCTCATTTTTGCGTTCCTCGATTTCATGCAGATCACGGTTGAATCTGAGCTCAAAATCTCCGCGCACATACTCGACTTTCTTCCCATAATTTCGTCGCGCGTCTTCTAAACGCAGTTCACACTCTTGCCGTATTTTTGTGATTTCTTTAGATTGCTCAAGCTTGAGCTGCCAAACTAACTCTTGCGTTGATGATTGCACCTCTTTGAGCTCGAGCTTCAAGGATCTCGTTTCCTCGTGTAATCTGTCGATCTGACAATGCAAGTCTGCTCTTTGCCGTCTCAAGGCCAGTGCTGCATCCTGCTTTAGCGCGGTCAAGTTCCTTTGCTGTTCGTGAAGAACGTGCTTAAACTTCTGCTTGTATGCTCTGATCTCAGATCGATGATGCTTTTCCATGGCTTCGAGCTTCGTGTCCTTGTTACGCAACTCGACGTTCTTGTCTTCGAGAGTTTTTTTCGTGGTTTCCCAAAGACAGTTTAATTCGTCGCGCTCCAGGTGCACGTGGTTCCTGCGCTCCCTCTCCATAGTCTCCTCGTTTTGGACCTTAAAGAGTATAGCGCTTTCACCTGCATTACCATGCTCTCCAGGAACCTTGAAGGAAAAGTTTTCGGCAATGGGGGGACAAAAGCACTGTCAGTAGATAGGCTTCAGCTGTTGAGACGCGGGAGGCGAAGGGAAAAATCCGAACAAAGTAAAAAAAAGAATTTCTTCGTGGGAAAATACGCTTCCAGTGGCGTGCGCGCACATACAGCTTTGTCAACGACTCCAACGTGTTTCAGCATTTGAGGCGAGCTCAAATTACGAATTTAGCAGGAGTTGTCCTCAAACAAGTAAGGAACCGTTATGAAAACCTTCAGACGAAAGGTGTTCGAATTGTGTTAGGAGAAGCAAACCGTGGAACTCCTTGTCAATCTACTTTTGGAAAATACAGCTCTCTTTATTTTTTTATACGAAGGTACCTCATATATACGAAGGTACGATTCGTACATACGAAGGTACTAAAATTCCCTCGTAGGTTTCGCCGGGTGAATATATCTGTTCTGAGGTGCTCGTCGCCTAGCTAGTAGCTAGGCAACTCACGTTGAAACACGCGCAGATCTTGCGTCAGGACGCGCAACTCTTCAGCAAACGAAGACATTGAAGGAATACAGCATGTTCGCGAGCTGCGCTTATTTGCCCAAGGCGACGGCCGGCCCTGTTCCTTCTTCAAGATGCGCATCGAACCGTTTGGTGTCGTCTTCCACTTCGAACTTTAGCCCTCGCCCGAGGAGAAAACATTCTTCCCGAATTAAGTTTCGCTGCGAAAAGTTCTTCAAATCGTTCGACGTGCATCGAACCCGGCTCTGTACGTATAACGGTTCGATTTCAGTGTCTGCTACAGCCAAGAACTCTCCCCAGCCCCTTCCGGAACATGGCAAGGGCCCAGTGGTATTAAATTTGCCAACAATGTTGACCCTGCTCCGTGTCGCTGCCGTACCTTGTATCACGATTCTCTTCTATATGCAAGGAGCCTGGGTAGCGCCCGCTTGTTCTGCCATCTTTATCCTTGCTGCAATTACTGACTGGGCCGATGGTTATTTAGCGCGAAAGCTTGAACTTGTTTCGTCCTTCGGAGCTTTTCTTGATCCAGTTGCAGATAAGCTCATGGTTGCCACGGCACTTGTGTTGATGTGCACACGACCTCCTCCGGACGTAAACGCTGCACTCATTTCCATTCCGGCAACTATAATCATTGGCCGCGAGATAACAATGTCTGCTATCCGCGAGTGGGCAGCAGCGGCTAGTGGGAAGGCACGTGCTGCTGTCGCTGTCAACTCTTATGGCAAGATTAAAACAGCAGCACAGCTTGTTGCACTTTCGGTGTTACTGGGTGCCAGGGATGGCTGCGGATGGATTCGTATGACAGGCGCCTCGGAAATCTGGCTTATAAATAGCGGTTTACTCTGCTTGTGGCTCAGCGCTGGCCTTGCTTCGATTTCACTGTGGATCTATTTGGTCGGGGTCATGAAATTTATGAGCTAAAGTTCTAAAACCCTCATACAGTATTACTTGAAGATGAACAAATCATTTTGGGATCGATTCGCCGATACGTTTACCCGTCTGCGACTGATTCTTGGTCGCCGTTATCGAACTTGAACACTAAACACCGCAAGGACTGCCAACGAAACATGTAGCAGTATGACAGGAAACACCGCTAGTCCCGTTCTCTTTTCGTGCACTGCTGCAGAGACGAGCGGCAACGATGCTAGGATCGAGCAAATCACAGAGCTACATGCCAACACTGTACAGTATGTCCTACTGAGCCCGATTTTCATCATTAATACAGCGATATTCAAGGGAAAGACACAATAACCAGTTAACGAGATAGCCTGCAGAAATATGATGTGACCTCGCAATAGGAGAACATTCAGGGTAAGGGCGACCGAGCCGAACACGATGGTTGAGAAGACAGTGGAAAAGAGTGCGGGTGCTTCTTGTACATCCGATATTAGACATGTACCCAAAGCCAGTACATACACGAGTGGACCCCATAAGTCCCAATCCCGAAGGATTTTTGCTTTTTCGTCGTGCCGAATACCGAAAGGCAACAGCACGCATCTGGTGTTTATCAAGATCCTATGCGCGTCCCGCTCGACCGTGCGCCAAATAGATTCGTCGAGAGTGTTATGATTTGGATCGGCGACGGGAATCGGAAGCGCTTCTCGTTCATCTTCATCAATCATGGACAGCTTGTCTAAGCCTCAGCTTCAAGGGCGACTGCCGGTGGGCTTTATACCTATTTATATGCTCTCTAGTAGAAGACATACGAGTTATATATAAAATAGACTATGGAAATGGACGCGAAACTGACGCGACATAAAATATTAAACTCTCCAGGATTAGCTAGCTAGTAACTCGTAGCTAGCTAGCTTGCAAAAGTTGCGGGTCCCCGCACGTCATATTATTTCGGCCATTCCGAGCCCGGAAATCGTACCTTCGTACCTTCGTACCTTCGAGGGCACCTTCGAAGTTCGTAAGTTTCGAACGAAGGTGCACCTTCGAAACCTTACGAAACTTACGAAGGCAGCTTTTACTAGAGACATACAGCTCATCAGACAAGAATCAATACTGGTACACAAACGTGAGGAAAGTGAAGGTTCGACCGACTCGAGGTCTCAAGTCATCCTAGCAAGACATGGTTGACGATGTGCAAAGTGAGCTATTACTTCTGGTTTGCTCGAGAACTCTTCTCAACACTTTATCTCGATTCTAACACATCAGAATTTTTTGCACCCGACCATGGAACAACGAAACTCGACCTGAACACGGCGAACTCTCTTCATCCGGTTTTCCAGAAATAGGAATTGGGATGACTAGCTTTGGCGTGATTTTTACGACGCTCGGTGTCGTATTATTCTTCGACAAACTGCTTCTTTCCATGGGGAACGTAGGTCATTCGCGCTCCATCCACACCCCCTCACGCCCAGCCAGTCAGATCTCTGCGTAATTGCGCATCGTGCTTGTTGTGCACTTTTTGAATCACTCTTGAGTAGCACTCACAAACACATTATGCTTTGCAGATAATGTTCTTGTCAGGCGTAACCGTGACCATCGGTCCAAAGCGCGCATTAAAGTTTTTTGTAAGGCAACAAAATATCGGTGGTTCATTTGCTTTCGTTGGTGGCCTCACTCTTGTTGTCTGTGGCTGGCCTATTGTGGGAGCCTGCATGGAGTTCTACGGATTTTTGGCGTTGTTCAGTGCGTTTTTCCCTACTGTATTTCTCTTCATCAAGAGATTCCCTATTGTTGGCACATTCATATCCGGGCCTTGGGTGAAGAATTTGATAGCAAAGCTTGCAAAGACTTCGCAACATTCACTGCCAGTTTGATCAATACGCGGTGCATGCATGAAGTGAGTTTGATGAAGGCATGTGACACTGCTTTCATGACGCTTGCGGCGTGTTACTTTACCAACTGTCCTTTCCGAGGTTCGTGGGTATGTGCGCGCATGTTGTAGTTCCTTTTGCATGAGACCGGTACCAATAGTGTTGCTGATGAGGGTCTAGATGATGGCGATCACAGACCTGAGACCATCATTTTCTTAATCATGAAAGTAACAAATACTATTCAACTTTTTATACTTTCTCAAGAGGATGCTTTCGAGTATTGGAGTGTCCTTCAAACGCATTCAGTCTTTGCTCAAGTATGCATACGCGTTGTTGCAGATCTGAGAAACAACCGTTTCCTTGGTGGACGTCTATTTGCCTGATAGTGGCGTGCATTCCCCGTGTCACCATGTCAGAGCGCACGCGACCTGTGACAATGTTGCCAGGCTTCATGCCTAACTTAGAAATGAGAGAATTCAAACGTTCCGGGTTGAATAGGTAAAGATATGCCACAAGAGTCTCGAGTGCCGAAGCTTCCCTATGGTGGTGGCAGTTGTGGCGACTCCTGGTCTCATGCCCAAAGTCGCGGCCCCACTTCAAAATTGCAAGCTCTTCCTCCGTGAAAACTCTGTCTTCTAGCAAGCGAGCGAGGTGACCGCACATCGCTCTCGAAGAACACCAACCATGTTTCGTGGCTTCTTGTGGTCGGAGTATGATGGGTTGGGAGACAAGCGTGGATTGCTTCTCCGACCGTAATATCATATGCTGCCTCGCATACAGCTCCCAGATAGCGTCACCAAGATATGCGAAAGCAACAGCCACGGAAGGGTCACAACTGGCTAACGAATTGGGCAAGCGGTACAACGCAGGAGTGTAGCTTGATGGTTCATCGGGTGAAGAATTTCGGTCGTGGCAGCGAAGCCTGCTCGGACGCTGCCCATTACCTTGGGCGAACGGATGCTTCATAAATCGTCGAAGTCCGCCACAACGAGCTGAGGGTTTTGTGTGCGTGCGTTGCGCAGTGGAATACTTCTGCAGCTGGGTCGACGAGTGTGTCATGCTTCAGTGTTTAACTAATTGGAGCGCTCAGCACGATAAACCCGAGCATATTTTTGACATTTTTGGATCCTGTTTTGGTCCCATTAACTTTTACGAAGGTACGAAGGTACCTCCGTACGAAGCAATGTAAAAACCATTTTACTAAATTATTGCTAAAACATTGCTAAAACATTGCTAAATCATCGATTTTTCGATATTAGTAATTT
>MDSW01151448.1_pt1 | contig 10796 bp, 9 predicted proteins | sample 811171 | NCBI WGS metagenome assembly MDSW01 (sample SAMN05326641, study PRJNA326480) | marine metagenome | isolation source: seawater | place: Atlantic Ocean: North West | collected 2012 | reverse complement strand
GTTTCACTAAAAACAAATATTGCATTTGCTTCGCCAGTAGGAAGTGGGTTGCCGCCTTCCTGATTGTAATCACTATTTGCTGACCGTACACTATGTAAACCTATAGGCTGAACAATATTAGTTTCTGAAGAAGCAATTACTCCAGTAGACGAGTTACGCACCGAAATACGATATTTTTTATCAACATCTAGGACATCTTCTTCTAGTTTAAATAAGTAGTGGTTATTCGAATGAAAGTCACCATCTTCTTTAAGATTTGCTAAATCAGAAGCTGTGGCAAGCTCTAAAGGGTATTCATCTGAAATTTGACCATCAGCATTCACAAGTTCAACCCAAACATCTAAATCATCAGAGTGATAATAAATAGAATCAGACACATCCATGTAACTATCTGCTGACAAGTCACCTAAGAAACTTTTTTGAATCCTTACGAAATGTAGCATATTTTGATCATCATTATCGCCATCTGAATCGAATTCAGTAGTGCCATCCCACATAATTTCGGGCACTATAATCTCTTCATGATTAGAACCATCGCCATCAATTGTAGAGCCAGAATCAAAAATAGCATAAATAACAGGAATGTCTCTCCATTCGTCATTAATGTCAATTTCATTGTCGCAAGCAAAAAATATAAGAATAAAAAATAGCCAGAAAGATTTTTTCATAGAGCAAATATATAATTTTTGTAGATTTGAGATACAGAAAAAAATAGTTTCATGAAATTTTGGCAAATTATATTGATATTCGGAACGTTCTCAACCTTACTTCTTGGTCAAGAAAGTACAATAAAAACAAAATTTTTACAAGAAATCTTAATAGAAGATTTTAATGAACAAAATTTACGTTTTCCAACCACTACTGAGAGTAACGGCACATATAGCATGATTATGGATAATCATAGTTACTATGGTTTAGGTAGTGGAGAATACGCCTATCCTATATTAATTAAATGGCAAAATGACCTGGTTAATTTTAAACTAAAAACATCTATCAGATTAAAAGACGAAGAAGACTGGGAAGCTATGCAAAAAATACAAGGACAAACCGGCCAAATCATAGGCATTGTTTTAAAGTATAATCCTGACACTCAAGAAGCATTAATATTTCAAATTAACGGAGTTAGACAATATAAGTTAACACATTTGAAAAATGAAAAAATGAAAAACTTAATTAGCTGGACAGACTCCAAGCACCTAAAACGAAATGATGTTAATGAAATCATAATAAAAACACACAATAATAAATATGAATTTTTTATTAATGGACAATTTGTATTTAAGAAAAATCTAGATAGATTTAAAGAGAGTATAACTAGTGGTAATTTTGGTTTTTATCTTGGCGCAAGAACTCAGGCAATGATTAATTATCTAAATATTTATGCAGAAAAAGACTATGATGGTATTAATAAATTATTAAATCTCAGTGAAGAAGACGCAAAAAATTTAATAGCAGAAAAAGAACAATTACAGATAGAATTAACAGCAAAGCATTCAGAAGAAGTAAAAGAATTACATAGTGTCATCAAAATACTTGAAAATGAACTAAAAACAACTAATCAAATTAAAGATTCTATATATAGAGAAAATGCAAAATTTCAACCATTTGAGGACTTAATTGAAAAAAAAGGCGACTTTATGTATACCCTTACAACAGACCTGAAAGAACAAATAGAAAAAAATAAAATCTTGCAACAAGAAAACAAAAAACTACTTGACTCTATCAACTATTTAATAAATAAACAAGAATCATTTAAACTAGAATACTTAGAAGTTTTAGATCAAATGATGCAAAAAGAAGACACTATGAATATAGAAAAAAAAGACACTATTTATGAATAAAAACAAACACTACACTAAGATTACTACACATTCTTTACAAGAAATGAAAGAAAATGGAGAAAAAATTGCCATGCTAACATCTTATGACTACTCTTTTGCAAAGTTACTTGATTTAGCAAATATTGACATTCTATTAGTTGGTGATTCTGCATCAAATGTAATGGCTGGACACGAAACAACACTACCAATTACATTAGACGAAATGATATATCATGCTCAATCTGTGGTAAGAGGCATTAATAGATGCTTAGTAGTAGTAGACTTACCCTTTGGGTCATATCAAGGAAATTCAAAAAAAGCTTTAGAATCTGCAATTAGAATAATGAAAGAATCTGGCGCACACGCTGTAAAACTTGAAGGAGGCTGTGAAGTCGAAGATTCAATAAAACGAATCATTGACTCTGGTGTACCTGTCATGGGACATTTAGGTCTAACACCTCAATCAATATATAAATTTGGAACCTATACTGTTAGAGCAAAAGAAACAGAAGAAGCAGAAAAACTCAAGTCTGATATAATAAGGCTAGAAAAAGCTGGATGCTTTTCTGTAGTATTAGAAAAAATACCGTCCCAATTAGCACAAGAACTTACTAAGTCTGTCAAAATACCAGTTATTGGGATTGGAGCCGGTCAACATGTAGATGGACAAGTTTTAGTAATGCATGATATGCTAGGTATTAATAGTGATTTTAACCCTAGATTTTTAAGAAGATACGCTAATTTAGCCAATGAAGTTAATAAAGCCGTGACTAACTACATTCATGATGTAAAGACCAAAAAATTCCCCAACGAAAATGAAGAATATCATTAAAAAATGAAAGACTGGATTCTTTACGAAGACAACCATCTAATTATAGTGAATAAACCTCCTCGTATTCCTGTGCAAGGAGATAAAACAGGAGATACAACATTACTTGATATTGGGAAGCAATATCTCAAAAAAGAATATAATAAACCTGGTAATGCATTTCTAGGATTACCACATAGATTATACAGACCAACTAGCGGCATAGTTATATTATCAAAAACCAGTAAATCATTGTCTAGAATAACTGAGCTTTTTAGAGAAAAAAAAATAAAAAAAACTTATTGGGCTGTTGTAAAAGAAAAATTAAAAACAGATAATGGCATGCTAATTAATTTTTTAAAAAAAAATAAAAAAATTAATAAATCTTTTGTTTCAAAAAATGCACAAAAAGGATTTTTAAAATCTGAACTAAAATATCAATTGCTAAAAAAATTAGATAATTATTTTTTGTATGAAATCAACTTAATCACTGGCCGACACCATCAAATAAGAGTGCAATTATCTCACATTAACTCTCCAATTAAAGGAGACATTAAGTACGGTTCTAAAAGAACTAATAAAAACGGTAGCATTCACTTACATTCTCGCTGCATTGAATTCATACACCCCATTAAAAAAGAAAAAATGATAATTATAGCACCACCGCCCAAAAATGATCCCATATGGGAAAGCTGCATCAAATAGAATTTACCTTGGAAATCTTTATTGCTATTAATACATTTGATTAAAATTATGAATTCATCAAAATTATTTTTTCTGCCATCAGAATACTTTATACTAAATAAAGATTTAATGAAAAAAATTGGCATAGAGTCAACAATAATTTTATGCTCATTAATTAATGCCGAAGATCTAAAAAAAAACAATAATTACTTTTCAATAACTATAGCACACATAGGTTCTGAAACAACACTTTCTACGTTTAAAATAAAAAACGGAATAAATAAATTATATAAAGCTAAATTCATAGATGTAATTGTTAAAGATGAAGGCAAATTATCTGTTATGATATTACATGATAATATCCTCAATACATTTGCAATTAAAAAAACAAATAACATTCTTAAGAAAACAACAACTCAAAGACCTAAATTAAAACATAATCGATTTAAAAAACCAACAATAAAAGAGTTGAATAACTATTTCAAAGAACTTGGCGTCAATGTGGACGAAAGTGATATCATGTTTGACTATTATCAATCTAAAGGATGGAAAGTAGGAAAAGCTCCAATGAAATGTTGGAAAAGTGCAGCTAGAAACTGGGCCAGAAGACTTAGCAAAACAACAGAATTCCCTGACTATTATGACAAAAAAATAGAAAAACAAATATGTGATAACCCCACAGAATTATCTAAATACCATAATCACCTTAAAAAGAACGGATGGGAATCAATATACTCTCCTTCTTCGGGAACTACTTGGAGAAAAATAAAAACTACATAGATATGGAGTGGTTTGAAAATTGGTTTGACTCAAAATACTATCATGTTTTATATAAAAATAGGGACAAAAAAGAAGCCACAACACTAATTGACAACCTATTAAATCGTTTTAAATTTAGCAAACACTCTACTTTTCTTGATCTTGCATGTGGCACTGGTAGACATTCGGTATATTTAAACAATAAAGGATTCAATGTAGAGGGTGTTGACTTATCTAGAAAAAGTTTAGAAAAAGCTAAAATATATGAAAGTAAAACTTTGAAATTTTACTGTGAGGATATTAGAAATTTTAGAAAACCAAAACACTATGATATAATACTTAATTTATTCACCAGTTTTGGGTATTTTCAAAATGAATCTGACAATCAAAAAGTATTTCAAAATATTCATGAATCTTTAAAAAATAAAGGCTTATTTATTCTTGATTTCTTTAACACTAATAAAGTGATTTCTAAACTCAAAGAACATGAAATCAAAATAATCAATAATATAAGGTTTGAAATCACAAAAAAACACGATGGAGATTTTGTTTACAAAAATATTTGTGTCACAGATAATAAAAACAAACATACTTTTACAGAAAAAGTACAATTAATCCGTAAAGATCAATTCATAAATTACACAACAGGTTTAAATATGAAATTAATAAACAGTTTTGGTGATTATCATTTCAATAATTATGACCACCAAAATTCTGAAAGATTAATTTTAGTGTTTCAAAAAGATTAATAAATTTTATTTTAGTATAAAAAAATAATTATGACAGAAAACCTTACTCCCTTATTAGACTTAATGTTTCTAGAAAATACTGCATCAGCATGGCTTATGTTTTTTCTAATTATCCTATTATCTTTTATTGTTCGAAAATTTATATCTAACAGATTAATAAATTTAATTCTAAGTATTTTAAAAACAAGAGGCAATGACAATGCTTTTAGTAAAAAGCTGCATAAACCAATTAATAATATCATTTTTATATTATTTCTATATATTGCTTGTAATCAATTAAAATATCCAGATAGCTGGAACTTAGCTTCTGATAGCGAATTTGGGCTTAAAATGCTCTTAAACAAAGGCTACTTACTACTTCTATATGTATTAGTTATTCAATTGTTTTTAAAAATAGAAGATGTTTTTGGGCAAATACTAAAACAAAAGACAGAAAAAACAGAATCGAAATTAGATGATCAATTAATTCCTTTTGCAATCGATGCAATTAAAATTATAACAGTTATTTTAGGTTTTTTCCTCATTATTGGTGATGTTTTTAATGTAAATGTCACTGCTCTTGCGGCGGGTCTTGGAGTTGGAGGAATCGCTATTGCCATGGCATCAAAAGAAAGTTTAGAGAACTTGTTTGGTTCATTTACTATTTTTCTTGACAGACCATTTACAGTCGGAGACATAGTTAATATTGGCAACATTACTGGTGTAGTGGAAAAAGTAGGCTTTAGAAGTACTAGACTAAGAACATTTGATAAAAGTCTAGTAACTGTTCCAAATAAAAAAATGGTAGATGCTGAACTTGATAACTTAGGACTAAGACCTGTTAGAAGAGCTAAATTTAATCTAGGACTAACATATAATACTAGTGCTGAAAAGATTAAAGAAATAGTGAAAGACATACAAAGACTTATAGATGATCACCCTATGACAAATCAAGATGGACGTGTTCGTTTTATGGATTTTGGAGCTAGCTCACTAGACATAATGGTTGTTTTCTATGTTAGTTCATCTGATTGGGATGACTTTATAAACACAAAAGAAAATATCAATTATCAAATTATGGATATTGTAAAAAAACATAATAGTGATTTCGCATTTCCATCAAGTAGTATTTATATTGAAAAAAATTCAAATTAAAACATAAAAACTGGTTTTGGAAACACGTATAATTTCTAGTGCATTAACCTATGACATACGAAAAAAAGTGCTGTGGCCTCATATCACAAATGGAAATTATTCAATAAATGTAGATGATGATGAAGACACTTTTCATTTAGGTACATTTTTAAATGAAAAATTAATCAGTATTGGAACTTTTATTAAAAATAATAATCCGAAATTTAATTATAAATTACAATACCGACTTCGAGCAATGGCAACAGATGAAAATTATAGAAAGATAGGAGCTGGAAAAAACCTGTTTTTAAAAGGCATAGAAATTTTAAAAAATTATAAAGTTGAACTTCTCTGGTGCGATGCTAGAATGATTGCTATACCTTTTTATAAATCTATGAATATGAAAATTTTACCCGAAACTTATGAAATACCAAATATTGGAGCACACAAAACAATGTATATTTATTTAAGGTCTGAAAAATGAAAAAAACATCAACATACATAGATGGCTTATATGTGATAAAAAATACACCTTTCTTAGATAATAGAGGGAAGTTTTTTGAGCTTTGGAATGAAGCAAACTTTCAAAGAGAAAATTTAAAAATGGATTTTTTTCAAGATAATCTTTCCATATCAAAAAAACATGTTCTCCGAGGATTACATTTTCAAAAAAATCCCCACGGACAAATAAAGTATGTACAAGTCATAAAAGGAAAAGTTCTAGATGTTGCAGTTGACATTCGAAAGAAATCTAAAACATATGGTAAACATTTTGCAATAGAATTGTCTGAAAAAAACCATAATGCCTTATGGATTCCAGAAGGTTTTGCCCACGGCTTTCTAGCATTAGAAGAAGAAAATATATTCCTCTATAAATGTTCAGGAAAGTACAATCCAAAAGCAGAATGCACAATAAAGTGGGATGACTCAGAATTAGCAATCAAATGGGGAATATCAAATCCTATTGTATCAGAAAAAGATAACCACGGAGTATCATTTCAAACATATAGGGAATCAAATTCAATAAAAGGATAAAAATGCATTACAAAATATTTTTTATAGTATTGTTAATGACATGCAGTATAATAATTGCACAGTTTGAAATAAATGAAAACAAGTATAATATTTATGCAATCAATACACCTAATGAAATTTCATTTGCAAATGAAATGGCACCGCTTGAATTTGAGGATATAAAAGAACGATTAGATAAAGAATTATTAATTAATACATATTGGCAATCAAAAACACTTTTATTGATTAAAAGAGCTGAAAAATATTTTCCTGTTATTGAAAAAATACTTAAAGAAAATAAAATACCTGATGACTTTAAGTATTTAGCAGTTGCTGAAAGTGGATTAGAAAACAGCACCTCTCCATCTGGAGCAAAAGGGTTTTGGCAGTTTTTAAAACAAACTGGATTAGAATATGGACTTGAAATTAATTCGGAAGTAGATGAAAGATACCACCTTGAAAAATCTACAAAAGCAGCATGTCAATACTTACAAGAAGCTTATAATAAATTTGGAAGCTGGACATTAGCGGCAGCAGCGTATAACATGGGTAAAGCGGGTCTTGCTAGAGCAATAAATATACAGCAAACAAATAATTACTATCAATTAATGCTAAACAATGAAACATATCGATATGTTTTTCGAATTCTTGCAATCAAAGAAATACTCAGTAAACATGAATCATATGGATTTATAATAGGACAAGACGACTATTATAATAATATTAACTCGTATAACGTAAAAGTAGATAGTTCTATTTCTAATATTGCCAATTTTGCCATCAATCTAGGTGTTAATTATAAACAAATTAAACAACTTAATCCTTGGATACTAGGAAATGAAATTGCAAATAAAAATAACAATTCATACATCATTAAAATTCAATCTCCTCAATCTACAAGAACAACTCATACAGACACCATTATACATATATGTAAGTCGAGAGAAAACATATTTGAAATTGCAAGAAAATACAATATAGGCGTAGAGAAAATATTATCATGGAATGATATTATACCATCTAAAAAGCTCAAAAAAAATCAAAAAATTATTATTCTAAAATAGAGATGAAAATTAAAATAATTGGAGCCAAAGAGAATAATTTGCAAAATATTGACTTAGAGTTACCTTTGAATAAATTAATTGTATTTACCGGCATTAGTGGTAGTGGAAAATCATCCTTAGCTTTTGACACTATTCATAAAGAAGGTCAACGAAGGTACTTAGAAACTTTTTCATCATATGCACGTAGTTTTATTGGAAATTTTGAAAGACCAAATGTAGATCATATTAGTGGATTAAGTCCTGTCATATCAATAGAGCAAAGATCTAGCTCAAATAACCCTAGATCTACTGTAGGAACAACAACAGAAATTTACGATCATCTCAGATTACTATATTCTAAGATTGCGACTCCAATATCATATGTAACAGGTTCAGAAATGCAACAACAAGATATTCAAACTATTATTAATACAATTTTTAAGGAGTATAGAGATACTCAAATCACACTACTATCACCTGTCGTAAAAGGTCGAAAAGGACATTATTCAGAATTATTTCAAAATTTTATTAAAAAAGGTTATTTAAAAGTCCGTATAGATAATGAAGTGGTTACATTATCGAATAATTTAAAATTAGACCGATACAAAAATCATGATATTGATATTATAATTGACAAATTAGTAATCAATGATAAATCTTTAGTTCGATTAGAAAACTCTATTAATCTAGCATTAGATGAGTCTAATGGATCCCTAATTATACAAAATCATGAAACAGGAAAAAATCAATACTTTAGTAAACATTTAACATGTCCACAATCTGGAATTTCTTATCAAAAACCACAACCCAACTCATTTTCTTTTAATTCTCCAAAAGGATATTGTTTAAAATGTAAAGGTATTGGAAAATCTGAAAAAATTAGCGTAGATAAAATCATACCAAATAAAAATATAAGTATTCAAAATGGCGCAATTAAACCTATAGGAGAATATAAAAAAAGTTGGATTTTTGAACAGATTGACATTATTGGCAAAAGGTATAGTTTTAATCTTAAAACTAAGTTTGAAGATATTCCAGAAAAAGGTGTGCAAGCTATTTTATATGGACTAAAAGATCAATTTAAAATTAAAAACAAGCAAATTGGTATTACACAAAAGTACAGTATAGATTTTGAAGGGATTATTAACTTTATTGAAAATGAATATAATCATAATAAATCTACAAGGATTATAAAATGGGCTCAAGATTTTTTACAACAAGAAACTTGTAGTGAATGCAACGGTAAAAAATTAAAAAAAGAATCATTATATTTTTTAATTAATAATAAAAACATATCTGAAATATCTGACTATGATATATTCGACCTACAAGAATGGTGCAATAACATCACTAAATATATTAATAAAAAAAACCATGATATAGTAGATGAAATAATTAAGGAAATAAATAAGCGATTAAATTTTTTAATTAATATAGGATTAGGATACATCTCAATATCAAGATTAACATCCTCTTTATCAGGGGGAGAAAATCAAAGAATCAAAATAGCATCACAAATAGGATCTGAGCTAACTAACGTTTTATATATTTTAGATGAACCCAGTATTGGACTCCACCCAATAGATAATGAATTATTAATCAATTCACTAAAAAAATTAAAAAACTTAGGTAATACGGTCATTGTGGTAGAGCATGATAAATCTATGATGGAAGCAGCAGACTATATTGTTGACATGGGCCCTGGGGCAGGCAATAATGGAGGTGATATTACATTTCATGGCACATACAAAGAACTACTAAAATCAAACTCACTAACAGGCTTATATTTATCCGGAAAACAAAAGCAGGTGATTTACTCTAAAAAGAGAATAAATAATACTAATAACCTAATTTTAAGAGGTGCTGAAGGTAATAATCTCAAAAACATAGATATATCTATTCCAATATCAAAATTAACAGCAATTACAGGTGTTTCAGGCTCTGGCAAATCGACACTTATCAATGGCACTTTATTTCCGATTATTAATCAACATCTATATAAATCTATCAAAAAACCTTATAAATACAAGTCGATTGAAGGTCTAGAGCATATTGATAAAGTCATCAATATAGACCAAAGCTCAATAGGCAGAACATCTAGATCAAATCCATCTACATACATCGGTGTTTGGACCGATATAAGAAACTTATATGCTAATCTTAAGGAATCTAAGATACGGGGATATAAATCTAGTAGATTCTCCTTCAATTTAAAAGAAGGTTGTTGTGATGAATGTAATGGGCACGGTTACATAATAGTACAAATGAAATTATTGCCTGACATTGAAGTTACATGTAAAAAATGTACTGGAAAACGTTTTAATCATGAAACTTTAAGCATCATATACAAAGACAAAAATATCTTTGATATATTAAATATGACTATCGATGAAGCTTTGATTTTTTTTCATCAAATACCAAGGATTAAGCATAAACTAAAAGCATTGAAAGATGTAGGTATGGGTTATATAAAACTAGGACAATCATCCACAAAACTTTCTGGAGGAGAAGCGCAAAGAGTTAAATTAGCAGCAGAACTATCTAAAAAATTTACAGGAAAAACTTTATATATTTTAGATGAACCCACTACTGGTTTACATTTTCATGACATACAAATACTCATGAAATCTATCAATTTATTGGTAAATATGGGCAATACCGTGGTCATCATAGAGCATAATTTAGATGTAATAAAAGAAGTCGACCACATTATTGACCTAGGACCTAAAGGTGGCAAAGAGGGAGGAAAGGTAATATTTCAAGGTAGTATTGATAAAATTTTAAATAATAAAATTAGTCGAACAGG
>MDSW01113457.1_pt1 | contig 10797 bp, 12 predicted proteins | sample 811171 | NCBI WGS metagenome assembly MDSW01 (sample SAMN05326641, study PRJNA326480) | marine metagenome | isolation source: seawater | place: Atlantic Ocean: North West | collected 2012 | reverse complement strand
TGCTCCTTTTCCTCAGGTGTCTCGGCGTTGATTTTGGTCTGTTTTAGACCAAGGGAAAGCAATGTACTCGGTTTTATCGGTTTTGTCTTCGGTTTTGTATATGGTTTTGTATTCGGTTTTGTAATCGATGTTGTGTTCCGAGCAGGCATAGATACATTGCGCACACAAAAAAATAAAGCTCACGAATCTGGACCTACAATAAGAGGGGGGCCAGACGTACCTAACCAATCGGCCTGGCCGACTTGGGTTCGTGGCCTTGGAAGGCGGGAACTCCTTACACCATTTTTACTCTTTCCACCATTTCCACGCCTTGTTGCTACCATATTAGGGAGGGGCCTGGTCCTATTCAACGTATTCGTTCCAGGTGCGCCAAGACTTGCCGTTCTATAGCGTAGTTCGGCACGCGCTTTGGCTTGCATCGCCCTGGTTTTGACGTTCCGCAGCTTGTTCATAAAGATAAATCTGAATTTAGAGCCGCCCTTCGCGAACTTGGGCGCCAATTGAATGTACGCCAGACAGAGGACGAGCGCCTTGATCATCATTTTCTTCACCAAGGCGCCCATCGTTGCCACATCCTTGGGAGTGAGATCCTTAGGATACTTCGCGACGACCGTGACACCCTTTCCCTTTCTGTTTTGTGTATTTTGCGGTGTCGTGTTAACTCTCGCATTATTTGCCTGCGGTAACTCCTGCGGTAACTTGTTGCCGGTATACGCGTACACTCTCATACCGTTTTCCAAACCGTCTGAGGTTACGCCTTCCGAAATTCGTGCTACAATCTCTGCCGCATCCATCATTCGAGTGATCAATGAGTTGACGTAATTTTCCCCCTCTTTGATCATAACGTCACCTACCCCTTGGCATTGGCGGGTTCCTCCGAATCGCAATTTCGTGCCACATGTCTTCATTTTTTGGATCATCATATGATTGTAAAATCTTTTCGTCCTGACATCGACCAGCATACTGCTGTATTGGCTAGGTAGTATGGTCTTCTCACTTTTCATCAACCCGGTCGGCAACTTTGACCACTTCTCAGATTGGATCTTAAGAAGACCACCGTTGTGGTTTGCGGCACCTCCGATCACACGATTGAATAATGTTGCTGCGTTTTTAGGTCGCTTTACCTTCACGATTCCGCTCGCGTCCTGGATTATGGTGTGGAATTTACCAAAGTAGAAGGGGTCTTTCGAAAGTTTCATGACTCCCTTCAATCCAGTCTTCTGGGCCGTTGCCGGATTTATCATGACATCTCCCCGAGGGTCAAGTTCTCCCCGAGGGTCAAGTTCGGGGTCGCTTAGGTGGCTGAGATGATATCTTAGAATTTCGACAATAGGCTTGGTCTGGCTGTTTCGAAGCAAATCCTCGAGCTTTACTTTGTTCTTGTCTAGGAGTTGTTGCAACGCATCCATGAGGTTTGAGTATACATGCATACGAACAGTGCGCGCCATGACAGCAGCTTTGAGTCGTGAGGGATTGAGAAGTCGTTGTTCCACGTATATCGCATGTAAACCGGTTTTTACTTCGCGTTCTTTGAGCATTTTGCTGAAAGCAAAATGCCTGGGTCGGTTAGTTGTTAACTTTCTCCTTGCTGTAATTATGTTTGTATTTGTGCTCACTTTCTTGTTCATCACACTATTAATTACTTTAAGGTGCTCTTTGTGGTTCTCGTTGATACGACCTAGGTAGTAATTTTTTACGTAATCGTCTGCTTCCTTTTGATACTGTTTGAATGCTCCTTGCATTTCGTCGTTAATCATGTGCAGTAGGTCAGCAGGCAGGTCGGCTCTACGAGCATCGGCGTAATGAGCATTACCCTCTTTGGTGAGTGCTACAAAGACGGGGATCTCATCCAAAAGTGTTCCCTCGTATTTCAACTTTGTCAACATATTTGCGACTGATTCACCACCGGTCGCCTCGGGATTCTCCACGTCACGCATTAGAAGAATGAGTTCAACAAGTCCCCTAGTCAGTTTCACCACGTCGAAACTAGTAAACAGTTCGTTGTACGTGTCTTGCATACCAGAAAACGTCTTCGCGAGCACTGCGTTACTCATATTCGCGCTCCCATTTGCGTTGTACTTGCTCGGGCTCGCGTTCTTCGAGCTCGCGTTCTTCTTCGGGCTCGCGTTCTTCGTCGGGCTCGCGTTCTTCGAGCTCGCGTTCTTCTTCGGGCTCGCGTTATTCGCCTGCGCTTTCTTAATCTCTTCAGCTACATATGTCTCCAGGAATTTTATTTCCTCAGGACGGCCACCACTCTTGATCCAATCCTTAATAAACTTCTTAGCAACCTTCAGTTTTATCATGCTCTTCTTTTGCATGTTCCGCATTCGCGTGTTTTGGGAGGGGTATGGGAAGGGGTCGTTACCCCCACCTGAACCGATGGCACCGGGAACGACATTTACCTGCCGCATTCGCATGCTTTGGGGGTCGTTACCAGCACCGGTGGACGAACTAATATATTGAGGATTTTCCGAGGAAGCACCACCTCTCTCCAGTAGACGAGTTCTATTCGACGAACCAGAACTATTCGACGAACCAGAACGTGCCGACGGACTAGAATTATTCCACTGATTATTAGAACCACTAGAACGACGACTAACATTATGATAAGTAGGCAGCACTTGCTCCGGCGTCGCTTGAGGTATATCTTGCGTAACTTGCGGACTATTCTTTTCAGGTTGTTCCGAAAAAAATGTTTTTATTTTGTGTCGAGTCGGTTTTGAAAACATCGGCATTCTATTCTTGTTACAACTTAGAGACAAAAAAAAATAGCGCGGTCTCTAAAACGAAATGGCCGCGCACTTGCCTCCATGGTACGTCGAGCAGGCGGAGGACTACCTTTCGGTGCTGCGGCACTCCGCCGACTACTCGCGCAGGGAGCTTATGGACGCGACGAGGACGCAGCGGCTGGCGGAGTACAGGCTGATGAGGGAGCGATCGATGGCGCAGGCGGCAGCGGCAGCTGCAACGGCGGCGGCCGCGGTCGAGGCGGCGCCGCCGCTCCTGGCGCCCCTCCAGAAGTATGATGTGGCGGACATGTCGGCGGGGTGGGGTGCGACGAGTGGTTCGCGTCCCGATCGCGGGCGTCGGAGACGCATTTAAAGGGAAGCGTCCAGGGCAGCGGTCGCCATGGCGCCCGGCGGGAGGGGTACGATTTACTGTTTCAATACGCTCTCGAGCAGCACGATATACAAGGCGGGTCATACGCAGACAGAGCTGGCCGCGCGGCTGCGTGGCTATCTGGGGCCGAGTAAGCCGCGCGTGATGGTGTTCTCGCGCGAGGTCGACGATTCGGTGGAGGCGGAGAGGATGATGCTGACGTTGATGCGGCAGTGTGTTTCGCTGCGGTCCCGCGACGACTTGGGAAAGGAGTGGTTCGAGGCGGTTCCTGAGATCGGTGCGGAGGAGCGTCATGCGCAGTTGGTGACGATTGCGAATGTTGTAGCCCTGGCGTCGAGGTCGCTGGCCCGTGTCGAGTCGGGTGGCGGGTCGGGTGGCGGGTCGGGTGGCGGGTCGGGTGTCGAGTCGGGTGTCGAGTCGGGTCGACAGGAGGGGTGGTCGTTGGGTTCGGTGGTTGGTCTGGAGAGTTACTTTGCTGGCTTCGATCGTTACGTGTCGGAGGTTCGGGATTTGAGTGGCATTGCGAATGTGGAGGAGCTGATGCGTGCCTACGAGACATCGGATAGTTGTCCGGTGATGTGCGCGTTTTTACCACACTCGCCGAAGGTTCGTTTGATCGCGGCTGGTCATCGTTACGGGTCGTTGCTGCGTTAGGCGTGTCACTGGTATTGGATGGCGAGTGTGGACTTTTCGAGTGCGACGGAGTTGAAGAAGCCTTCGTCTTTGAGTGGCGTGATGGACTGTAGTGCGCTGTAGTCGATCGGCGGTGTCTCTGCCTTTGCGAATCCGTAGCTGGTGGGCTGGCTGAATGGGTACCTGCGTTTGTTCTCGATGACTTGATCGGTTGGCGCGAATCTGACACGTCTTCGCGTGAAGTTGCCTTTGTGGCGCACGTCCTCGACCTGCTTGCGGTACTCGGCCAGATGCCGCTGGTAGACGATGCGGTCGGCCTGTGTGGCGTTGGGTCCCGGCGGGCGTGGTTCGGGTGGCAGGTCAGGGTCGGGTTGCCTGATGAAGGCGTATTTGTCTCGAACGAATTTGGCGTCGGAGGTGGAGCCGTCGGCATCGTCGACCAGGAGTTCGGAGACGGTGTCCATGGTGCTCTGCTGCCGCACGACGGAACCGGTGATCGGGGAGATGAGCTGTGAGGAGAGCAGTACAACTTCGTCTTTGGGTTCCGTCTTGTGCAGGCAGGTCAGTCGTTTGGAGAGTGCCTGCGTGGTCGCCTGGTTGAAGGTGGTGACGTCGAAGACGTGCTGGACGCCCGCGTTTGTGGGTGTGGACGAGTATTCGTGCACCTGGATGATGCTTTCTCCGTGGTCGATGAGTTTCTCGACTTGGAAGACGATTTTGGCGAGCTGCACCTTGGTCGTGCGTGCCTCTGGCGCATCGGCGGCGGTGCTCATCCCAGCCTTGACGGACACGAGGTCCGGATCGATCACACCGCGGGGCGTCCCGTTCGGGCGGGCGCGGAGTGCGTTCGTGGTGTACGAGACGGATTGATCGGCCATAGATTTGCGGTACACTCCAAAGATAACAAGTAGGATCACGACAACAACGGTAAGTATAGACGTTCGGTCCATTTATTATTACATACGCAAAAGATTTTTCTCGTCCAAAAGTATACAGAACTAATGACGACAACGCAACGGAAGCCAAGGAAGCCAGGGAAGTCGAAGTCAGTTGGGAAAGCAGCCGCAAACATGGTGAAGCATACCGTTCGTGGAGCCAAGGGGGTGGGCCGTGGCGTCACGAAGATGGGCAAAGATGTTGTGCGCGGCGTCACGAAGGTTGGCAAAGGTATTGGCAAAGCTGTTGTGAAGACGGTGGGCGATACGACGAAGTTAGTGTTGATGCCTTTCCACGGTGGAATGAAACTTTTGCGTGTGCGTTAAGGAGACGCGACTTAGTCTTCGGTGGTCTTGTGTAAGTCGTGGCGCTTTTCGTGGCGCTTCCATGATTTGAAATCTGCGCGAATCCATTCGAGCAGTTCTTCTTCGGTCTCGTTGCACATATAGTCCTTTTTCATCGTGTCTGTGAAGTACGAGTCGTTGGCGACTACGACGCGCTGCTGCCAGCCATGGGCAGTGTGCGTGAGTGCGATCGTGCCACTCGAAGGTCCGTGAGGTCCGTTGCGCAGCGCGCCAGAAATGAAGAAATCGGGGGTTGACGAGGACGACATCAGAGGGCGCGAATGTGCTTCCTGTTCGTGCACACCCTTCCTTTTAAGCCCATTTTTTTACGTCTTTAAGCCTTTTCAAAGTACGCGCTCACCATCGCGCCTGGTGAGCGCGTACAGTGCGATCTTGCAGAGCACGAACCTCTCTGAAGATGTCATTGAATTTATCGTTTCCAGTGGTATGTCGGGAATGAGTTTGCGCAGGATGTGTGCGGCGACACAGAACCTGCAGTTTGGACAGCCACTTCCTCGCAGGAGCCACTCTTGCATGCAGTCGACGTGATATGTAGTGCTACACTGAAGGCAAATGTACTTTGCATCGTTGACCATGACAGGTGCGAAACAAATGCAACAATCCTCGGGTTTGTCCGACTCGGTCGGGTCGTCCGACTCGGTCGGGTCGTCCGGTTCGTCCGGTTCGTCCGGTTCGTCCGGTTCGTCCGGTTCGTCCGGTTCGTCCGGTTCGTCCGGTTCGTCCGGCTCTGGCACCCGGTCGTCTGGCGTCGCCGGCTCTACCGACCGTTCGTCCATACCTGATATACTTAAAGATAAAACCTACAACAAGATACCATTCGCAGAAAGATGGTCGTGGTGTCGATTCTGATATGCGTCTTTCCGGTCATTGCATGGGCACTCGTGCGCCGGTACCGCCCACCGCCATACTCGACACAAAGGTTCTCGCGTACTCGGATCGGTTCCGTCATGAAGAGCACGGTCCCTCCATTAAAGGTGCCGTGGACGGTGGCGCACCCGACGTACTCGCCTGTATGCACGGGTCCCACGGTGCCGCACGAGTTCTGGTGGTTCAACCGCACTTTCATTGATGGACGGCTTAGGTTCCTGTGTGAAATCTCCCCTCGTCTACTGACCGCACTGCCGATAAATCCGTATGGACGCACCGGAGCGACGGGACTTGGTACACTACAGCATATGGGTGCCAACTCGTTTGTCTTCACAGTTTTACGAACCTCCAACGGATTCGTGGCACAACCGCATCCGACCCAAAAGACCAGGCCGCCTGTGCGCGGCACGCTCATATGGCGTGGATATGTTGACCACCCGTATAACACCGACAACGCCTGGGTAGAGGGAAGCATTTACATCGTGGAGGCGGCCGAGGCCACCGAAGCGGCCGAGGCATCTCCTCAAGTAATCGAGGCGATTCAGGCGGCAGCAGACCGTGCAATAGCAGCCGCCCTTGCCACTCAGTAATCAATTTCCTTTAGCTCGACTAGCAATCATTAATGGTGGGTTTTTAGCAGTCGCCATGGTTAGTCTACATTTTAGCTGGGAGTGTAGCAGCAGGCGGTGGGGTTTTAGCTGGGAGTGTAGCAGTAGACGGCGCCGGTAGTCGTTCACTCGCTAGCTGGCCTGATACTTGAGTCTGGTTTGACTTGGCTGTAGGAGCCAATTCATTCACTGGCTGCAATGGTACTTCCTTTGGTACTTGAGTCTTCGCCGGCGGTGGAGCGGCAGGCTGTTTTGTGCTGGTTGCCACAAAATCCGGCGTTGGTTTGCTTTGGTTCAATTTATTCGCTTTGATGCGTCCCGCTTTGGCGTACTTCCGCCGGGCGACAAACTGTTTCCCCTTTCTCCAACCGCCCATAAAAACGACCATAATGATCAACAAAACAACAACAGGTACAACGATTCTTGCCAAATGGGGATCCTCGATAGTGTCTTTAAAATACACCGTGAGTAATGGCGCTGACACGATTAGTAATGCTCCAATTTTCGAAAAAAGAGTTGGTTCGTTCATAGAGTCCGTTGTGTGGAGAATGGAGCAGGCGAGTGCGGCTACAACCGGCCAGTAAAGAAGACTCACCGCTACCGCACCAGCATCTTCGCATGTTCTGTTGTGGTACAACACAGTTCGCATGACGAGGTACAGAGAGACAACGATTACGAGCATTGCTGGTACGATTTGAGCGAATTGAGCGAATTGTGAAGGCAACAATATTCCCGCCGTGACGACCGGCGCAATGATCGCTATTCCCGTGTCCCAAACATCAAGTTGGTTATCGGTATATTCTTTTGTTAATTGCTCCGAGTACATTTGTTGAGCGACAGGGTCCGGGGGGGATGACGATGCCCGATCGCAGGTGTTGCGTATGGTGCTGTTGTCGGTGCTTGTGATGATGATGGTGGCGAAGATGCCGCCAGCGATTGCGAGGGGGGTGGTCAATCCCCCTAAAGGCAAGGGTTGGAAAAATAAGAAGTAGACGTAGGTAGCGACGGTCCAGATGGAGAATGAGACTAGTTCCTTTGCCGCGTACAGATCAAGCGTTTCGATAATGTTGGGGTGTCTTGCTTCTTCGCTCAAATAGAGGCGACCGCAAGTGTTCATGTTCATGCCTAGCGGCGGCGGCGCTGAGGAAGTCGTCGGGGACGAGGTCATCGCTTAGTCTGTAACATTCATTTAAAAAAAATGTCCGTGCGTTACCTTAGGAGGAGCATGACGATTACCTCAATAGTTGAGTGGTTGCCTCTCGACGTTGTAGAGGCTATTCTTCATCGTCTAAATTTGCCTGACGTCTATGCCCTTCGATGTACGAGCCATGGTATTGAGCGTATGGTTCGGCAGGCACAAAGCCAGATGTTGTATCACTGCGATACTTTTGGTGGCGTTTCGTCGAAGAATCTTTGTTTGTTGGCACGCGACTTTGCGTTAAACTACGTGCCTCTCGTCACCGATAAGATGACGCTGGCGGCATTCAAAGTGTACGCGAAAAAGTTCCGGCCGACGCGCTTGCACCTGAACTCCGGGAGCTGCACTCGCTGGCTATACAAAAGTGTGCTGCGACGTACACCCTCCTGTCTGAGTGCCTTGTCGCTCGACATTGATCAAGCGAGTATTCGATCGTTGATTATGAGCTCGAATCTTTCTCCTAGGTTCAACCCGCAATTGCGGTCACTGACGCTGAATGCTCTTGATGAACTGACTATTGACATGATGATGGATGTGATGAAGTTGAAGGAGCAGCACGTACATGCTTTGACGTTAAGCGGGAGCGTAAGGAGCATGGACGTCATTTACAGTCTTTTGCCGCACTCGTTACGACAGCTCAGAATTGAGGCGACCGTGGGCGTCCATGACGTGAGCTCGTTGACGCGCTTTATAGAACTTAATGTGGAGGAGCTATGTTTGCTGCAGTGCTACGAGGTGTGCGCGCACCCGGCGTGTGCAAACTATGTTGCAATTGCACAAGCAATACTTCGTGCTAGGAGTTTCCCGGCGCAACTGTCGTTATCTCCTTTTCCTAAAGCGGCCGTCCAGTGGTGCTTAGAAAAGGGCGTAACGGTCGATTTCGATGAGTCGGGCTTTTTTGATCATGAACTCGACATGATATACAGTTTGATTCCGAGTAGCTAAGGCCGAAAAAAAGCTCACGTAAGGATACGATGCGATCACGACCCAGTAATCTTGTCAACGGGGTTTCGCCAGAGCAGATGAAACTTTTCGTCACTTTGGTACTGAGTGGAATTATAGTTTATTATGTTGTCGCTCGTGTGACCACGTGATTTTGGTGAGCGCGCGGCGAGCATGAAAAAAAGTCTGCGTGATGTGTAACAATGGAAGTTGCACTTGTTTCTGCCGCTCTTGTGGGGGTTGGACTTGCATGGCGCACGAATGCGGAAAGCGACCAAACACCATCACATGATGATCCTCAGGCGAGCGTTGTGCGTCCTCGACAGCCAGATGCTGCTAATGTCCGTGAAGGCGCCAACGCTTTTGCTAGTTCCGACCATAGGATCCCTGCTACTGGGATCGAAGGCGCTCGTCGTGGATCCCTCAGTGGGCGTCGTGATCACAGTCTTTTCATCGATGCGCCTTCACAATATCAGAGGTCTATGGAAAGAATTTATCGACCGCCCGTAGGCTCGAAGAAGGAGGTGCAGGCGTCGATGAAGACAATGGAAGAGATGCGATCTAATAACGTGCAGGTACGAAGCAACATTGGATATCGCGAAGAGTTTTTCAATACTTTGGAAAAACCTGTGAGGATGCATAACGTTAATCCAGTCGCGACGACGTCTGGAACCGCCTCTCAGCTGGTGGGACCAGGCTTAAGCGCAAATAAACATGATGAATGGAAAGGTCAAGATGGATTACACTACGGCATGGTGAGGATGAGACCAGCTGTTGTAGAAAACACGTTCCGTGAAATGAAGGGCGTTCCAGTGCCAGGCAAAGCCAATGTAGATAAAAGGACCGCAGAAGTCAACCTGATGCAACATGCGGCGTCAGGGTACACAATCGGCGCAACTGGATTCGAAAAGGCCGAAGAGGGTGCGGAGCGTATGAAATTCCACGCAATCAGCGAAGATTACATGAAAAGCGCGAAAGGAAGGGCCATCGTCACTGGCAATCCAGGTGCCGGTGGTCATCGACTGGAACCTACAAAATCGTTTACAAACCGCGGTATGGAATCAATATCGGTACAAGACGCGACTGGTCGTGCCGCAGCGGGCCTAGAGGCTGCTGATGATAGGTCATTCGCAACGACAAATGTCCAAGAGAACCGAGGCCGTGCTAACGGAGGCGTGCCGCTGGGTCCAGCTTCAGGCGCATTGGCGCCTGGTCATTTTCTAGCAAAATATCAGCTGCCTGCAGAGCAGCGCGGCACGACTGAAGAAGAGCGAGGCAAGCAAATTCTCAACCTTTCTAATCCAGGGCAGTCGAATGGAGCGTTGCTCAACAATCAGCCAGCGCAGACAACGCAACGACAAAGCATGGACGCGTTCAACGTGGGCATCGGCAAGGGCTCCGGCGTCGCTTGGGGTGGTGGTCTCGAGTCTACTCGTGGAGGCGAAGGAACCACGAAGACAAGCCGCCTTCCGAACGAGTACAGACCCGGTGTTTTGGGCAACGCGATCACAGTTGCTGGAGGGCAGCAAAACCAGCACGATGCATACGCACAGGGCGGCCTCGCCGACGCCACACAACGAGACCGATCGTCAGAATTCTCCGGACCGATGAAAGCAGTCGGAGTCAACGCGCCCATGTCGTATAGCGACATCTTAGCCAGCGAAGGTTATTCAAATCGCGACGTTCCGCAACTAGGATTCGTTCCGCCAGCGCAACAAAGCACGCATAACTACTCAATAGGTGCGTTCGATGCTCGACCCGCCTTGCCTAATGCCTCACGCGAAGGAGGCGTCGAAAACCAGGCAAATCTTAACTTCTATGTGAGGAACAATGCAAACAATCAAAATCCAAATCGAATTGAAACTGGAAACAGACGCTTAGATCCCCACATCCTCGACGCTCTTTCAAAAAATGAGCTTTCGCTCGTTCACTAAGCGTCACTACAGCAAATAATACTCGCGCGTCCACAGGCTCGTGTTGTTTGACCTCGCCCTCCTGCCGACGCCCTCCGGCAGGTGCACCGTGATACCCATCGTCTCCAGGCACCCGTTCGCCTCCAGCGCCGTTATCGGGATGCGCCAAAAGTGCGCGTTACCCTCGTCCGCCGCCGTCACCACCAAAAAGTCGA
>MDSW01156176.1_pt1 | contig 10798 bp, 9 predicted proteins | sample 811171 | NCBI WGS metagenome assembly MDSW01 (sample SAMN05326641, study PRJNA326480) | marine metagenome | isolation source: seawater | place: Atlantic Ocean: North West | collected 2012 | reverse complement strand
TTTTTTAAAGCGAAATAAATAGACTCTGAACCTAATATTGATCCTCCCATTCCTAAAATAATTATTGTTTTAAATTTTCTAAATTTTATTAAATGTTTCTCTTTAAAATTAAATTTATATTTGTCACTTAATGAATGAAGTGTATTATTAGGTGTATCTAAATTTTTTAAAATATTATTTAAAATTTTTGAGTATCTTTTTTTAAATTTTCTTTGGAGGACTGAGCTAAAATATTTTTTATAAATTGAATTTTTGTAAATTACTTTGCTTTTAATTTTGGTCACTTGCTTATCTTATTTATTATAGACTCTTCTATTGATTTAAAATTTTTGTTACTGCTTTTTTTTTCCTTTTTTATTGTTAAAATTTCGTCAATTTTATCTCCATCTTTAGAGTTTGTGTTTATTGAATTAGAAGATTTGGGTTTCGGTATAGTGTCGTAGTCTGGGGGTAAAGTTAAAGGTTGCCTTTTTTTTACTAAAAATTCGTCAGTCGTATTTTTTTTTTCATTTCTTAAAACTCTTTCAGCATCAGATAACCCGCCACAAGAATATGTAAAGACAACAATTATAAAATATAATGTTAGTTTATTTATTTTAAGCATTTTTTCTAAAAATATCTTTAAATATTAAAATTATTATTCCTAAGGTTATGAATATATCCGCGATATTAAAAGTAAACCAGTGAAAATTGTTATAATGAATATCAATAAAATCTGGAACAGCGTAATAAAATATCCTATCATAAAAATTACCTAAAGCACCGCCCAGTATTAGCGAGATAAAAACTTTTTCTAAAAATTTCGACTTAGTTATTAAATAAATCAAAAATATTATTACAAAACCAATTATTATTGTTAAAATATTATATATCAAACCTGAAAGAGAACTAAATAGACCAAATCCTATACCTGTATTCCATACTAAATCAAAATTGATAAAGTCGTTTACATAATGAGAGCTATTATATTCCTGAAACTCTATTATTTTAATTTTGGAAATTCTATCTACAAAAAAACATAAAATTATTATTGATGCACTTAATAAATAATCTCTCAAAACAAATGAAAAATTATTTTTTTTTAATTTATTTGTGGTTTCCATTGTTATTTTTCTAAGGAGGCTTTTTCACACCTTTGACATTTTTCAGTTAAAATTTTCCAGCATCTAGGACATTTATTGCCCTCTGCTTTTTTAACTTCTATCTTTAATGTTTTAATTTTATCATCTACAAATTTTTCAGCTCTAGATGTAATAAAATATTCAGCTAAATCTATACCTTCTAGTAACTTAAAGTTTTCATTGTTGGTAAAAATTTTAATTTCTGCCTCTAAACTTGAGCCTATTTCTTTACTAGTTCTTTTTTGCTCTATAGCAACGTTTGCTTCTTGTTTTATAATGTAAAGTTCATTCCATTTTTTGTTTAAAATTTTATTTTTCCAATTTTCAGGTATTTTTGGAAAGACGTGTTCATGTATATTTTTTTTATCCTTGCTTATTAAGCTATAAACTTCGTCACAAGTGAAAACAAGTATTGGGGCAAACCATTTTAATAAACATTCTAAAATTATATTTAAAACTATAACACAGTTTCTTCTTTTTTTTGAATTAATGCTATCGCAATATAAAACGTCCTTTCTTATATCAAAATAAAATGATGATAAATCTAATGAGCAAAAATTTAATAATTCTTTATATAACTTATGAAAATTATAATTTTTTAAATTGTCTTTAATAACTAAATCTAAATTATATATTTTGTTTAAAATATATTGTTCTAATTCATCAAAGTCTTTTAATTTTAAAGAATTAAAATCTTTTTGATCAAAATTATCTTTGATATTGCCTAATATAAATCTAAAAGTATTTCTTATTTTTCTATAAGACTCTGCGTGCTGTACTAATATATTTTTATCTATTCTTAAATCTTCAGAATAATCTGATGAAGCCACCCACGATCTGAGAATATCAGCACCATAATTTTTAAGTATTTCCTCGGGAGAAATAACATTACCAGCAGATTTTGACATTTTTAAACCTTTGCCGTCTACAACAAATCCATGAGATAGAATAGTGTCAAAAGGAGCTCTGCCTCGTGTCCCACAAGACTCTAGTAAAGATGAGTGAAACCAACCTCTGTGTTGATCTGAACCTTCAAGATACATATCTGCTGGCCATTTCAAATCTTTTCTTTTTTCTAAAACAAAACTGTGAGTAGAACCACTATCAAACCAAACTTCAACTATATCATTTAACTTTTCATATTCTTCTGGATTATGATCTTTGCCTAAAAATCTTTTTGACTCATCAGTAAACCAACAATCTGATCCCTCTTTTTCGTAAATTTTGGCAATTCTATCAATTACTTTTTGATCCCTCAGTGGTTGCTGAGTTTTTTTGTTAACAAAAATTGGTAAAGGAACACCCCAAACTCTTTGTCTGGAAACACACCAATCAGGTCTACCTTCTATCATAGATAGTAATCGATCCTTACCTTTTTCAGGATAAAAAGTTGTTTTATTGATTGCATTTATAGCCTTTTCTCTTAAAGAATTTTTTTCCATTGAAATAAACCACTGAGGTGTAGCTCTGTATATTAATGGCGCTTTAGATCTCCAAGAATGTGGGTAGCTGTGATTAAGTTTATCATCTTTAAGTAATTTATTTTGTTCTTTTAATTTTTCAATTACTAAAATATCTGCTTTAAAAATGTGAGTATTACTAAAAAAAGGAATTTCTTTTGTATAAAGACCAGAGTTGTCAACTGTATAGCTTGATTTTATATTATTTTTCAAACACAAATTAAAATCATCTGGCCCATGACTTGGAGCGCAATGTACAATTCCTGTTCCTTGATCTAGATCTACAAAATTTGCTTCAAGCATAGGGATTTCATGCTCAAAATTCATTTTTAAAAATGGGTGACTACAAGTTGTTCCTTGAAATTCTGAACCTCTAAAAGTTTTAAGGACCTTGTGATTTTTTATTTCACAGGATTTTACTACTGAGTCAATTAAATTTGAAGCAATAACAATTTTTTTGTCTTTAAAATGTTGTAAATCACTAATTTCAATTAATGAGTATTCAATATTGCTATTATAAGCCAGAGCTTTATTTGCAGGAATTGTCCAAGGTGTTGTTGTCCAAATTATAATATTTACGTTTTTTAAAAATTCCTTTTTTGTATCTTTAACTTTAAATGCAGCAAAAATTGTATTTGAGGTATGATCTAGATATTCGACTTCAGCATCTGCCAAGGCTGTTTTTTCGACTGTAGACCATAATACAGGTTTAAAACCTTGATATAAACTTCCGTCAATTAAAAATTTTCCTAATTCTCTAACAATTTGAGCCTCGGCTTCAAAACTCATAGTTGAATAATAATTTTCAAAATCACCCACTACGCCAAGTCTTTTAAATTCTTTAATATGTACCTGAATCCAGTTTTTTGCGAATTCTCTGCATTCTTCTCTAAAATTTTTTATCGGCACCTCGTCTTTATTTTTTTTTCTTTTTTTATATTGCTCCTCAATTTTCCACTCTATAGGTAAACCGTGACAATCCCAACCCGGAACATAGACAGAGTCTTTTCCATCCATCTGATGAAATCTTATTATCATATCTTTTAAAATCTTATTCAATGCTGTACCCATATGGATATGACCATTCGCATATGGAGGGCCATCATGAAGAATAAATTTTTCTTTACCTTTAGAATTTTTCCTTAATTTTTCAAAAATTTTATTTTTTTCCCACTTTTCAAGTATGAGAGGCTCCTTTATAGGTAAACTAGCTTTCATTGAAAAAGCAGTTTTTGGAAGCTGTAAATTTTCTTTAGACATTTTTAAGCTCGATCTATATCTATTTTTATTTGTTTTTTTAATTTATCTAAATTCTTAAATTTTCTTTCAGGTCTTATAAAATTTTTAAAGTAAACCTTTATCACCTTATTATATAAATTTTTGTTAAATCTAAATATATTTACTTCTAAAAGTAAATTTTGGCCATTAAATGTTGGCCTATAACCTATATTTGCTATTCCTTTTTTTTTATATTGATTTGTTTCAACTATTACAGAATATACTCCGAGTTTTGGTATTATGTAATTGCCTAATTTAACATTACATGTCGGAAAACCAATTTTTCTACCCCTTTTCATTCCTTGGATTACTTTGCCGATTACACTCCAAGGTCGATTTAATAAACGATTTGCTTCTTTAATTTTACCTAAAGTTATTTTTTTTCTTATTATTGTAGAAGAAATTACTTTTCTGGTTTTTTTTAATGGTGATGTAATTAAAATTTTAAAACCAAAAAATTTTTCTTTCTTTTTTAAAGTTTTAATATTTCCTTCTCTATTTTTTCCAAACTTAAAATTATTACTTACAAATATGTATTTTGGTCTTAATTTTTTATAAATTATGTTCTCAATAAATTGATCTGGGGTCAGTAAAGAGAATGATCTATTAAATTTTATTATAGTTATAAAATCCAATTTCATTTTTTTTAAATATGTAATCTTTTGATTTAATGAATTAATTCTATGACTTTTTATATTTTTAAAAAACATTACAGGCATGGGTTCAAATGTAATTAAACCAAAAGGTAAATTATATTTTTTTGCTTTTTGTTTAGCTTGTCTGATTACCTTTTGATGGCCTAAATGAATTCCATCAAAATTACCTATTGCTATCACACCGTTCATGTGGACTTTATTAATTTTCAAATTTTTGTAAATTTTCATATTACCATTTTAATTTTGACTGAAAGTATTTAGGTTTAGTGTTATATTTATCAAACAGTTTTAAAAGTTCTTCTTGATTTTTAAACTCATCTCTATGAACTCCGTCGGTAATAAATATTGAATCAATATTTAAATTATTTGCACCTTTAATATCTGTTCTTAAATTATCACCAATTGCTAAAACTTTTTCATTTTGATTAAAGCACATACTATAAATTTCTTTATGAGGTTTTCCAAAATATATTACTTTCCCTCCTAATTTTTCAAAAATTTCTGCAATTTTTCCTGCACAAAATTCTTCTTTTTGCCCCCGGTGAACTGTTAAATCTGGATTTGTGCAAATTAATTTTTTTGAAACTGAGTTTTTTAATAATAATTTATAATAATCTAAATCCTCAACGTGTTCATCAAATAATCCTGTACAAAGAATAAAGTCACAACTTTTTAAATCAGTTTTATTCTCTTTTATCTTATAAAAAACAGAATTATCTCTTGAAGGCCCCAAATGAAAAAATAATTTTCCATATTCATTTTTATTAATTGAGAGCATGGCTGCTTCTCCCGAAGTTATAACATTCTTTAAAAATTTTTCATTCATATCCAAATTTTTTAGAAAATTTCTTACTTTATCACTTGGTCTTGGTGCGTTGGATAAGAATACTATCTTTTTTTTAAGTCTATATAAATTTTCCGCTACTTGTATAGCGCTTGAATTCAATTTTATACCATTATGCATAACTCCCCATAAATCGATTATGTAAGTATCATAAGATTTAGCTATTTCGGCTATATGGTCCAATTTTTTCAAGTTATTAATCCTTTGCATCTATATATATAAGAAATTTGGCTTAAAAATACAGTATTTGGACACTCTTTATATAAATATTAGCTCTTGAAATTTTCTCAAAACACACCATATCAAGCGTACATAGAAATTATAGGAGAAATATATGAAATTTAGACCACTACATGATCGTGTTCTTATAAAAGTTTTAGATAGCGAGGAAAAAACTGCTGGAGGTATAATTATACCAGATACAGCAAAAGAAAAACCACAAGAAGGAGAAGTAATAGCAGTAGGACCAGGTGCTATAAATGAAAATGGAAAATTAACCCCAATGGATGTAAAAATTGGAGATATAGTTTTGTTTGGAAAATGGTCTGGAACAGAAGTAAAGATAGATGGTAAAGAATATAGCATTATGAAAGAATCTGACATAATGGGAATTTCAAAGAGAAAAAAATAACTTTAAGGGAGAGCAAAAATGGCAAAAATAATCAAATTTGATACAGAAGCAAGAACGCAAATGCTAAAAGGTGTAAATACTTTAGCAAATGCAGTTAAAGTAACTTTAGGTCCTAAGGGTCGTAATGTGGTTATGGATAAATCTTACGGAGCACCAAAGATTACCAAAGATGGTGTTTCAGTTGCAAAAGAAATAGATCTTGATGATAAATTTGAAAACATGGGCGCTCAAATGGTAAAGGAAGTTGCAAGTAAAACTAATGACAATGCAGGAGATGGAACTACAACTGCTACTATACTTGCCCAAGCAATTGTAAATGAAGGCTTGAAGTATGTAACGGCTGGAATGAATCCAATGGATATTAAAAGAGGAATAGATAAAGCTGTAGAAAGTGTAATTCAAAAACTCAAAACAACTTCAAAAAAAGTTAAAGCTAATGAAGAAGTTGCTCAGGTAGGAACTATTTCAGCTAATGGAGAAAAATCAATTGGAGATATGATTTCTAAAGCTATGCAAAAAGTAGGAAACGAAGGAGTTATTACTGTAGAGGAAGCTAAAGGTGTTGAAACTGAATTAGATGTAGTTGAAGGTATGCAATTTGATAGAGGATATCTTTCACCATACTTTGTCACTAACACTGAAAAAATGACTACAGAATTAGATAACCCTTTAGTGCTTTTGGTTGAAAAAAAATTAACTAATTTACAACCAATGGTGCCGTTATTAGAGTCAGTTGTTCAAGCTAACAGGCCATTAATGATAATTTCAGAAGATGTAGAAGGTGAGGCTTTGGCTACTTTAGTTGTAAATAAACTTAGAGGTGGTTTAAAAGTTGTTGCAGTTAAAGCTCCAGGATTTGGAGACAGAAGAAAATCAATGTTAGAAGACATTGCAATTTTAACAGGTGGGCAAGTAATCTCTGAAGATATTGGTCTTAAACTTGAAAACGTTAAAATTAGTGACCTAGGTTCATGTAAAAAAGTTAAAATAGATAAAGAAAATAGCACTTTGGTTGCAGGAGATGGTAAAAAGTCTGACATAGAAGCTAGATGTAATCAAATTAGATCAGAAATTAGTGAAACAACATCAGACTACGATAAAGAGAAACTTCAAGAAAGATTAGCAAAACTAGCTGGTGGAGTAGCAGTTATAAAAGTAGGTGGTGCTACGGAAGTTGAGGTAAAAGAAAGAAAAGATAGAGTTGAAGATGCGCTTAATGCAACCAGAGCAGCAGTCGAGGAGGGTGTTGTAATTGGTGGCGGTTGTGCGCTTTTATATGCTGCTCAAGATCTTGATAATCTTAAAGTTAAAGGAGATGATCAGAAAGCTGGAGTAGATATAGTTAAAAAGGCTTTGCAAGCACCAATTAGACAAATAACATCAAATGCAGGAGTTGACGGTTCTGTCGTTGTAGGAAAACTTTTAGAAGGTAAAAAATCTACTCAAGGTTATGATGCTCAAAATGAGGAGTATGTAGATATGTTTGCTAAAGGTATTATAGATCCAACGAAAGTGGTAAGATCTGCTCTTCAAGATGCTGCATCAATCGCAGGATTATTAATTACTACAGAAGCTATGGTCGCAGACAAACCAGAAGAAAAAGATTCTGGCCCTGCTATGCCTCCGATGGGTGGCGGCATGGGTGGAATGGGCGGCATGGGTGGAATGGGAATGTAACTTAATTTAACCCAATGAATTAAAAAAAGGCTGCAACTTGTAGCCTTTTTTTTTAGCAAAAAGAAGACAGGCTGTAGATTTTAAAATTAATCCATCTTTTAAAATTCTTAAATTATTATCACTCAAAGTTTTACCGGTAGAAGTAATATCTGTGATTATTTCAGAAGAGCCAATAAATGGATAGGTTTCGGTAGCACCAAGACTTGATACTAATTTATATTGAGTTACTCCTCTAGAAATTAAAAAATTATTGGTCAAATTTGGATATTTTGTAGCGACTCTCAACCTGGCATTTCTCTTAGATCTTATATTAAATGAAACCTCTTCAAGATCAGCTATTGTCTGTACATCTATCCAGTCATCTGGCACTGCAACAACAAGATCGGCATTACCAAAACTGAGCTTTTCCTGAATGTTTATTTTATTTTGTAAATTTTTATCTGACTCTTTTAAGAGATCTAATCCAGATACGCCAATATCTAAAGTTCCGTCTCCTAATCTTTGAATAATTTCTTTAGCATGAAGAAAAATAATCTTAATGTTAGGTTTATCTTCAATAGTACCAAAATAATTTCTTTCTCTATTACTTTGTAAAATTTTTAACCCTTTATCATTAAAAAATGATATTGCTTTATCTTTTAATCGTCCTTTACTTGGTAGTCCAACGGTAATTAAATCTTTCATATATTTTTTAAGTTTATTGCTGCACCAACAGCTGGAATATTCTTTTTGGCTCCCAGGCTTTTAAGTAAATCATCATAACGACCCCCTCTAGCGATTTCTTTCTTTCCTGAAAATACCTCAAAGACAATTCCAGTATAATATTCTACATCTCTTCCAAAATTTGCAATAAAATTAACATCTTGATTAAGTTTTTTTAGATTAAGAATTGATTTAAAATCTCTAAATATATTTTTTTTAAGTTTATACTTTTTAGTAAAATTTAATAACTTTTCATCAAGTTCTGATAGTTCACAATTAATATTTAAAAAAGAAGTGATAATTTTTACAATTTTTTTTCCATCAACAAAAGATCTTGGATCTTTTATCTTCTTATCAAATCTTTTTAAGATTTCTGACACTGTCCTTCCTGCGATTATTTTATCTTGATCAAGTTTTTTCATTTCATTAAATCTTTTTTTATCTGCATCAAACGTAACTGCATCAATATCTGTATTTTTTTCTAATCTTTTTAAAAGCTCTTCGAAATAGCTTGGTCTCCAAAAATGCCTAATTAATCTCAACTTCCATCTTTCAGGCATATCTAGAGCATTAATCAAACTTTTAAACAAACTAACATCTCCAACTTTAATTAAAATTTTTTTCCTTTTTATTTTTTTAGCTGAACTTAAAATTGTGCTTAAAACTTTAAAGTCATCTTGAATTTGATTTTTTGAACCTAGAATTTCTATACCTAATTGGTTATTAATAAAGTCTTTTCCTTTGTTACCAGATCTTCTATATGCTTGGCCAGAATAATAAATTTTTGAGGAAGATTTTTTTTGCAAAAAGCTTATACACGAAGCTACTGTTAAGTCTGGTCTCAGGCACATTGTTTTCCCATCTTCTCCATCTAAAGTAAGCATAGAACTTCTGAATTTTTCTCCAGATCTTTCAATAATATAATCCGAGTCCAAAAGAACATCGGGTTCTGATAGAACAAAACCATTGTTCTTAAAATTCTTTATAATAATTTCAGATAATTTTTTTGATTTCATTTAATAAATCTTTAATTTCAACTGTTTTTTCTTCACCAGAACTGAGATTTCTTAGAGTTGGTTTTCCTAATTTTATTTCATTCTCACCATATAAGATTACAGCTGGAGATTTAATTTTGTTTGCATACTCCATTTGTTTTTTTAATTTATTTTCTCCGGGATAAATTTCTGCACTAACACCTGCTTTCCTTAATAATGTTTGTATACTTATGTATTCTTTCATTAAATTTTTATCAAAAACACAAATTACTACAGGTTTAGATTGTTTTACTTTAAAATCCTTTTTCTGTGTTAATGCATAAACCAATCGATCTAATCCTATTGAAATACCTGTGGCTGGAGCATCATAGTCACCGAAATTTTTTACTAAATTATCATATCTACCCCCACCTCCTATGGAACCAAATTGAATAACCTGTCCTTTATTATTTTTTACATCAAATTTTAAATTCACCTCAAAAATTGCACCTGTGTAATACTCTAAGCCTCTTATAATTGACGGATCAAATTCAAAATTATTAAAATTGTAATCTTTAAAAATTTTCAATATCTCAACTAGATCTTCTGTTTCTGGAGTTTTTTTTTTAAGTGTTTGTTCTATTGTTTCAATATCCTTGGATTTTAAATTAGCGCCTTTAGTGAAGTCTCCAGATTTGTCTTCCCGACCTGCTCCTAAAAGTTCTTTTACTCCAGCCCAGCCAAGTCTATCAATTTTATCTAAAGCTCTTAAAGCAGTAAGTTTTTGCTGATTATCTTTTATATCTAGTTTTTTAAATAATTCCTCAGTTATTTTTCTTGATGATAATTTAATTATATAATCTGATTTAGTTAGGCCACATTTTTCAAGAATTTCGGAAACCATCACGCATAATTCAGCATCTGCTTGTAAACTTTTAGTGCATACAAAATCAGCATCGAATTGTAAAAACTCTCTGAATCTTCCTGGTCCAGGTTTTTCATTTCTCCAAACAGTTCCTAGCTGGTATCTTTTAAATGGTTTTGGAATTACCAAATAATTTTTTGCAACATATCGTGCTAGTGGAGCTGTGAGATCATATCTTAAAGACAACCACTTATTTTCATCTTTGAATGAAAATACACCCTCATCAGGTCTATCTTTATCAGGCAAAAATTTTCCAATACTATCTGAATACTCAAAACTTGGTGTTTCAAGATATTGAAATCCATACTTAATCATAACTTCCTTGATGTTAGAAATTATAAAATCACGTATGAGTAATTCTTTTTCTTGTCTATCTACAAACCCTAAAGGAAGCTCTTTTAAAGGTTTGTTTTTTTTTTCTTTTGTCATTGTCTGGTACAGCAGGGTGGATTCGAACCACCGACCCCTAGTTCCACAAACTAGTGCTCTAACCAACTGAGCTACTGCTGCATAACTCCTTTTTATATTAA
>MDSW01136072.1_pt1 | contig 10798 bp, 9 predicted proteins | sample 811171 | NCBI WGS metagenome assembly MDSW01 (sample SAMN05326641, study PRJNA326480) | marine metagenome | isolation source: seawater | place: Atlantic Ocean: North West | collected 2012 | reverse complement strand
TTTAATTTTAACAATTTTGACTCATATAATTTTTTATCATTATGTTTTTTAAATTTAATTTTTTTATTAAAAATGTTTAACAATTCTCTAACTTTTTTATTTTGATTACTTGGTGGACCAAAATTGAAACTTTCTCCATTAACTTTTTGATTGTTTGAATTTAAAATTTGCCCTAATAATAAATAACCGCTAATTGGCTCTAAAACATGTTGCCAAGGTCTTGTGGAATTAGGGTTTTTTATAATTAATTTTTTTTTTTTATATTTAGATCTTACAATATCAGGTATTATTCTATTATCAGCCCAGTCTCCTCCACCTATAACATTTCCAGCCCTACCTATCGCTGATTTTAGATTAGTGTTTATTAAAAATGATTTAAAATATGATTTATATATTATTTCTGCACAACTTTTAGATGCACTATAAGGATCAATACCTGCAAGTCGATCTGTTTCTTTGTATCCATTTTTTTTTTCTACATTTTCGTAAACTTTATCACTTGTAACTAATATAGCCGTTTTTACAAAGCTTGAGTTTCTAATTACCTCGATTACGTTATTAAAACCAAAAGAATTAGTCATAAATGTTTCAAATGGAGATTTATATGATTGAACTACTAATGGTTGAGCTGCTAGATGAAAAATTATTTGTGGTCTAACTTTATTAACAACTTTATAAATATCATTGATATAATTTATATCTTTATAAAAGGTTTTATATTTTTTATTTAAGTTTGTTGCCTGAAATAATGAGGGTTTTGTTGGAATATTTTTAGAAAGACCGTAAACATCAGCACCCAGTTTCAGTAACCAAATTGAGAGCCATGATCCTTTAAATCCTGTGTTGCCGATAATTAAAACTTTTTTTTTTTTTATAAAAATTATTAAACATTATAACCAAGGAGCTTTATTTTTTTTTAACATTGTGTTTAATTGAATCTTATCTCTTAAAGTATCCATACACTTCCAAAAGCCATGATGCTTAAAAACTTTAATTTGTTTTCTTTTTACTAAACTTTTTATAGGTTCTTTTTCTAGCATTATATATTCATGCTTTATAAAATTAAAAATTTCGTAGTTAAAAACAAAAAAACCACCATTAATCCAACCTTGATTAACTTGAGGTTTTTCCTCAAATTTTACCAAAAAATCATTTTTATTTAAAATAGCTTCACCAAATCTTGCAGGCGGGTGAATAACAGTCATAGTTGCAATTTTTTTGTGTTTTTCATGAAATTTAAGGAGTTTTTTTATATTTATATTTGAAAGTCCATCTCCATAAGTAACCATAAATTTTTCATTTTTCTCAAAATATTTTTTTAATTTTTTTATTCTACCACCTGTTAGAGAATTTTTTCCTGTAAATACTGTTTTAATTTTGGTTCCTTTAATTTTTTTTTTTTTAAAGTAATTTTTTATCATTTGACTTTTGTAACCAGAGGCTAAAATAAATTCTTTAAATCCATTTTTTACATAAATATTTATAATGTGTTCTAAAATAGGGTATTGACCAATTTTAACCATTGGTTTTGGTTTGTACTTTGTTTCTTCGGATATTCTAGTACCTAATCCACCACAAAGAATAACAACTTTCATTTTAATAAATTATAATATTTTTGTGACATATTTTCTGAGTTATATTTTTTTAAATACTCTCTATAAGCATTCTTTACAATAAAATTATATAATTTTTTATTATTAGATAATTTTTTTATTCTGTTTGCCATTCTCAAATCATTATTATAATTAACCAAAAAACCTGTTTTACCATTTCTAATAATTTCTTTAGGACCTCCCACATTAGATGCAATTACTGGTATTTTAAACATCATTGCTTCGATAATTGAAAGTCCAAATATTTCGTATTTTGAAGGCAAAACTAATAAATCTTTATTTTCAAAAATTTTGCTCTTTTGTGTTGTATATTTTTTTATTATAACGTGTTCTGTAATTTCATACTTTAGTATTAGTCTTTTAATTTTTGTTTTATCAACATGGCTATAATCTCCATATAAGTAAAATTTAAATTTATTAAATTCTTTTTTTAGAATTTTTAAACTTCTAAATATAAATTCGAATCCTTTTCTTTCTTCAAACACAGCAATCATAATTATTTTAAATTTATTTTTAGTTTTATAACTTTTATTAATTTTCAATTTTTTTACTCCATTGTAAATTTTTCTTATTTTTAAATTTTTAATAAAATTTCTATCTTTTAATGAATTTAATCCACTTTTTGAAACTGTAATAATTCCAGTTAAATTTTTAGAAATTATATAATCAATTATTGTTTGATTTATGAAATTTAAATAATTATATTTTTTTGGATAATTATGAATGACCATCCATGTTTTTTTAAATTTAAATTTTTTCCAACTTTTAGCGACTAATAAATTGTATATTGCGCCAGGATATCCACCATTAACAATCAAAAAATTATCTAATTTTAAATTATTAAATATATCAAATAAAAAATCTTTTTTAGATATAGCAAATAATACAGATTTAATTTTATAAATTATTTTTTTAAAAAAACTATTATTTGAAAAACTATATTTAAGAAAATCATCGTAAATAAAAAAAATAACCTTTCTCCTCAATTTTTTTTTTAATTTTTTGATGCTCTTAAAATTTTTATTTATAAATATAAAAATAGTATCACCATTTCCTGGCCAAGAATTAATTAAATTAACAAGATAGTTTTCAACGCCTGCTACTTTTTCACTATATAAAAAAAAACCTATTTTCCTCATTATTATATATTTTTCCAAATAAATAATTTTTTATTAAGTTGATCAGTGTTGCTATCATCCAATATAAATTCAGGAGATCTTAAATTAAATGGGCTTTTTGTTAAATTAATTGGCTTCCAGTTATCATCTAAGTCGCTTGTTGTATTTGAATAATCTAAAAAACAAGTGCTTGCAAAGAATTTAGGTTTAGATTTTTTTATATTTTTCAAAGCTAGAAATATTTCATCCTCATCAAGATGAACCAGGCAATCTCTACAAAGTAAAAAATCTGCATAAGGTAAATTATCATTCTTAACATTCAATTTACTAAAGAAAATATTTTTTGATTTAAAATTTTTATTATTAACATTAATAATTTCTTCAACAATATCTGCACCATGATAGTGTATATTTTCAAGATTCATTTGTGACATCCAATAAAAATCACCACAAGGAATATCAAGAATTGAAGTTATTTTTTTTTCCTTTAGAAAATTAGATAAATTCTCTCTTATATTATTAGTTGTATCGCTATCAGAGCCTCTTCCTGATCTTGACCCAGATATTTTAGATTTCCAAAAATTAGATCTATAAATTAACTCAAATTTTTTTTCTTTCTCTGCATGTTTTATTTTGTGTCCTAGATTTTTATTTTTATAAATTGTTAAAATTGAATAAATTCTTGATAATAATTTATTTAAGTATTTATTCATTTAAAATATTTTATTTTTTAACAAAATGATTTCTCTAATAAAGTTATTTCTCAGAATTTTTGTTTTTTTTAGACAATAAATTAAAAATAGAACTATTATAATTTTTAATAAAATTTTAGCAAATAAATTGATCTGTATATTGACCAATATGAAAATTGGTATATTAAAAATCACATACAATAAAATAATTTTAATTAAACTGGAATAATTTATGGAAATTGGAAAAAATCTTTGTCCGAGATAAAATGAGTAAATTCCACTAATAAAACCAGATATCATTGTTGCTATTATAGCCCCATAAATTTGAAACTTAGGTATTAATAATATGTTTAAAAAAATATTTATTAAAAATGCTAAAAAAGATACTTTTAATAGTGAACCTGTTTGCTCAGTAGAAATTATTTGATTAAACGAGAGACTTGTAAAAATATGTATTATAAAAATAGAAAAACATATTATCGGAACATATTTTATTGTAAAATAATATTCCTCTACAGTTAAAAATTTAATTATTTCCTCAGAAAATAAAGCTAATGAATAAGTGCTAATAAATATTACAGAAATTATAATATAAAAACCTGAAAGTATTTTTTTTTTATTAATTAAAGTATTTTTTGCATTCTTTAAAAAATATGGCGTCCAAGCTTGTAAAAAAGAATTAATAAATAATTTGCTTATATCAGCAATCCTAATTGAAATAGATAATATTCCTAAAGCACTTAGACCTAAAAAATAGTTAGAAATATATTTATCTGCTGTCTCATTTAATTGACTAACAACTTTGTTTGGGGTAAGGGGACCAGAAAATATTATTGATTTTTTAATATAATTTTTAGAAAGTTGTATTTTATAAAATTTTAAGTTTAAAAAAAAACCAATGATTGTTGATATAATTGATATCAAAATTATAGATATAATCCTAGATTCATAGGTTAAATTAGAATTAATTAAAATTAGAATTGCAACTAAAGGATTTAAAATGTTAAAAAATAAATTTACAAGTAAATATTGTTTAGGTCTTTCACTTATAACAAACAAAATATTCTGATAAGAGAATAAAAAAATTAAACAACCAGATAAATACGAAATAAATATTAATTTAGACGAAAGTCTGTCGTTAAATAAGTAAATTGAAATATATTCCGAGAAAATAAAAATTAAAATTCCAAATAAAACGAATATAATTAAAATTACAGTTAAGTTGGAAAAATTTAAAATTTTAAAATCAATGTCATCAAAGTAAAATTTTCTTGTGGCTTCACCTAAACTAAGGGAAATTATTTGAGAAGTTATTGATCCAAAAATAAGAAAAAGTGCTAAAATTCCAAAATCCTCAGGACTCAAAAACCTTGTAAAAATAGGCAAAGTAAATATAGCTATAATTGCAGAGGTAATATTAGATATAAAGTAAATTTTTGAATTTTTTATCATGTCAATTTTTTAAAAAAGGAATCTAATTCATCAATATCATTCCCATTGAAAAAATTTTTTTTAGCTAAAAAAAATCTTTTAGTTAGCAAGTTTTTTTTTAAACTTTGATAATCTCTTGATATAAATTTCTTTCCGCAAATTGTGTTTGAATTTAATTCTTCATCAGTTAAACCATTTCTTTTTGGTTCATATATATAATAAGGTTTTTTTTCATATAAACTTTCAAAAAAAGCGGTCGAAAATGAGCCTACAACAAGATTTGAATTCTTGATTATTTCTGAAAAATTACCTGTTTCAAATCTTAAATTAATTTTAAATTTTTCTTTATAAATTTGCTCAAATATTTTTTTGTAAATACTAATTTTTCTTTTCTGTAATGATTGCATTCTTTTACTTCCATCTTTTACTTTTATCACAATATTTTTTTTACCTATTGATTTTAAAGCTTTTATTATTTCAATTTCCGTCAAAATATAACTCCCATAATTACAATTTATATTTCTTGAATAAGGAATATATCCAACAATAATCGCATCAAATTTCTTATTTGTTTGAATTTTATTTTTTTTTAAATTTTTAATAATTGGTGGCGTTACAGTAATCAGTTTAAATTTATTAATTTCATGATTAATCATTAATTTTTTATAGTTTTCTCCAGGGCATAAAATATAATCAAACAGTGTATCTTTGATAGAATGATCATAAAGTAAGCCATGATAATCTTTGACACATTGATATCCATCAACACTCAAAATTACTTTAGAATTATTTTTTTTTGCTAAATAAAATAGTAGTAAATTATGAAATGCTGAACCATCAGGAATAATTATAGCTTTAGGGTTATAAAAATTTATAAAATTACAATAAATATCTATATATTCTTTTATAGATTTATCTTCTCTTTTTATAATTTTTTTTAATAGAAAACTAAGTAATTTGAAAACATTATCATCATAATCTAATTTATTATTTTTAAAAATTTTCTTAATTATAGTTTTATTTAATTTAAAATTTCGTATTTTTTCATTGTAAACAGTATGGCTATTATTTTTAAAAGGTATTTTAAAAATATAAAAAGATTTATAAATATTTATTATATTTGAGATCAACAATTGCTTAGATTTTAAAAAATATTCAATTGAGCTCCAATCTTTAATATATAATATTTTATTTTTAATTTTATTTGTAAAAAAAATTTTTTGAAATATTACTAAAGGTAAAGAGAGATAAAACTTATAATTTAATTTTGATATTGCTCCTCTTAGTATTTGTTTTCTATTAATTTCATTATTTTTGTCATCTATTATTTTTAAAAATTTTATTTTTTTTTTAAGTTTTAAATTAAAAGAAATAATTAATTTTAAGTTATTTATAAAATTAGTATTATCTTCAAAAAAATAAATTTTTTTTTCCTTATTTAAGATGGTGTCTAAAGAAATCTTCAATTTTAAATATTCAACAGCCTCATATAAAAAAGTTCTTGAAAAACATTGTATGAATTCTATATTATTATTTTCCTTTAGCTTTGAATGATTAGATTTAAACCATTGAGAAAAAAAATCTTCTTTGAAATTATTTTGAATTTTAGCTAATGAGGAGTAAAAATATCTTACATTAGTTTTTTTTTTTAGCTGCAAATATAAAGCAAAGTCTTCTATATAAATTTTTTCATTTTTATTTTTTATTAAATTGAATTCACTTAAATTTTTGACTACAAACATTAAATAATTGTATACCCACCATCCACATAAATGCTTTGACCTGTTATATAACTTGATAAATTTGAGGCTAAAAATAACGCAACATTCGCAACTTCTTTTGAGTTTCCTAATCTTTTGAGCGGTGTTTTATTTTTAAATTTTTCTATAAATTTTAAATTCTGTTTACTTGAAAGACCAGCAACGTGTGATTTTAATCCACCAGGACATAAATTGTTTATCCTAACATTAAACCTTCCATAATATGATGCTAACTGTCTTGTCGCATTGTCCAATCCTCCTTTAATAATAGAGTATGAATAATTCTCGCTCATATTTGTACCTTTATAATTATCTAGATTTTGCCCTAGTTTGGAATAAATTGAGCCAAGAAGTATTATAGAACCTCTTTTTTTTGATGACATTTTGTCAGCAAAGAATTTACTAATCCATGCAGAACTAATTAGAAAAATATCTACATTTTTTTGCAATGAATTTAATTTTATTTTTTTAAAATTGTTCAAAGGCCAATCTTTCGTTCTTGGATAGCTTGCATTAACAATTACATCAGGAATACCAAACTTCTTAATTAATATATTTAATTCTGTTTCTAAATTTTTGAGGTTTGTGATATCGAAATTAAAAAATTTGTATTTATTTTGTTTTATATTAAGTTTTTTTATGTCTAGATTAACTACATTGGCATTATTAGATAAAAATGTTTTTACAATTGATTTTCCAATTAAGCCTGATCCTCCAAAAACAAAAATTTTTTTCTTTTCTAAATATTTCATTTTATCCACACCTCATTAAGATTTTTTTTTAATTTAGTAAAATTTTCTTTAGGATTACCAAAATAAATTTTGTTTTTACTTAAATTGTTATCAATAAGAATTGAACCAGTGGCTAGCTCAGAATTTTCCCCCATTTTAGAATTTCCTAAAATTGATGATGATGGTCTTAGGGTTACATACTTAGATAAAGTTGGATAAATATTTTTATTTGATCCAACATTTACACCTTGATAAATTATCAAATAATTAGAATAATCTGCTCTTCCTAAAACAGTACCAACTGGATGAATTAATAAAAATATATCAGGCATTTTTACCTCATAAAATATATCAATAGAATTTAACATTTTATTAAGATAATAAATTTTATCACATATTCTTTGCTCTAAATTATTCTTATAACAAGTATTAGAAAAAAAGTACAAGAAAGTAGCCATTTGATCTGAGTTTAAATGATTTAAATTTAACCCTTTTTTTCTTTTATCAAAATAATATTCATTTTGAATCTTTGAAAAGCAATAAATAAGTCTATCATAAGCTTGGTTAAAAGATTTATAAATTTTATCTTTATTGATTTTTTTGTTGTCTTTAAAATATAAGTTTAAAAGATTAGTTACAAAAACTAATAAATGTTTTTTATGATTTTTATAGTTATTTATCATGTAAGTCTTCTAAATGTCGCGTGTTTAATTGGTCCTTTTAATGGAAATTTTTTGTTAGACCTTAGTATTAAAATTATTTTTTTAAAAACTGTTCTTAATGCAAAATGATACTTTTTAACTATATGTAAATTGTGAGAAATTGATATTGATGCCAAGTTGCCAGCTAAAAAACCTTTTTTTAACATTTCCTGAGTAAAAAATGTTGAAATTTCTAAATTGTTTTTATAGTCAAAACTCAAATATGGCATGGAGTCCTGACCAGAAATACTTATTTTTAAACCAACATTTTTCGCCTCCATTTTCCAAATAGATTTAATATTTTTTCCGATTTTAACTAATTTTTTTTGAACATTATTTTTTTTCATAAATTTTAATGTTTCAATTGATGCAACAAAGCCTGCTCTATCAGTCCACATTGTAGAGCTTATAAATGTATCCTGTGCTTTATTCATAATTTTTTTTTTTCCAATAATTGAGGAAATTGGATAACCGTTTCCAATCGATTTGCCAAATATTGCCATATCTGGATTGACTTTATATTTTAAATGAATTCCACCATAATAATCATGAAAACCAGAGGTAATTTCATCAAAAATCAATACACATTTATATCTATTGGCTAAAAGTCTTACTTTCTTTAAAAAATTATCTTTAGGAGGTGAAGATCTCATTGGCTCCATAATAATTATTCCAATTTTATTTTTTTTAATAATTTTTTCTAGACTTTTAATATCATTATATAAAAAAGGAAAAATTGAACCTAAAAATGATTTAGAAACTCCAGACGTCGATAAACCAGTTAGTAATTGTTTATCCAAAGATTTTTTATTCTGTAAATTCGCTGATAAATACCAATCATGCCATCCATGATATCCACAAAAAGCAATATTCTCATTAATTGAATATGCTCTTGCTATTCTAATTGCAACCATACAAGCTTCACCTCCAGATTTGCAAAATTTTGCCATATCAGCCCACTTGTGAATATTGAGAAAAATTTTAGCAAGTTCATACTCTTCATATGAATTTAAAGTAGTTAAAGAACCATTTTTAAAAGTCTTTATTAAAGCTTTATTAATAGTTCTATTTGAATAACCTAAAGAACAAGCAGTAACTCCCATTCCTGCAAAATCATAATATGATTTATTTTCCAAATCCCATATTTTACAACCAACACTTTTTTTATAATAATTTGGCCAAATATTTGGCAAAAACATTTCACTTCTTTTTGATAATAATTGATTTCCACCAGGAATAATTTTTTTTGCCTTTCTTAACAATTTTTGACTTTTGTTTAATTTCATAATTTATTTTTATATTTAAATATTTTTGAGACACACAAAAAATCAATATAATCATCTATCTCAAAAGATTTCCACTTTGGCATTTCATATCCAATAGTTTTTTTATGATAAAATGTTTTTTTTTTTAAAATAGATTTGACCTTTGATACATACAGACTTCCGTCGAAAAAATATAAATTTGATAATGATTGTCTAATTGAATTTTTTTTATTACTAATGTTGGTGATAAAATTGTTCTGCTTTAATTTTATATTAAAATCTGGGTGGTGATTGATATTTTTTGATATCCCGACTACAGAATCTGCTTTTTTTTTTAATTTTAACAATCTTGAGATAGCTCTATCTAAATCTCTGCTATCTGTTAGTGGAGAAGTTGGTTCTAGTAATGCAACGTATTCAAAATTTATATTTTTTTTTTTATAGAAATTTATTGCATGAATTATTACGTCTATGGAACTAGATTTATCTCTAGATAATATTTTTGGTCTAATAAATGGAACCAAGCAATTGTATTTTTTTGATACTTTAGCAATTTTTTTTGAATCAGTTGATAATATAAAGTGATTTATATATTTTGAATTTCTAAAAGTTTTAATTGGCCAATATATTAAAGGATAATTATTCATTTTAAGTAAATTTTTATTTTTTAACCCCTTACTCCCAGACCTTGCAGTAATAATTCCTAAAAATTTTTTCCTATCGCTCATCTTTAATCACAGCTTGATTATAATCACTCCAGTTTCCAACATCTATCCAAGATTTATCATCAATTGGAAATACTCCAATTTTATATTTTTTATTTTTTAATCTTTTAATTAAATTTGTTATATCTAATTTGGAATTATTCTTAATACTTGACAAAACTTTTTTGTTCATCACATACATTCCTATACTAACAAGAAAATTAAATTTTGGTTTTTCTTTAATTTTACTTAAAGATGTATTTTTATTTATTTCACATACACCATATGGAATAGAAAAGTTTCTTAAAGAAGCTACAAGTGTCAAATCATAGTTATACTTTTTATGAAAATTAAGTATTTCTTCATATTGTAAATCTGCAGTGAGAATATCACAATTTGTCAAAATAAAATTGTCATTAACTTTATTTTTTAATAAATAAAGCCCTCCAACAGTTCCTAATGGATTTTTTTCTTTAAAAATTTTTATTTTAGATTTTTTTTGATAGTTAGACATATAGGTGTTCAACAAATCAGCTTTATAATTTACAATTACATTAATATTTTTAAATCCTTGATTCTCAAAACTATCAATAATATGTGATATTATTGGTTTATCATTTAAAGGAATTAATGGTTTTGGCAGAACTTTAGTAAATGGAAGAAGTCTTTTTCCTTCTCCACCTGACATGATAACAATATTTGTTTTTTTCTCATTTTCGCTTTTTTTTTTTTTAAAAATATCATTCCAAAAAATAATTTTTTCTACTTTTTTTGTTTTATCTA
>MDSW01205476.1_pt1 | contig 10799 bp, 10 predicted proteins | sample 811171 | NCBI WGS metagenome assembly MDSW01 (sample SAMN05326641, study PRJNA326480) | marine metagenome | isolation source: seawater | place: Atlantic Ocean: North West | collected 2012 | reverse complement strand
TCCCCAAAAACATCCAAGTGCTAAAATTGCTATTTCCATTGATTATTGTTTAATTTAATTTAAAGTTATTCTTATGTTATCCAAAAATCAATTAGGCTTTTTGTACATGTTTATTTCTATATGTGCATTTTCTATAATGGATTTAATTGTTAAATGGTCTGAGAATTATCCTGTTGGAGAAGTTTTATTTTTTAGAGGTTTTTTTGGCATAATCCCAATATTATTTTTAATTCCTAAGGATAAATACTTGAATTTTTACAAAACTAAGAGAGGTTTTCTTCATTTTAAAAGATGTGTATCGGGGCTAGTTGCAATAGTTTCTATATTTATAGCTTTAAGAAATCTTCCATTAGCGACAGTTGTTAGCATTACATTTGCGGCACCAATTTTTACTACAATTATGTCCATTATTTTTTTAAGTGAGAAAGTTGGTTTATATAGATGGTTAGCAGTAATAGTAGGTTTTATTGGCATAATAATAATTTCAGAACCTGGATTTAATTCACTAAATTTGTATTACATTTACCCAATAATTTTTTGTTTAGGTCTTTCATATGTTGCAATTACAATAAGACAATTGTCAACCACCGAGCCGGTCTGGCTTATAGGTTTATATTTTTCTATATCTATAATGATATTGAGCTTTTTTACTTTGACTGAAGGTTGGATTTTTCCAAATCTTAAAGATTTTTTTCTTCTATCTATGGTAGGAATTTTGGGTGGACTTGCAAACCTATGGCTTACACAATCATATAAATTTTCAGAAGTTTCTCTTGTTACACCTCTAAAGTATTTAGCATTATTATTTGCAATAATTTTTGGATACTTTTTTTGGGATGAAATACCAACTGTAAAAACATTAATTGGTGCTGCACTAGTAATTGTATCTTCAATAATTATTTTTAGAAGAGAAATTTACCTCAAAAAACAAGTTTATATCTCACGTCATGAGTAGCCCTCCAAAATATTGGTTTGCAGCAAAAAGACTACTTTCAAAAAGAGATCCTGTATTAAAAAAAATTATTAAAAAGTTTAACAAAGGATATTTAAAAACTAGAAATAAACCCTTTTTCTCTTTGTGTAGAACAATAATAGGACAGCAAATTTCTGTAAAAGCAGCAGACTCTATTTGGTTAAAATTTGAAAAAAAATGTAATAAAAAAATAACACCTATTAAAGTTTTAAAGATATCTTCACGTAATTTGAGGAGAGCAGGTTTATCTCGTCAAAAAATATCTTATTTAAAAAATATAGCAAAAAATTTTAAAAATAAATCTTTTAATATTAAAAATCTTAAAAAAATGGATGATGATTTAGCAATTGATTATATTACCAAGTTAAAAGGATTGGGTATTTGGAGTGCTCAAATGTTTTTAATGTTTAACTTAAATAGACCCGATATTTTTCCAACTAAAGATATTGGATTGATAAGAGCAATATCAGTAAATTACAAAACAACATATCCTCCAAGTAAGAAGTTTTTGAATAAAATTTCAAAGTTACATTCTGGCTATCGAAGTGTTTTTACATGGTATATGTGGAGAAGTATAGATCCTACTGATGTTGAATATTAAATACTTTTATTAATCTTCCAACCAATTTTTAAACTTTGCTTTATTTAAAATAATGTATTCTGGTAAACTGTTTAAACCTACTTTGACAAGTTTATCACCGGTTCCAAATTTTTTTACAATTCTTTGATCGAGTTTTAAATTGTATATAGCTTTTTTACTTTCCATTATTTTTTTTATTTCTTCAACTCCAATTGGATGAAGATCATATTCTCTATGATGCAAATATGATCTTAATTTTTTTTCAATTAACTCTGGAGTTTTTATATAAGAAAAATGCCAGCCACCATTTTCTATAAATTTAATATTTGTATATTTTATATTTGAAAAATATGAATCAAAACGCCACCAAGGATAATTTCTATCTTTTATATTTCTTAGCCATTGTGGAGAAATTAAATCTTTTTTTTTACAAGCTTTTGATCCAACCCATATGAAATTTTCATATTTAAGATTGAATTTGTAGTACATCATATGCTGTTTAAAAAAGACTAATTTGTTTTTTACATCTTTAATTCTTAAATTTTCTAAATTGGGTATTTCATCAACATCGGAAACAAGGATCCAATCATTTTGGTCAGCATTAGAAAGGCCTCTCATAATTAGATTTCTTTGAAAGTTTTCTCTTTTTGCAGCATTTAATATATATTTTGTTGATTTAATTCCATCACTTTCATCTTTGTTTATTGTTTCTATTCCTTCAGGAATTTTGTCAGACTCAATGTAAATTATTTTATTAGAAAATTTTTTGAATTTTTTTGCATCAAATTGAAGTTTTCTTTTTTCACCTTTATGGTTGTATTTACTTTCAACTATTACAAATTTATCTACATATTTTGATAAATAATTTAATCTTAAATCTAAGACAAGATCTTCATCAAAGTACATAAAACAATCGTAAATTTTCATAAATTTTTTTTAATCAATATTAATATAAAAAATTTTTATATTTTTTTTTATTTTCTAAAATAAAGGATGGCAAGTTTAAATTACTATCATAAGTTAATTTTTGGTTAGTGTTTAAAAAATTAATCTTATTTAAAATGCATTTGTTAATAAATTGACTATCTTTAATTATAGAATTGTCAAATTCTGCGTGCGCAAATGATTCCAACTTTTTAATTATTTCATCACTATTTTTAATCCAACCAAAGTGCCAACCTCCATTCTCAACAAGTTTAAAATTAAAGTCATATGTTGATGAAAAATATTTATCAATTCTTAATCTATTATACTTTTTGTGTGTTTTTAAATTTCTTAACCATTGTGGCGACTTGAGTTTTTTAAATTTACATAATTTTGAACCCACCCAATTAAATTCCCTAATTAAATTAAATTTATACATTGTGTGTACTTGTAAAAATCCAAATATAAAATCTTCTACTTTTTTAAAATCAAATTTTTTTAAATTAGGAATTTCATCTGCGTCTGATATAATGACTATATCTTCATTATTGGTATCATAAAGACCATTTTTTATATAGTTTCTCTGAAAGTTTTCTCTTTGCCATGGGCTTAAATTTTCATCAAACGCTTCTATATAAAAATACCTTACTTTTGATTTAAATTTTTTAATTATTGAATCGCTTATTTTTTTATTTTTCTTTTTTCCTCTGTGTGTTTCTCCCGACTCAACAATGACAAAATAATCTACGTATTTATCAAGTTCATTTAATCTTATTTCTAGAATTTCGTTTTCGTCGTTAAATGTGAAACAATCATAAATATTCATATCGCTACTTCGAATCGTATTTTTACACTAAATCTGGCAAAAATAGGGAAAAATCGTCAATTTATGTTTTTTTTGAGATTCCATAAAACAAAAAAAATAATCATCTTTTTATTATTATATACCAACATAAATTCGGTATAAGGCTTGAGACATATTTTATTTAATTATAAAAAAATGATAAAATAATTTTTTTCCAAAAAAAAATAATGACTAAAAATTTAGAAAATTCAAATTACCAGGCAGACTCTATTAAGGTTTTAAAAGGACTGGAAGCTGTAAAAAAAAGACCTGGAATGTATATTGGGGATACAGATGATGGAACTGGACTTCACCATATGGTTTACGAGGTAGTGGACAATTCTATTGATGAAGCTTTAGCAGGACATTGTAAAAAAATTAAAATTAATATTAATTCTAACGGTACTGTAACAGTTGCTGACGATGGAAGAGGAATACCAGTAGATATTCACAAAGGAGAAAAAAAATCTGCAGCAGAGGTAATTATGACCCAGTTACATGCTGGAGGTAAATTTGATCATAATTCTTACAAAGTATCCGGAGGACTTCATGGAGTTGGAGTATCAGTTGTTAATGCATTATCAGAAAAACTAGAGCTTACAATTGAAAGAAATGGAAAAAAATATTTTATAGAATTTGAAAATGGACACTCTATAAAACCTCTAAGATTAATTGGAAAATCAAATAATACTGGGACAAAAATTAATTTTTTACCATCAAAAGAAATTTTTTCATCAATAAAGTTTGACTATAACATAATTCAAAAAAAAATGCGAGAATTAGCGTATTTAAATAAAGGTATTAAAATTATTATTAATGATGATACAGAAAAAAAATTAAAAACTTCTGAATTTAAATTCGAAGGTGGAATAGTAGAATTTGTTCAATTTTTAGATCAAAAAAGAGAAAAACTTAAAAATAAAAGTGATAACGATCTTTTTAAAAAACCTATTTATATAGAAGGAAAAAAAAACAACGTTGAAGTCGAGTGTTCTTTGCAATGGAATGCAGGTTATAAAGAAGAAGTCAATCCATATACAAACAATATCTACCAAAAAGATGGAGGAACCCATTTACTTGGATTTAGAAGTGCACTGACAAGAGTCATCAATAAATATGCTAATGAACAAAAATTATTAAAAAGAAATAAAGTTACTTTATCAGGTGATGATGTAAAAGAAGGTTTAACTAGTATTATTTCAACAAAGATACCTGATCCAAAATTTTCTTCTCAAACAAAAGATAAATTGGTATCATCTGAAGTTAGGAATATAGTTGAAACAATAATTAGTGAAAAGCTTTCAATTTGGTTTGATCAAAACCCATCAATATCGAAAATTATTTTATCAAAAATAATCCAAGCTGCAGTTGCTAGAGATTTAGCAAGAAAAGCAAGGGAAAGTGTTAGAAGGAAAGGGGCTTTAGAACTCACTGGTTTGCCAGGAAAACTAGCTGACTGCCAAAATCCAAAACAAGAAGGAACTGAGCTATTTATAGTAGAAGGAGACTCAGCAGGAGGTTCAGCTAAACAGGGAAGAAACAGAGAAAACCAAGCAGTATTGCCGCTACGAGGAAAAATATTAAACACTTATACAGAAATTAATGGAAATAAAAAGAATGGCAATGGTAATGAATTAAGAACAAAAACATTATCAAAATTAATTTCTTCAAATGAAATTGTTACTTTAATCAATGCTCTAGGTCTAGACCCTAAAAATGAAGAAATTGATTTAACCGATCTAAGGTATGGCAAAATTATTATAATGACCGATGCTGATGTTGATGGTTCACATATTAGAGCACTTTTACTAACGTTTTTTAATAATAAACCGTTTAATAAACTAATTAAAAATGGTCATATTTATTTAGCTCAACCACCATTATTTAAAATTACTAAAGGCTCAAAAGGAGTGTATATCAAAGATGAAAAAGAGTTGGAAAATTACATAATAAATAATTCAAAAGATTTAAAAAAAATAAAAAAAAATTCAAAAAATTTCGAACGACAATATCAAATTGAAAAATCAAATCTAACAATTCAAAGATTTAAAGGTCTGGGAGAAATGAACCCAGAAGAGTTATGGAATACAACTTTAAACCCAGAAACTAGAAGTTTGCTAAAAGTGCAATATTCAAAGGATATAAATAAAGACCATAAATTAATACATACTTTAATGGGAAGCGATGTAGTTTCTAGAAAAGATTTTATTATTGAAAATGCAATAAATGTATCTAACCTTGATGTCTAGTAATGAAGTTTTCAATAGCTTCAATCCCATATTCATTAAATAAATCTACTTATGTTAAATTACGATGGATAGCTTACACTGGTCAAATAATTACAATTTTATTTGTACAATTTATATTAAATTTTGAATTTGATTATTTTTTTTGCATTTTAGTAATAATAATCAGTGCAATAACTAATATTTATTTGCAATTCAAAATTAGTGAAAACCAATTAAACAATTTACTTTCTACAAGTTATTTAAGTTTAGACATTCTGCAATTAGGAATTTTATTATATTTTACTGGTGGTATAACCAATCCATTTATAATTTTAATTATAGTTCCTGCAGTATTTTCATCTCAATATTTAAATATATTTAGTTCTATTTTTTTAGTTATACTTATAGTAGTTGTTTTATCTATTCTTACTTTTTTTTATTTATCATTGCCCCATCCAGGAGAGCTTCATTTTCATGCTCCAAATTATTATCTATATGCTATACCCACAAGTATTATAATTGGACTAATATTTTTAGTTTATTTTGGAGTAAAATTTGGAAATGAAAACAGAATAAGGCAGAAAGCTTATGAAAAACTTCAAGAATTAATGGCTAAAGAAAATGAATTAATTTCACTAGGAGGTCAAGCTGCAGCTGCAGCACACTCGCTTGGAACACCTTTGTCTACGATTTTATTAACAGTAAAAGAACTTCAAAAAGAAAATAAAAAAAATAATTTAATTAAAAAAGATTTGGATTTATTAGTAAGTCAAAGTAATAGATGTGCAGAAATCTTAAAAAAATTATCAATTAATCCCAATATAAATGATAGTTTTTTAGATATCAATCTAACTTTATGTGACTATATAAATGAAATAATCAGATCTTATTCTGAAATAAGTGAGAAAAAATTTTTACTTGATGTAGAAAGTTATAAAAATCATCTAAAAATCTCAAAATCATCTGAAATAATTTATGGACTAAGAAATTTTATCGGTAATGCAAATAAATTTAGCAAACAAAAAATTGAAATTATTTTATCAAGCGATGATTTGAATACCAAAATAATTATTAGAGATGATGGGCCAGGTTTTCCAAAAGATTTGATAGAAAAAGATAAACTAGGTGAACCATATATAAGAACTATAAATCAAGAAAATTTATCAAAATATGGATTAGGATTAGGAACTTTTATTGGAAAAACTCTTTTAGAAAAAAACTATGCCAATATAAATTTTAGAAATTCAAAAAAAAATGGAGGAGCAGAAGTAATATTATATTGGAAAAATGATGATTTGTTGAAAATCTAGTGGAGTTTTCTATTATTATCAAATAAGTCACTTAATTGTCCAATCATTACATCGCCAAGTTCTTGAACGTCACTTATTTTTATTGCTTTATTGTAATATCTAGAAACATCATGACCTATACCTATTGCTAAAATTTCTATATCTGATTTATTTTCAATAAATTTTACAACTTTTTTTAGATTTTTTTCTAAGAAATCTCCAGAATTAACTGACAAAGTAGAGTCATCTACTGGTGCGCCATCTGATATTACCATTAAAATTTTTCTTTCTTCTTTTCTTTTACTCAATCTGTTGTAGGCCCAAGTTATTGCTTCTCCATCTATGTTTTCTTTTAATAATCCTTCTTTTAGCATTAGTCCCAAATTTTTTTTACTTTGTCTCCAGTGGATGTCTGCACCTTTATAAACAATATGTCTTAGATCATTTAATCTTCCAGGATTTTTTGGTTTACCTTTTTTGTTCCATTCTTCTCTGCTTTTTCCACCTTTCCAATTTTTTGTTGTAAAGCCAAGAATTTCTACTTTAACGGAGCATCTTTCCAATGTTCTTGATAATATGTCAGCACACAGCGCCGCAATAGTTATTGGTCTACCTCTCATTGAACCAGAATTGTCAATTAGTAAGGTCACAACTGTATCTTTAAAATCATAGTCTTTCTCTTTCTTAAATGATAATGAATTATATGGATCGATTATGACTCTTGTTAATTTAGAGCTGTCAAGCAAGCCTTCTTCTAAATCAAATTCCCAGGCTCGATTTTGTTTAGCCATCAACTTTCTTTGAAGTTTATTAGCAAGTTTTATAATTATGTCTTGAAAACTTACTAACTTCTGGTCTAAATTTTTTCTTAATTTAGAAATTTCTTCCGGATTTTCTAATTGTTCAGCTTTAGCGATTTCATCAAACTGATTTGTAAATATATTATAATCTTTTTCTCTAATATTTTTTTTCGTTTTTTGTATTATTTTCTCATTACTCTGTTTATCAGAATTAGTATCAAGAAGTTGTTCATCCATTTTAAATTCACTTAAGTCATATTCTCCATCAACACTATTCTGATTTTCTTCTTTTTCTTGTTCACCCTCTTGTTGGTTTTTATTTTCATCTTGAGAGTCATTTTTGTTATCATTTTCATTTTCCTCATTTTTTTGTTCATCTTCATAATTTTCTGATTCAAAAAGTTCCATCTCTTGGATTAATTTAGAAAATTTAGAGTTATATGTTTCTTGAGACTCAATATTTTTTTTTAAATCAGACAGATGTTTGTCAAAAGATGATTTTAATTCATTTTCCCAGTAACTTAAAACTTCTTCCGAAATCTTATTTAGCTTTATATTTAAAAAATTTTTGAGCATATAAAGTTCAAAAGCTTCAGCTATATTTACATCTTCTTTTGATTTAAGTTGATCTATTCTCATAAGATTTATTTTATTATTATAATTTTCATTAAAATTTGTAGATATTCCTTTAAGCATTTTGCTTCCCAAAAGTTCATATCTTATTTTTTCGGAAATATCGTATAATTTTCTACATGAATTTTTTTTAGGAAGATTTTTTGAATAAATTTGTCTATTTGAAAATTTTATTTTTAATGCTTCAGAATCTGCTTCTGCTCTTGATTTAATAAAATCATTTCTACTATTTAAATTATCTAATTCAAAAAAATTAAATTTTTTTGAACTTTGATTTTTTTTAAGTTTTTCATCAACAAGATATTCTTCAGAAATAACTTTAAAGGTTGAAGCTAACGCCTGTTTGAATTTTTCTTTAATACTATCTTCTTTGCTCATTTATTTTTGAACATTAATCATAGACTCAGGAAGATCTTCACCGAAACATCTTTGATAGTATTCAGCAATTATACTTTTTTCTGCCTCATCACATTTGTTTAAAAATGTAACTCTAAATGCGTAACCAATATTTTTAAATATTTCTGAGTTTTCAGCCCAATGCAGAACTGTTCTTGGACTCATTACTGTAGAAATATCTCCGGCAATAAAACCTTTTCTTGTTAAAGATGCGACCTTTATCATATTTGCAACTTTTTCTTTGCCTTTTGTGTTGTTGAGATTTTTATTTTTTGCAAGAACTATATCTAATTCTTTTTCTAAACTTAAATAGTTTAAAGTTGTGACAATGTTCCATCTATCCATTTGGGCTTGATTAATTTGCTGGGTACCAGAATAAAGACCTGTAGTATCACCAAGTCCAATAGTATTTGCTGTTGCAAATAATCTAAAATAATCGTTTTGCTTTACTACTTTATTTTTATCTAAAAGGGTAAAATATCCATCACTTTCTAAAATTCTTTGTAGTACAAAAAGAACATCAGGACGTCCTGCATCATATTCATCAAAAACTAATGCCACTGGATTTTGAAAAGCCCAAGGCAAAATTCCTTCTTTAAATTCTGTAATTTGTTTTCCATCTTTAATTACAATTGCATCTTTTCCAATTAGGTCAATTCTACTGATATGAGAGTCCAGGTTAATTCTTAAACATGGCCAATTTAGGCGTGCAGCTACCTGTGTTATATGAGTACTTTTTCCTGTTCCATGGTAACCATGAACTATTACTTTTTTGTTGTAATTAAAACCGCTTAAAATTGCCAAGGTAGTATCAGCATCAAATTTATAATCTTTATCTATCTCTGGGACAAATTCATTTTTCTTTGAAAAAGCAATTACTTCCATTTCACTATTAATACCAAAAGTTTGTTTAACTGATATTTTTATATCTGGTTTAATATTTAAGTTAGGAGTCAATTTTAGTTCTATAAGTATTTTTAAGTTGAGTATAAGCTAGTGTTATTACTTTTAATTTTTCTTCATATTTTTTATTTCCAGCATTCATATCAGGATGAAACTTTTTAACAAGTTTTTTAAATTTCTCTTGAACTTTATTCCATTTTAGTCCTGCTGATAACCCTAGTATACTAAAAGCTTTTAAATCGTTACTATTAAATTTAAGCTTATTAACACCATTGTATTCTACATCGAAATATTTTGATTTTAATTCATCTTTTAAAGCATTATTCCAAAGTATTTTAAAAAAATTATCAGAAGAACTAAAGCTTTGTGTGTGCTTGTGCCATGTCATGTCAGATTTTAAAAAGTTATATATTTGTTTTTCATTCATATCAGAAAAATAATTCCAATTTTTGTTAAATTCTTTAACATGTGTCAAGCAAAGCAGTTTATATTTTTTACTATTATCTTTCTCAGTCGGAGCTTTATACTCACCAATTTCAAAACAATTTTCCCAAGCACATATATTTTTCATGATATATATATTATATATTATGGATATAAATCAACTAACCGAAATAGTAAAAAAAAAAATAATAAAAAAAATAGATGTAGAAAGTATTATTATTGAGGATAAAACTTTTTTACATAAAGATCATAAATCTTTTGAAAAAAATAAATTTCACATCAAATTAATTATTAAATCAGATTATCTAAATAATAAAAATAGCATTGAATCAACAAAAATTATTTATAAAATATTAGACGAAGAAATTAAAAAATATATACACTCTATTCAAATATTATTTAACAAGAATTGACTTCAAAAATCGAGCAACAATTTCAGTTTTATAATTTAAATTGATTATTGGTTTACCAATTTTTTTTAAAAGTATTAAATTAATTTTAGAAGAATTATTTTTTTTATCTATTTTCATAAAATTAACAATTTTTATTACATCTTTTTTTTTAAAATACCTATTAATATCAATTTTAAAATTTAATGATTCAATATGATTTAAAATCCTATATAATTGTTTTTTGGACAAAATATTAATTTGATGACTAAAGTTTATTGCACTAATTATTCCAAGAATAACAGCTTCTCCATGATTAATTTTTACTGAATATTTTTTTGCAGCTTCATATGCGTGCGCAAAAGTATGACCAAAATTTAAAATTTTTCTTAAATT
>MDSW01072327.1_pt1 | contig 10799 bp, 12 predicted proteins | sample 811171 | NCBI WGS metagenome assembly MDSW01 (sample SAMN05326641, study PRJNA326480) | marine metagenome | isolation source: seawater | place: Atlantic Ocean: North West | collected 2012 | reverse complement strand
CCGAACTCGGAAGTCAAGTCCTTCAGCGCCGATGGTACTTTGTCTTAAGGCACGGGAGAGTAGGACGTTGCCAGGCTAAATAAATTATGAAAGTTGCTAGTTCATTAAAATCATTAAAAAAAAGAGACTTAAACTCTAAATTAGTTAAGAGAAGAGGCAAAGTTTATATTATTAATAAGAAAAATCCCAAATTTAAAGCACGACAAGGATAATCCAATCATGGATAATAATGATCATAAAAATACCTGGGAAGGATTTACAAAATTTGTTCTCTGGGGGACAATAGCAGTCATAGCTATTCTAGTGATTTTGGCTATAACATTACTATAAAAAATTTATATGATTATTGGTTCTACAAAAGAAGACTTATCTTTAGAAAAAAGAGTGGCTTTAACACCCGAAACTGCAAAGAGCATGTTCAATCTTGGACTGAAAGTCTGCATCGAAAAAAATTATGCCACCCATTTAGGCATTAGTGATGAAGAGTTTAAAAAGATCGGAGTAGAAATCAAAAATTCCTCTAATGAAGTTTTAAATTCCTGCAATCTATTAATTAAAGTCAATTGTCCATCAGAAGATGAAATTAACAATTTTAAAGAAAAAACTATTATTATTGGAATGTTAAATCCCTCACAAAATAAGAAAAAGATAGGAGAAATGATAAAAAAAAAAATTGATTTATTTTCTTTAGAACTTTTACCGCGTATTACTAGAGCTCAATCGATGGATGTTCTATCTTCACAATCTAATCTTGCTGGTTATAGAGCTGTGGTTGACTCCATTTATGAATTTGAAAAAGCTATTCCGATGATGATGACAGCTGCCGGAACTGTTCCAGCAGCAAAGATATTAGTTATTGGTGCTGGTGTAGCCGGACTACAAGCAATAGCAACTGCCAAAAGACTGGGTGCAATTGTATCAGCAACTGATGTAAGAGCTGCATCAAAAGAGCAGGTCGAAAGCCTTGGGGGAAAATTTTTGACTGTTGATAAAAATGAAAATATGGAAACTGCAGGAGGCTACGCAAAAGAAGTGAGCGAGGATTATAAAAAGAAACAAGCTGAGATGATGCAGGAAGCATTAAAAAAAAATGACATTGTAATTTGCACAGCATTAATACCGGGCAAACCTGCCCCAAAAATACTAACTGAACAACTTGTAAAATTGATGAGACCAGGTTCAATCGTCTATGATTTAGCTGCTGAGCAAGGAGGAAACTCCGCACACTCTAATCCTGGGAAAATAAATATTGTTAACGGTGTTAAAATTATAGGTGTTAAAAGTTTAATGAATAGATTGCCATTAACAGCATCAAATTTATATGCAAAAAACCTATTTAGTTTTGTTCGAAATTTATATAGTAGAGAAAAAAAAATTTTTAACATTAATTTTGAAGACGAAATAATAAGTAAAACACTAATAAAGGAGAATTAATTATGGAAATTGATCCATTTATATTTAGATTAAGTATTTTTATTTTATCTATTTTCGTTGGTTATTATGTTGTCTGGAGCGTAACTCCTTCGTTACACACACCACTTATGTCAGTCACAAATGCAATTTCCTCTGTAATAATAGTTGGGGCAATAATTGCAGCATTAGCAACAACTTCAGAAGTAGGCTTTAGCTCATCAAGTATTTTTGGATATTTAGCAATTATATTAGCCGCGGTAAACATATTTGGAGGTTTTCTAGTAACTCAAAGAATGCTTCAAATGTATAAAAAAAAGAAAGATAAAAAATAATGATATCCTCAAATTTATCTGCGGTATTTTATTTAATTTCTGGCATATTGTTTATTCTTGCCTTAAGGGGGCTTTCTTCACCAGATACTTCTAGACAAGGAAACTATTTTGGAATTGCTGGAATGACAATTGCTATAATAGTTACTTTTTTATCTATAGGTAACTTTTCAAGTTCTTTTTTATATGTATTAATTTTGTTAATTTTGGGTGGAAGTATAGGAGCTTTTATTGCTTTTAAAATTCCAATGACAGCTATGCCAGAGCTTGTAGCTGGATTTCATAGCTTGGTTGGTCTCGCTGCTGTTTTTGTGGCTATCGCAGCTTTTTTAAATCCTGAAGTTTTTAATTTAGGTGTTTCTGGAAATATTAAATTAGCGAGTTTGATAGAAATGTGTATTGGAGCTGCAGTTGGCGCTATAACTTTTTCTGGTTCAATTATAGCATTCTTAAAATTAAGAGGAATAATGTCTGGGGCTCCAATTACTTTCTCTGGACAGCACTATTTAAATCTTATTTTAGGTTTAGGTATTTTTGTTATGATATTTTATTTATGTAAAACACAATCTGAAAATATTTTTTGGACTTTAATTGCAGTTTCATTTTTAATCGGAATTCTATTAATAATACCTATAGGTGGAGCAGATATGCCAGTCGTTATATCGATGCTAAACTCCTACTCTGGCTGGGCAGCTGCTGGAATTGGTTTTACTCTTGAAAATACAGCTCTTATAATAACAGGTGCACTTGTTGGATCATCAGGCGCAATACTCTCTTATATAATGTGCAAGGCTATGAACAGATCTTTCTTTAGCGTAATACTCGGCGGGTTCGGAGCTGATAATTCTCATAGTGACACTAATGAAAAAAAAGATCAAAAACCTGTTAAAAGTGGAAACGCCGAAGATGCTGCGTTTCTAATGAAGAATGCATCATCAGTTATAATAGTACCAGGATACGGTATGGCAGTGGCACAAGCACAACATGCCCTTAGAGAAATGGTAGATAAACTAAAGAAGAATGATATTAAAGTTACATATGCAATTCATCCAGTAGCAGGAAGAATGCCAGGTCATATGAATGTTCTCTTAGCCGAGGCAAACGTCCCATATGATGAAGTTTTTGAGCTTGAAGATATTAATAATGATTTCGCAAACTCGGATGTAGCTTTTGTAATTGGAGCAAACGATGTAACAAATCCGGTAGCAAAAACCGACCCAAAAAGCCCGATCTTTGGAATGCCTGTTTTAGATGTTGAAAAATGTAAATCTGTTTTATTTGTAAAAAGAAGTCTATCACCTGGATATGCAGGAATAGATAATGAGTTATTTTATAGGGATAATACTCTTATGTTGTTTGCTGATGCAAAAAAAATGACGGAGGATATCGTTAAAAATTTAGATTAATATAATTAAAGAGATTTAAAAAAAACAGATAGTAAAATTACTTAATATGGTTTCTTAGTTTTGGTTGCGGGGGAAGGATTTGAACCTTCGACCTTCAGGTTATGAGCCTGACGAGCTACCAGACTGCTCCACCCCGCGATAAATTAGATTTTTTTGAGGTTAATAGCTTGAAGCTTATCCTTATCCTCTTTTATATCAAATTTTAAGATTTGATTTTCTTTTAAAACGCGTAACTTTGAATTTTCTAAAGCTGTAATGTGTAAAAAAATATCTCTATCTTTTTCGTCTTCTTTAATAAATCCGTATCCTTTTTTTGCACTAAACCATTTCACTTTTCCTTGCGGCATAAATCTCCCTAGAATTAAGTTAGTATCTATTTCTTAATTTTTGCTGTTTCTTTATTCTTTTTAAATTTTCAGTTTTAATTCTTTTTTTCTTTTCAGATGGTTTTTCATAAGTGCTTTTCATTTTCATGACTTTAAAAAAACCCTCTTTTTGCAATTTTCTTTTTAATACTCTTATTGCTTGTTCAACATTGTTATCTTTGACTTCTATTTTAATAAACTACCTCCTGTTTTTGTCTGCTAATTAACATTTAAGTAAAGAATTGTCTATATCATTACTTACTATTTAAAGTATATATTTTTTAATCAGTTGATTGATCGGAATTTTCTTTTTTAAGCTTTTTTTCCTCTCTCAATAATCTTTTTTTCTCTCTCTCAACTCTTCTTTTTGCTTTATCCCATGCCTTTTGAAAAGACTCTTGCGAGCATAAAGCTAATATAACTGGGTCTCGAGGTTTAAGATTTGAGAAATTCCAGTAACTTCTTTTTCTTATAAGAGAAACAGTCCCTTTAGTACTTCCAACAAGCTTTGAAATTTGACCATCTGTTAACTCAGATGCATTTTTACATAGCCAAAGTATTGCGTCAGGTCTGTCTTGTCTTTTTGACAATGGAGTATATTTTGGCTTTTTTCTCTCTTTAATTTGAACGTTGTTATCTTTTTTAATAAGATTAAGGTTTCTCGTTGGATCCTTAGAACACTCATCTATTTCATTTCTTGAAAGCTGGCCTGCTAATATCGGATTGTAAGCTTTTATACCTTTAGCTACATCCCCATCAGCAATACCTTTAACCTCAAGTTCATGCAAATTACAAAATTTTGCTATTTGTTTAAAAGTTAAATTAGTATTTTCTACAAGCCAAACAGCTGTAGCTTTAGGCATAAACGGATATTCTTGCATATCTATTTTTTTCTTAAATTGCTAAATTTTTTATTATAACGGCTGACTCTGCCTTTATCTAAAATTTTTTGTGATCCCCCAGTCCATGCGAAATGAGACTTTGGATCAATATCTAATTTTAGTGTATCGTTTTCTTTACCCCACGTTGACATAGTTTCAAATTTAGTACCATCTGTCATTACTACATTTATCTTATGGTAGTTGGGGTGTATGTTTTTTTTCATGATCGACTAATATAGTATAAATTAATTTTTCTCAATATTTTTTTTTTTAATTAAATCTAACAATTCTTTATGAATAAGTGAATTTGTGGCTACTAAATTCCTTTTTTTACTTTCATCTACCTCTTCGTCTAAAAAATCAACAAACCCACCAGCCTCTTTAACAATGACAGTTCCTGCTGCTACATCCCAGTAACTTAATTCTCTTTGCCAAAACCCATCAAATCTTCCACATGCTACACTAGCCATATCTAAAGAGGCACTTCCGTACTTTCTAATTGGAGTTTCTACCTCGTTTGAAATATTTATAAATTCTTCAAAAATTTCATTTTTAATTTTACTACTACTTCTTGGACCACCTGTTCCTAACAATGAACTTCTTAAATTTTTTTTCTTTGATACTCTTATCCTTGAATTATTTAAAAAAGCACCATTACCAGTTTCAGCGAAAAAAAGTTCATTTTTTATTGGGTCATAGATTATACCATTTTTAATTTGGTTATCTTCCTCGTAACCAATTGAAATAGCAAACTGTGGTATTGCGTTTAGAAAATTACTGGTCCCATCTATTGGATCTATGATCCATCTATTAGTTTTATTTTTTTCATTAATTTTTCCTATTTCTTCACTTAAAATTCCATGATTGGGATATGCTTTTAGTATTTCTTCAATTATAATTTTCTCAGTTCTTTTGTCTGCCGATGATACAAAATCTCCTGGTCCCTTTGATGATACCTGGAGATTTTCTACTTCTCCAAAATCTCTAATTAAAGACTTAGACGCTTTCATGCATGCTTTATACATAATATTTAATTTAGGTGAACTAATTCTCATTTTAATTATTTTTTTTTACATACTCTAAGCTTCTCGAGTCTATAATTATTTTGTCACCATTTTCTATAAATGGAGGCACGGTTATTGTTAAACCATTATCAAGTTTGGCAGGTTTGTAAGAAGAAGCTGCTGTTTGACCTTTAACGACCGCATCAGTTGTTTCCACCATACAGTTTATATTTTTTGGTAGTTCAATTGATAATGGTTTTTCTTCTAATAATGATATGGTCACTTCTAAATTTTCTTTTAACAACTTTACTTTTTCACCAATTAAATCATTAAGCATTGAAATTTGCTCAAAAGATACATTATCCATAAAGTAAGAACTTTTATCGTCTGAATATAAAAAGTTAAATTTTTTTTCATCTACTTCTGCTTTTTCTACATTTTCACTTGAGCGAAACCTTTCGTTTAATTTTGTCCCTTTTAGAACACTTTTTAATTCAACTTGATTAAATGCTCCTCCTTTTCCAGGCTTTACATGTTGAGTCTTCAACACATTCCACAAATCATTTTTGTGCTCTATTATCATTCCAGGTTTAATTTCATTCGCAGTTATTTTCATTTAAATTTTTTTATAGCTATTTCAGGTTTTAGTTTCGGGTTATCCCAAATAAAACTTGATATTGCAATATATTTAGCACCTAATTTAATGAGTTTTTTAAAATTTAAATTATTAATACCTCCAATTACAACGATTGGACGTTTAATTTTTTTTTTTACTTCAATTATAATTTTTGCATCAGCTTTTCGGGCTCTAGGTTTAAGTTTAGATTTAAAAAAAGAGCCGAAGGCAACATAGTTAGCCTTATATTTAACTGCTTTCTTAGCAAGTTCGATTGAATCATGGCAAGTGATACCTAAAATTTTATTTTTAAGCTTTTTTTTTGCTATTTTGATAGAGCCATCAAGTTGACCCATATGACAACCATCAGCTCGCGTTTTTGACACTAAATGATATTTGTCATTAATTATAAATTTGACTTTGTGTTTGTAGGTTATTTCGCGAATTTTTTTTGCTATTCTTAAAAAATTAATCTCTTTTATTTTTTTAAGCCTCAATTGGAAAAACTTTACATTTCCGAATGATAAAACTTTATCTAAATCATCGTAAAATTGTTTTTTAATCTCATTGGGTGAAATCAAATATACTAGTTTTTTCAATATAATTAAGCTGCTGACTCTTTCTCTAAACTTTCAGACCACTTTCCCTTCGAAGAAAGACCATTCATTTTAGCTCTATGATTAAAGGCCCTTTGAATATTTTCTAAGTTTTCTTGATTTTTACCAAATTCTTTTAAAGCGCTTGCTTGCAAACCTCTTCCATATGAAAAAGTGATTAAAAACTTAGTATCATTAATTTTATTTATTTCATTTAAATTCTTACTAGCTTCTATCTCTGATTGACCACCAGATAAAAAAGCTATGCCTGGCACATCAGTTGGCACATTTTTTTTAAGACAATCTAATGTTTTCCTAGCTATTTCTTCTGAACTTGCTTTTTTTTTACATTCTGATCCAGGTATAATCATATTAGGTTTAAGAACCGTTCCTTTTAATTCAATTTTATGAATCTCAAGCTCATTATAACACTCGTTAAGAACATCTGTTGTGACTTGATAACATTTTTCAATATCATGTGATCCATCCATTAAAACTTCAGGTTCTATAATAGGTACCATTTTAGATTCTTGCACAAGCGCTGCATATCTTGCTAAAGCATGTGCGTTGGACTTTATAGACTGTGATGAGGGATATTTATCGTTAATTTTATATACTGCTCTCCATTTAGTGAATCTTGCGCCTAAACTATAATATTCATTTAATCTCTCTCTTAAACCATCCAAGCCTTCTGTAACTGTCTCATCACTGGAGCCTGCTAGAGGTTTAGCTCCTTTGTCAACTTTTATACCTGGTATAGCACCATGTTTTGAAATTAATTCTGGAACAGTTGGACCCAAAGTAGTTTTCTGTTTAATTGTTTCATCAAAAAGAATAACTCCCCCGATGTAATCCTTCATCCCACTTGAATTAAATAATGTTTGTCTAAAAATTAATCTATTTTTTTCTAAATTTTCTACGTTGATACTTTTAAATCTTTTCGCAATAGTGCCGGTGCTTTCGTCTGCAGCTAGTATACCTTTTCCTTTAGCACACATTTTTTTTGCTATATCTTCAATATTCATAATTGATTTTTATTTTAAAACTTCTATTCCAGGCAAGTTTTTTCCCTCAATATATTCTAAAAAAGCCCCTCCTGCTGTTGATAAGTGAGTAAAATTAACATCTAGCCCATTATTTTTAATAGAAGAAATAGTGTCCCCACCACCCACGATTGATATTAAAGATTTCTTATTTGTATTTTCGGAAATTTTTTTTGCAATAGAAATAGTCCCGTTTGAAAAATTTTTATTTTCAAAGTATCCGGCGGGTCCATTCCAAAGCACTGTTTTTGAAATATCAATAATATTTCTAATATTGTTGATAGTTTGTGGACCTATATCCAAAATTATCTCATTATCGCTGATTGAATTTAAATCCTTAAACTTTGCCTCTCCATCCGCAGTATCTGAAATTGCAAAATCAAAGGGTGTTATAATTTCACAATTACTATTATTACTTTTATTGTAAATTTCTTCGATTATTTTTTCTGAACCAGTCTCTACTAATGATTTTCCTACTTTGTTTCCTTTAAACTTAACAAAATTGTTTGCCATTGCACCTACTATAATTAAGTTGTCAACTTTTTTTATTAAGGAGGTGATAACTCCAAGTTTAGTTGAGACTTTGGATCCACCAATAATACAAGTCGTTGGTCTTTTTTTATTTTTTAAAACCATATCAATTGAATTAATTTCTTTCATAAATAATGGTCCAGCGTAAGAATTTTTTATGTGTTTGGTAATTTTATGTATAGATGTCTGTTTTCTATGAGCACAAGAAAAAGCATCGTTAATATAAACCTCACCCAAAGATGATAGATTTTTTGCAAAATTTTCATCATTTTTAATTTCGCCTTCGTTAAGCCTAATATTTTCGAAAAAAATCATTTCACCATTATTTATAAAATGAACTTTGTCTTTAGTTTTATTTGTAATTTTTTCTGAAAAAAAATATATCTTATTTTTGATTTTTTTTTCTAAATATTTAAATACAGGTTTCAAAGATAAATTTTTATCTTTGTCTCCTCTGGGTCTTCCTAGGTGAGAAATTAATAATAATTTTGCCTCTCTTTTCAATAAATTTTGTATAAAAGGTATGCTCAAATTTATTCTTGTATTATCTTGAATAATCTCATTGATAATAGGTACATTAAAATCAGATCGAAGTATTACTCTTTTATTTTTGATATCAATATTTTCATTAAAACTTCTTATTTTTTCCATAGTTTTAGAATTTATTATTTTCTTAATTTTTTTTGAATTAGTGTAGCTATTTTATTAGATGTTAAATCCATTTCCTCATAAATTTCTTTATACGGTGCACTTTTTCCAAATTTATCAATTCCAACAGCAATGTCATCTTCTTTTAAATATTTATGCCAACAAATTATAGATCCTGCTTCTATTGAAACAATTAGTTGATCATTTTCTAGAATCTTATTTTTATAATCATTATCTTGTTGATCAAATAATTCTTGGCATGGCATAGAGATAACTTTTGACTCAATACCCAATTCTTTTAAAAGTTGCTGCGTTTCAAGAGCAGTATGGACTTCTGATCCAGAGGCAACAATTGTTACTTTGTTATCATGAGATGTAATATTAATTTCGTATGCACCTTTGAGACACTTATTATTTTTATCAGGATGATTACTAATGTAATTCAACTTCTGTCTTGAAAGTATAATCGCGCTTGGCCCTTTATCATTATTTAAAGAAGCCTGCCAACATTCTAAAGTTTCATTAATATCTGCTGGTCTGAAAACATTTAAATTAGGTATTGCTCTTAAACCCGCTAATTGCTCTATAGGCTGGTGCGTTGGCCCATCTTCCCCTAAACCTATAGAATCGTGAGAGAATATATATATAACTCGTAATCCCATTAAAGCCGAGAGTCTAATTGATGGCTTGCAATAATCAGAAAAAATTAAAAATGTACCACCATAAGGTATCAGATTATGATACAGCGCAATTCCATTCATAATTCCTGCCATACCGTGTTCTCTCACTCCAAAATGAATGTAATTACCTCCATAATTTTTAGAATTTAAAATTACTGAATTAGAAGTTTTTGTATTATTAGACCCACTTAAATCTGCAGATCCACCAATTAAATTAGGTATTAAATTGTTTAAAGCCTCGATAACTTTCATAGAACATTGCCTAGTGGCCATTGTTGGTTTTTCTTTAAAGTATTTTTCCTTTTCTGAAATAATTAAATCATTTAATTGATTTTTAAAAATTGCATTATTGAGATTGTTAAAGTTTTCTTTAATTTCTTTTTTAGATTTGTTAAGTTCATTTAACCAATTTTTTTCGACAATTTCTCCTTTATCACCAATTTTTCTCCATTCTGTAAGAATTTTATTTGGTATCTCAAATGGTGGATACGGCCATTTTAGTTTTTTTCTGACTAATTTTATTTCATCATCGCCTAAAGGTGAACCGTGAGAAGAGGACTTGCCAGATTTATTAGGTGAACCATAACCAATTATAGTTTTACAAGAAATTAAGGTTGGCTTGGTAGACTTATGGGCTTTTTTAATTGCAGTATCAATTTGTTTTTCATTATGGCCGTTAATTTCTATAAAATTCCAGCCATAAGACTCAAATCTTTTTTTGTAATTATCAGACACACTTAATGAAGTAGATCCATCAATTGAAATTTTATTATTGTCAAAAAAAACAATTAAATTTTTTAATTTTAAGTGACCAGCTAAACTCATTGACTCATGGCTTATTCCCTCCATTAAGTCCCCATCGCTTGCTATAACATAAGTTTTATTATTTATGATTTTTTGGCCAAATTTTTTTTTATAATTCTCTGACGCAATTGCCAAGCCTACAGCGTTAGCAAGTCCTTGTCCTAAAGGACCAGTAGTAGTTTCGATGCCAGAGCTATCGAAGTATTCCGGATGCCCAGCACAAATAGAATTTAATTGTCTAAAATTTTTTATATCCTCTAATTTTACTTTTTCATAACCAGTCAAATAGAGCAATGAATATAAAAGCATTGACCCATGACCAGCAGATAAAATAAATCTGTCTCTATTTATCCAAGAGGGATTTTTTGGATTAAACCTCAGGTGGAATTTAAATAGCACGGTCGCAACGTCTGCCATGCCCATAGGCATTCCAGGATGTCCTGAATTGGCTTTTTGAACTGCATCGATAGATAAAAATCTAAT
>MDSW01037991.1_pt1 | contig 10799 bp, 6 predicted proteins | sample 811171 | NCBI WGS metagenome assembly MDSW01 (sample SAMN05326641, study PRJNA326480) | marine metagenome | isolation source: seawater | place: Atlantic Ocean: North West | collected 2012 | reverse complement strand
TCAGCGTTCTGGTCCCCCATGATAACGAAACGCTGCCCGTATCCCAGGCAACCCGGGTTGCCGTTATCGTCGACAATATAACAGTTGTCGCCGCCGCTGATGTAATCACTCCAGAACCGGATCTCATCATGATTGCGGCGGCCGTTGCGGTCCTCGTTGCCATCAAACACCGGTGGCGTGGGATGGCTGGCCAGCACGTGCACGGTTTCGCCGTCCACGATCACCGGAATATCCCAGTGGCTTTTGGAGGACAGCCGGAAAATCTCCAGCTCGTCCGGCTGGTAAAACCCGTTATTGATATTACCCACATAGGGCAGCACGGCACCGGGCATATCGCTCCAGACAAAACGGCGGAAAGTGCGAATGCCGTCGGTGTCGATGGGATATTTGGATAGGATGGCCATGCCGAAGGCGCCGGGATAATTGCCAAAGCCGAAAGCGTCTTCGGGGTCGTCGTTGGCGCTGCCAGCGTCACAACCAAAGGCGGGGTCGTTGAAATCGCAGTCGGGTTCGCCTTCGCTTTCCGGTTGCACGCCGGTGTTGGAAATGTCCACGTAATAGTAGGGATAGGTCACCGGGTTTTGCCCGTTCTGCGCAACCTGCAGGTAGTTATTGCGAAACGCGTTGATGGCGATCTCGGCGCTGTCGTAATCAAACTCATTGAGCAATACCACATCCGGATTCACCCGCTGAATGATTTCTGCCACACCCTGGGCCTGGGGGTCCGGGGTGGGCTGGGTCAGCGCGTTTACCAGGGCGCCGGCGCCACGGTCTGCCAGCAGCACATTAAAGGTGGCGATACGCAACTGATCCGGGTCGGCTTTGGCGGGCACTGAGTCCGATACGGTCACCACCGGTTCCCCCACCACGATGTCATCCACCGCCCAGCGGCGCGCGCTGAAGCCCCCATCCCGGTAGCGGAATGCAACGCAGATGGTCTGACCACTATAGGGGGTCAGGTCAAATTCTGGATAGTCGGTCCAAGTGCCCTCGGCAGCGCCGGCGGTGAGGTTCTGGTCCAGCAGGGTCCATTGGGCCGGATTTAAATCCCCGGCGCTATAGGTACCACTCAGACTGCAATTGGGGTTCAGCAACAGTTGGAAATTATCGGAGGCGGGAGACTGGCTGGTGGTGCCCTGCCAGTAATAACGGAACGCGAGCGCTTCATCCGTGGCCGGGGACGGAATGCTGATGGCGGGGGACACCAACCAGTCATCGGCACTGACGAAAGCGTTGTCGTTGTCGATGGTGGCGGCGTTACTGCCGGCCACGGCGGCCACCTGCCAGATGCCGGAGCTGGACACATTCACCGCCTGCCAGTCCCCCAGTCCGGATTCAAAGTTTTCTGACAGGGAGGGGGAATCCAGTTGTTCCCCGTCCACCACCAGCACGTTGTCCACCTCCCACACCCGGCCATCGCTGGACAGGCGGCCGGTGGAGAGATACTGGAAGCCGATGTAGACATTGTCCCGTTCCGCCACCGGGATGGCACTGGCCTGAATCACCACCGGGCCTGATGGGGTCAGGGTATAACCCCCGGTGGCGGGCAGATCAAAAGCCAGTGGCTGCCAGGTGGCGGAGCCGGGATCGGCATTGACCGTAGGGTTGTAATCGCTGGAATAGAACAGGAATAACTCCGGGCCACCGAAGTTGTAATCGGAATCAAAGGTCAGGGTAATGGCGTCCCGGGTACTCAGATCCTGGGGCGGCAGTATCATCCAGTCATTGCAGATTTCGTTGGGATCGGCAGCGGCGGCGTTATAGCCGTTCATGCTGGCCTTCTGGCCGTTATACACATACCAGTTGGCGGTGCTGGTGTCGTTACAGCCCAGGTCGTAGGTGGTAATCACCCCGAATTCACCGGTATCGAAACCCCCGCTGAAGCTGTCGTCCTCACTGAAATTGGCGAAGAACAGGGCCCCTTCCGGCGCCTCCTCGGCGTCCGGGTCGGAAACGACGCCGGCATCCGCTTTCACCGTGGGTGGGCTTTGCATGGGCAGCACCAGGGGGCCATTACCGTCAAAGGGTTGCCACAGATCCAGGCCCGCCGGCAGTGCATAGGGGTTGGCATCCTGCAGTGACTGACTCAGTTCCGCCACCTCCTGCTCCACGCCGTTGGGATAGGAATTGCTCTCAAAGCGGACGGTGCGGACGAACACATTGGCGGGGTTCACCTGCACCAGTTTGAATTGCCAGAACGAATTGCTGACCAGGGTCCAGGCTTTGTCATCGTCCTTGGGCCGTTTCGGCGCCCCCCAGCTGCCTTCGCCGATAAATACCGTGCCATGCTCGTTGTTTTGCAGGTTGGCGGCGGCAAAACCCTCATCGCTGCCCGGGCCGCTGGCGGCATTCACCGGCAGCGTGTATTTCACCATGTGAGTGTCCGACTCGATAGCCAGGTCCACGTCGTGCTGATCCAGCAGCGGTGCCCACTGATCGTAACGCAGACAGCCTTCATCCTTGCCGCTGGTGTGGGGGCGCAGGGGGCGGTGATAGTTCACCAGTTTCCAGGTGACGGCATTGTTGGCGGCCAGATCGCTGCTGAACCAGTTGGTCTGGGTATTCCAGATGCTGCTGTTGGTGGTGGCGCCCACGGTGCTGTAGCCCACACCGTCGGTATCGCAGGGGCTGGCCGGCTCCAACTCGGTGTTCAGGGTCCAGATCCGCAGCATGTCGCCGCCGAAGCTCAGGGCGTTGTAGCTGCCGTAAAAGCCGGCACCGGCGGGATCTTCGGTATTGAAAATACTCTGCACCATGTTCACGGCATCGTTTTCATGATTGCCATGGGTGGGGACGATGGGATACATGCGGCCGTCGCTGCTCTGGGTGAGCTGCCATTCATCCAGCCACACCAGCCATTCCTCAAAGGTGCCGTCATTCATAAAGTCGCCGCTGAACAGTACGAACAGGGGGCGGATTCTGGACACCAGCTTGAAGCCGTTTTTACGGGCCAGATCATTCAGGAAAAAACCACCGCTGGATTCCCGGCGGGAGTCACCGCCGGCCACAAAACTCACCGGCTGGGGGTTGGCCGGGGCAGTACGAAACCACATATAGCGGGTACTGCAGCCATCGCTGTCGCAAATGCGAAATTCGTAATCCGCGTGGCTCTGCAGGCCGGTGAGTTTGACGAAACGATTGCGCAGAATATCCTGCACCCCGTGCACGGTATTCTGAAAGTCGCGGCTTACCACACTGGTGTTGGTGTTCCAGGTGGCCAGGCTGCCCCGCAGGCGAAATTCCACTCGCAAGTCGGTGGCGTTGGGGTTGAGCTGGCGCCAGCCCACGGTCATGGTGGTACTGGGATCATCGGTCCATGACAGCCGGTACAGATCGGTGTAGGCGAACAGGCTGGAAGAGGCCAAGGCGGTGGTCATAATCGCCGCAGCGTAAATAACAAACCGGCTAAACTGCCGGGACGCACGCGTTAACATGTGTTTTCCCCTGATCTAAGGCGGGCTGAATCATTATGGGTGGCCGGGATTTTTTGAGTTGTTCCCAAACCGTCACCAATTCATAGCGAAACCGCATTAATATCCGGTTACGGTCCGATGAATTGTTGAGGTTGATTGATTACAGAATGAAGATACGGGGGCTGCCTTCAGGGTCATTTTTCTGTCATTGGGGATTCATTGTTTTTTCATTGTTGGCGGTATTGAGTGGCTTTCGTATTGCCGCCGACAGCCAGCGCTGGCAACTGGCGCCGCTATGGGAGGCGTTGCTGATCAGTCATCAAGTGTTCCTTTGGCATTTATTGGCGGCACTGGGGATCTCGCTGACGCTGACTCTGTATCTGAGTTATCTGTGGCTGACCGGGCGTTGGCGGCGGTTGTGGCCCGAAGGGTTGCCCTGGCACGGAATGGGTTCCCTGTCCCGCTGGTTGAATCTGAGCGGCGTGCTGCTGCTGTGCCTGCTGGCGCTCACCGGGATTCTGACCGGATCGGAATCCGCCGTCAGTGGCGCTGGCGTCCGCGACCTGCACCACTGGCTGGCCTGGACCATGCTGGTGTATTGGCTGGTGCATCCATTACAAAAGCTGCTGCTGTGGGGGTGGCGTGCTTTGCTGTGGCTGGTGCGAGTGCGCCGGCTGCTGCCCGGGCCGGCCCTGGGGGCCCTGGTTCTGCTGCTGGCCGGCGGCCTGCTGCTATTGCCCTACGAACGTCTGTGGCGGGCGGGTTCGCTGACTGTCGTCGCCACCACGCAGGCCCCGGTGCTGGACGGGCAGTCCGACGATCCCGCCTGGCAGCAGGCTCCCACAAGCACGCTGTACACCAAACTGGGCAACGATTTTCCCGGCGCGGCCACTCCGGTGCAGGTGCGTGGTGTGAGCCAGGGGGAGATGGTGTATTTGCTGTTGCAGTGGCCGGACCCGGACCGCAGTCTGACCCATATCCCCCTGCAAAAGCAGGCCCAGGGTTGGCGCCCGCTGGAGAACGGCTTTTCCCGGGACGATGAGGTAACTTACTATGAAGACAAGCTGGCGTTGATGCTGGCCCGCGATCCCCTGGCGGCCCTGCTCTCCATCCATCTGGGGCGGACCCCCATCCTGGGGGCGCCGCCTTCCCGCAGCGGCCGTGGATACCATTATTTCAGCCGGGGCATGGCGGACATTTGGCACTGGCAGGCCTGGCGCACGGATTCCCTGTTTCAGGCGGACGATGACTATTTCAGCACGCCGGGCCCCCGCGTGGTTTGCCAAAAACGCTACACCGCCGGCTATTTCAAGGACCCTGCCCTGGGGGGCGGCTACACCAGCAACTGGGATTTCTACGACTCGGACGGGATAACCCCCCGACGGCTGCCGGTAGATGGTCGGTTTACCCTGAACCCGGCGGCGCAAGGCACCGCATTCGCCCTCAATGGCATGCGCTGGACGGACAGTTTTCCCTACACCGTGGCGCTGGATCACTGGCCGGCGGGCACTCTGATGCCGTCGGCGCTCAGCAAGGCCCCGCTGCGGGGGGACCGGGGCGATGTCAGAGCCCGGGGTCGCTGGCGGGACGGGCTCTGGACCCTGGAGCTGGCGCGCCTGCAGGATACCGGGTCGCCCTTTGATGTACCCCTGGCGGCAGGCACCTATCTGTGGGTGGCGCTGTTCAATCACGCCCAAACCCGCCACAGTTATCACCTGTTACCGCTGCAGTTGAGGTGGGCACCATGAAAGTGGCCGGCCCGCTTCTGCTGTGTTTATTACTAGTGGCCTGCGGCCGGCCGGAGCTCAAAGAGTTTCACCCGACGTCGGTGGGGGGGCAGTATGTGAAGCTGGACGGCCGGGGGCAGCCCATGGGTCCCCGGGAAGGCCCCTGGGCCTGCGTACGGGATACCTCAAGTGGCCTGACCTGGGCAGTGAAAAGCGATGACGAGCGGCGCCACCATTATTCCTCAACCTACCGTTGGAGCGGCGATGGGACACAGGACCAGGGGTTCAGTCATCTGCGGGGCGGCCCCCAGGGCAGTTGCGGCGATGCAGCGGAAGGGGGCTGTACCACCGCGGACTATATCCGGCTGACCAATCGGGAGGGGCTGTGTGGTTTTCAGGACTGGCGCCTGCCCAGTCTGACGGAACTGCGGACCCTGCTGGCCCATTATCGGCCGGAACCGGAGCCGCAGGTGTGCCAGTGTTTCTTCCCCCGCACCCGGCGCGGCGGCTATTGGAGCGCGGATTGGGATCCGGCCACGGGCCAGGCCCGGGCGCTGAATTTCGCCAGCGGCGAGGCCCGGGCGTATCCGCTGGCCAGCTATTTCTATGTGCGCCTGGTGCGGGGCCCCGGGGGCTCACCATGAACCCGGTGTCTTACTTTAACCGGACTGTAAGATATTCGTCATAGAGTGACGCACCTTGATATGGCGAATGCTGTCGAGGGGATATGGGGCCGGGCTCACCATTACAAAAACGTTTTCCGCTGCTGTTTCTGGGAACTGCGATTCTGCTGATGGGCGGCTACTACGTGCTCCCGCAAGCCATCATCGAGAACGTGATTGTGCGTTTTTTTGCGGTGGTGCCGGGGGCCTGGCTTCTGGACCTGATCACCCCTGAACTCCCGGTCAGCGCCAGCGGCACCCGTATCGTCTCGCCACTGGTCAACCTGAACGTGCTTAAGGGCTGCGAAGGGACGGAGACTCTGCTCCTGCTGTATGCCGCCATTGTTGCCAGTGTGCGGCGCTGGACCCTCACCCTGACAGGGTTGATGCTGGGCACTGTGCTGGTGTTTTTGCTGAATCAACTGCGCATACTGGTGCTGTTTTTTGTGGCCGGCTACCAGGGGGATTGGTTTGAACTGGTCCACGGCTTCCTGGCGCCACTGTTGATTCTGGGCGCCGTGGTGATTTTTTTCATCATCTGGAGCCGGTGGGAGGGTGCTGGGTCGGGGGAGCTCCGGGATGAGTGAGGTGCCAAACCGAAACCGGCGGCTTCTGCTTTTGCTGCTCATTCTGGTGATCAGCGGCACCTGCTTCTACAACCTGAGGCTGGGCATCGCCCGGGTGTTACTACCTTACTACAGCGCCGTGGTGGGGGTAATGGAGCGACGGCTGCCCCAACAGTCTATGCAGGTGGTGCGTCATGGCAACGAGTATCGTTACTCACTGCGCCTGGCCTCGGCCCGGCCGGTGGAGCTGGCGGGCCACCAATTGCCCGGAATGGATGTCAGCGCCACCACCCTGGTGACCTTCAGCCTGCAGCACTTGGTGATATTTACCGGGGTTATGGCCGCCGCCGCGCTGTTTCAGCGGCTGCTGTGGTGGCGCTTACTGCTCAGCGTGCCCTTGGCACTGCTGATGTCGCTGGGCCTGGATGTGCCCCTGGTGCTGCTGGGCAGCATCGAAGGGTTGCTGCTGGAAAACCTGGCCCCGGAGCGATTGGCGCAAAGTTTATCAGTGCGCTGGGAGCAGTTTATTACCAACGGTGGGCGGGTGGCGGTGGCACTGACCTTCAGTCTGCTGTGTGTGACCCTGGCGCGGCAGCCCCGGCGCCGACCGGAGTCGGCGGGCAAATCAGACTGATAAATGCCGACCTAATGTTGCCAGCAGCTGCTCCTCGGTGAAGGGTTTCTCCAGATAGTCGTCGATACCCGCTGCGCGACAGTGTTCCCACACATCCTGGCGGGAATCGGCAGAGGAGGCAATGATCACGGGTTGCGGAGACAGCTTCCGCTCGCGAACCGCTGTGCTGAATGCCAGACCACTGATGCCCTCCATGTGCAGATCCGTGATAATGACATCCGGCACCTCGGTGGCGAGTTGTTCCAGTGCCGCCTCACCACTGCCGGCGGTGGCGAGAGTCAGTGGCGTATCCTCCAGCATCATTTCCGCCAGGGCCAGGTTGATAGGGGTATCGTCCACCACCAGCAGCTTGCGGTTGGGCCAGAGGCGGACGTCAGGGATCGTGGTGCCACCGGCTGGAATTTCATCCCGGTGGCTATCCTGCTGAACCAACTGTGCGGGCAGGGTCAACGTAAATACCGAGCCGGAACGGAGCTGGGAATAGACATCCAGGGTTAGTCCCAGAGCGTTCACCAGCTCACGGGTGATACTCAGTCCCAGTCCGGTGGACAGACCGCGTTCATCGTTGGGGGCTTCATCCAGTGAGAAAAAAGGCTGGAAGATTCGCTGAATGTCGGCAATACCACGACCGGTATCCCGTACCGCCAGCCGCAGGTCATTATCCATGGCATGTAGTTCAATGGTCACCTGACCTTCGTCGGTAAATTTTAGGGCGTTGGAGACCAGATTAATCAGAATCTGGGTCAGCCTGGCGCGATCGGTGTTCACCAGTACGGGGGCAGGACCCACATTGATACGCTGTTGCAGCAGGATGCCTTTTTCCAGGGCCCGCGAGCGAAACAGTTCGGACACCTGTTGCAGCAGTTGGGTAAGATCGAACAGGCTGGGATTCAATTGCAGGGTGGATTGCTGAATTTTTGCGGCGTCCAGAATATACTGAATCAGCATTAGAAGATGCTGGCCGGAATTCTCCACCACCGCCAGCTTCTGCTCCATGTCCGCGTCGGCCAGCTGTTTGCGCACCTGCTCCACAATGCCCATCATGGCATGCAGCGGGGCCCGCAATTCATGGGACATGGCGGAGAAAAACCGCTCCTTGGATTTTACCGCCAGAGACGCGGCAAACTCCGCGGTTTTCAATGGAGTCACATCCGCGTGGGTGCCCGTAAAGCGCACCGGCTGGCCCTGGTCGTTCCAGGCCACCACTTTACCCCGATCCAGAATATACACCCAGTGACCATCTCGGTGGCGCATGCGATGCAGGTTTTCGTAGAATTCGGCGTCGCCCCGCAGATGGGCCTGAATATCCTCCATGCATTTGGCCATATCATCGGGGTGGACCCGGGACGACCAGTCGTCCAGGGTCATGCTGAGGTCCGCCACTGTCAGGCCCAGCATGGCGGCCCAGTTGTGATCGAATACCACCTCATTGGTTTGTGGGTTCCAATCCCACATACCCAGACGGGTGCTGTCCAGCACCAGCTTTAAGCGCTCCTGGGTATAAGTCTGATCCAGTTTGTCGGACATGGTGAGGGACTCACGGGGTTTGCGCTATCCGTTCAATATAGCAAAGGCCCGTTGACTTTGCCCTGGGTCAGGGCCGCGGCGGCCCGTATTAACCGGCGAGCATGTCGATAATCGCCTGACCGAAGGCGTCCAGATCCTGGGGTGTGCGGCTGGTGATCAGATTGCCATCCACCTTGACCTCCTCATCCACCCAGGTGCCACCGGCATTGATGATGTCGGTCTTCAGGCTGGGATAGGAGGTCAGCACCTTGCCGTCGGCGGCACCGGCCTCCACCAGCAGCCAGGGGCCATGGCAGATGGCCGCCACTGGTTTGCCGCTGGCCACGAACTCAGAGACCAGTTTCACCGCCTGGGGATTGGTGCGCAGGGTGTCGGGGTTGTTCAAGCCGCCGGGCAGCACCAGAGCATCGAAATCACCGGCTGAGACCTGATCCACCGTGGCATCCACTGGAAATGTATCGCCGGCGTCGCCTCCCTGCTTGCCTTTGATCTCACCATTTTCCAACGATACCAGCGTGGTGTCGGCACCGGCGGCCCGCAGGGTCTCCCAGGGGTGGGTGAGTTCGCTTTGCTCGAATCCGTTGGTGGCCAGAAATGCCACGTGTCTGTTGTTCAGGGGGTTAGTCATGGGTGTAGCTCCTTACTGAAGGGCTTGCGAAATTCCCGGGGAATCCGTTTCCGGACTGTTTGCAAGGACTGGTTGCAAAGACCGTGCACAGTGCCTGGGAGCGCTGTCATACGGTCTTTGGGGTAATGCTGATGGCAGATTTTGTAAAATAGCGCCCCGCGTCATGCAGAAGTTGCAACGCCTGAAGCATCCTGCTGCAGCCTGAAAACGGTCGGGGGCGGGAAAAACCCGGCGCAAAAACCCGCAAACAAAAACCCGCAAATAAGGTAAGCTGCCACGGTCAACGTCATTGGAAATTGAGGGAGCCGGGCCTTTGTTTGACTATTCCCCTACTGAACTGGAACTGATGTTCTGGCGCGCGCTCGCACTCATCGCTGCCGCCTGCTTGTTTACCCCGATATTTCGCAAACTGGGATTGGGGCCCATCCTTGGGTACCTGGCGGGAGGCATTGCGGTCAATCTTGCCTTTGGCGGTAAATTTTCAGAACACCCCGAAGAGCTGCTGCACTTTTCAGAGTTCGGGGTGGTGTTGTTCCTGTTTGTGATCGGCCTGGAACTGAAACCCCAAAGCCTGTGGCGTATGCGGTCCGATATTTTTGGCCTGGGTTTGCTGCAGTTGCTGGTGTGTGGTCTGGTCCTGGGGCTGGGGGCGCTGGTATTTGAGCTTTCCTGGTCAGCGGCTTTAATCGTGGGCCTGGGGCTGGCGCTATCCTCCACTGCGATTGTCATGAAGCAATTGGACGAACGGCGGGAGCGTAACAGTCGTCATGGGCGGAAGGCTTTCAGTATTCTGCTGCTGCAGGATCTGGCGGTGGTGCCGTTGCTGCTGCTGACCACGTTATTGGCTCCCACTGGCGGAGGCCTCACTTTACAGGAAAGTGTGAAGGAAGTGAGTGTGGGGGTGGGTGCTATCATCGCTCTGATTCTCACCGGTCACTTTCTGTTGCCGCGGCTGTTTCACCTGTTATCGGCGGTTCGCACGCCGGAAATTATGACCGCCAGCGCCCTGGGGGTGGTGATCGGCGCGGCGTTATTAATGGATATGGCGGGAATGTCCTATGCCATGGGGGCCTTCCTGGCAGGGGTAATGCTGGCGGATTCGTCGTATCGTCATGAGATTGAAGCGAATATCGAACCGTTCAGAGGCTTGTTTCTCGGACTGTTCTTTATGGCGGTGGGGGTCACACTTGATCTAAACGTGATTCAGCAGAACGCATTGGTGATATTACTGGTGGCCCCCCTGACCATGGTGATCAAGGGTCTGGCCATTTACACTGTCACCCGCGTACTGGGCAACGATCGGGACACTTCCGTGCGGGTGGCTTTGGCGCTGGCGCAACTGGGGGAGTTTGGTTTTGTGCTGTTTGCCGCTGCGGCGGGTGCTGGTGTGCTGAGTGATGCTCTGGCACCGGTGCTGATTGCCATCGTCTCAGTCTCCATGGCGCTATCGCCGTTCCTGGAAAAACTGTTGCCAATACTGCTGCGGGGTGAACAAAGGCCACCGCCGGTGGAGGATTACTCCGATGCCGAAGGTAACGTACTGATCATAGGTTTTGGTCGATTTGGCCAGGTGTTGTCACAGCCACTGTTCGCCGATGGCCTCAGTATCACCATCCTCGATAATGACCCGGTACGAATCGAG
>MDSW01213447.1_pt1 | contig 10800 bp, 11 predicted proteins | sample 811171 | NCBI WGS metagenome assembly MDSW01 (sample SAMN05326641, study PRJNA326480) | marine metagenome | isolation source: seawater | place: Atlantic Ocean: North West | collected 2012 | reverse complement strand
TGAGGGAGAACTCAATCAAGGACATAATTGACATTTCATTAGCAAAGGAATCCAATGGAAAGGTACACATGGTAATGCTATACAATGAGTCACTGAAGGTAATTGATACATCCGATGGAACTAATAGTCGCATTCAATTGCAGGGCAACTCTTCTCTAGTAGCATCATCAGGGCCATTGATTGCGGTTTCTGAGTCATCAGATTCCGGACCAATCGTGAATATTACCTCGATTGACTCGGAACTAGTAATCACCATTCCTCTCGATCCGAGGTTCTCCGAAAGGACCGACCAATCAATTGTCGACACAGGGGTAATTCTAGATTTTGCGAACTCTTCCGTAGTAGAGTTGGTTATGGAATCTAACTGGCTAGTTGCGACAGTAGATGTCGGCCCGTTCAATAGAACTATTCTTGTTGACACTCTTTCCATAAACCAAACTCATATTTCCAATCCCAGATGGGATTCATCATCGCCAAGCATCGGAGATGGGAAGGTTGCTTTCCTACAGGTCACAAGGGACGACCTCTCCCCTCAGGGTGAAGGATTAGTCCGTAATAACGATGTATACATCTTTGATTTGGAAACTAGAGAAAGCGTTCAAATTACAAATGATGAGGATGTAGATCAATCACAACCTCAGCTCTTATTCGAGAGAGTTGCTTGGATTGAGCAGAATCAAGATGATGTAAAGGAAGTTGTCATACACTCGTTTATCGATACCATAGAACCAAGAAACACACTTTTACTTCAGGCATCGATTCTTGCTTTGCTGCCACTTTTATTCCTTTGGACAATGCAGAAATACGGGGCAGAACAAGATCTGTTAAGTTAACCTAAACATTTCATCTATGCTCTTTTTTGCTTTCCTGATCGTCTCCTCATCGAGATCCACTATCTGTTCTGGATAGGGGTCCTTGAGAGCCTGAAGTATGTCTTCAAGCTGGGTCTTTTTCATATGCTTACACATCACACACGAGCCCATAAGATTGAGATGATCTTCTGTTTCAGCCAAGACTCTATCAGCAGTTCCACATTCTGTAATCAACATCAAGTCCCTCTTACCCTGACTAGCCAATCTAATGGCTTCATCCTTTAGCAACTCGCTACTTCCAATGAAATCACTCTCGTCCAGGACTTCTGAATCGCATTCTGGGTGGCTCAGAACAACTAGGTCAATTCCATGATCAGACATGTTCTTTCTCCAAGTCCTTATTTTTTCCCCTGTGAATTCGGCATGAACCTCGCACTCACCATCGAAAATTACCACTTCTTTAATCCCCTTGAGTGATTTCTGCAAGTGTTTGCCCATGAAACGATCTGGAACAAAGATCAGCTTATCGCCTGGGAGCTTCTTACAAATCCCTAGATAATTGCTACTGGTCACGCAGACATCGCATTCCGCCTTAACTGCTGCACTGGTATTGATATAGCAAACGACAGGAACTCCGGGGTGCCTTTCTTTTAGGTTTACAATGTCCTCCGCAGTTATGCCATCACTCAGTGAGCATCCAGCATCCGGAGATGGGTGTAGTACTTTCTTGTGGGGACTAACTATCTTTGCCGTCTCTGCCATGAATCTGACACTGGAGAAAAGAATGGTTTGATTCGGTGAATCTCTTGCCTCCTTGGATAGTGCATAACTATCTGCCACAGAATCCGCAACCCCATAGGTGATGTCGGGTGTTTGATATGAGTGGGCGATGAGGAAAACGTCTTTCTCTTTTTTTAACCGATTTATCTCTAGAGTCATGGGAGCTAGGGATCTGCATACTTCTATACTCCATCTCATTGGTTGTTTTATTGCATACTGCAACCTCAAAGCCTCTTTCTCAATTTCCGACTCTGAATACCCGAAAGTCCCTAGGACCGTTCGTGGAAGTGGAGCGTCGGGCATATCGATGACCATAATACCAATACAACCCGAGACTGCAACCGCTTTGAACTCATCTAGTCTCGGATTGCTATGACGGATATGGCCTCTCCAATTTGGAAACCCCGCAAGGTACTCCATGAAGGAGCTGAAGCCACGTTAACTGAGGGTCATTGGATGGGAATTCCAGCAGTTTTGAAGGTGAGAAGATCCAGAAGCTACAGGCATCCAGATCTAGATAGAAGATTGGTCAAACAGAGGTTAACTGTTGAGTCCAAGGTCATATCTAAGCTTTCCGCGCTGGGTTTCCCGTGCCCTTCAATCCTCTTGATCGATCAAAACAACTCATCTATCCTGATTTCCAGAATACGCGGATCGCCACTCCATGATATATTAAAAAAAGGAAAAGCAGGAATTCCTGAATTAAGAAAACTAGGCCACTTGATCAGGAGGCTACACAACCTTGGTATTTCTCATGGAGATCTCACCACACATAATGTGATGCTCTCAGAAGAGGGGGATATGCACCTCATAGACTTCGGCTTGTCTAGGCAGTCCCCTGAGTTAGAACATCTAGGATTGGATATTCAGGTTCTAAACGAGTGTTTGGGAGCTAGTCACTCTACTATTCCCGATGCTATAGAAACGGTTTCTGAGGCATATCTGGAAGAAGAGTCGGAGAAAGCGAGAAGTGTGATTGACAGATTCCGTAAGATCACGGGTAGAGTCAGATACCACGGGTAGTGAAAAAATGGAAATCCTATTTGCTACCGGAAATTCAAACAAAGTCTCTGAGGCCTCATTAGTTCTTGCAAAATTTGGGCATACGGTTTCCCAGCTCAAAATAGATGGGAAAACATTGGATTTTTCAGAGCCTCAAGCAGATGAAATCGAGGAAGTAGCCATCTCAAAATCATTGCAGGCAAGGGATTTTGTGGTGGGCACTAATTTTGAAAAATCCGCAATCTTAGTAGAGGACTCTGGACTTTTCATAAATTCTCTAAATGGTTTCCCGGGCCCATATTCATCATTTGTCAAAAGGAAAATTGGATTACAGGGAATCTTGGATCTTCTAGAAAATAAGGATGAAAGAGTAGCAGAGTACAGGGCCGTTGCAATATTGTCCACTAAAAATGAATCAATTTCCTGCAGAGGAAGATGCATTGGCAAGATATCCAGAGAAATAATTGGCGAAATGGGGTTCGGTTATGATCCAATTTTCATTCCAGATGAAGGAGATGGGAGGACATGTGGGCAATTAAATCCAGAAGAGAAATCACAAATCTCGCATCGCATGAGGGCACTAAAGGGGCTTTCTGAAATCATCAATCTCCCGTCAAAGTGAATAGAAGCACTCCTTCCTAGGTGAGAATACATGTCATCGGGGATAACGCGAATTTTTCTTTTTGTGGCGATATTGGCCTCATTTCCAATATTTTTCGTTTTCCTTGTTCCCGAGGGCCTACTTATGCAGGTGGCCGGTGCCGTTCTCATTCTCCTACTAATCTCATTGGCTCTATTCACAGGAAGGAAACCAATACAACCCAGAGAAAAAAAACCGGAATATCCCCAAAACCAACCATCGGATTTCGGAGATGTTGAACTGCCTTCTCCGATCTTATCCGAGGAGACTACAAACCAAATACGGGACTCCAAATTAAAAAGAAGTAGAGGAAGAGTTTCGAATTCAGAACCGACGATTTCTGAAAGCTTCGAGGTCATTCCTCCCCTGCCTATTTCTTCATCCATTGAAGACGCCTCTCTAATTTCTCCCCATGACGAAGAAGTGGATGGTATTGCTAAGGTTCACGTAGCAAAATCTGACCCAGAGATGCTTGCAGAAGCGGAGGTAGATCAGTATCTCGCTCAGCAGAGGGTCAGAAGAGCTATCTTCAGAGAAAGGCTGTATCGAGAAAGAAGAATCGAGAAATCCAAGAGATTAGCAAATGAAGTAAGGAACTGGGCCGAAACAGAGGACGGAGAAGACCTTTCAACTCTTACTGGGATACCGGGTCACGGACTCGCTGTTATGTTTGAACCAGAGTTCCCTAGTCCCGATATCCCCCAAGGAATATCCTACGTCAGAATTGATGACACTAGAATTCTGAAGGTGAGGGTCTCCTTAGACGTCCATAGTAGCATGGCAGGAAGTCCAACACCTGACGGCCCATTTGCCAATTTACCGACCTCTAATGATCCAGAAATGCCAATTCCACCACTCCCACTTCCCGACCCTCCTGCCCCTATAAATTCTGAAGATTGAGATATGATATGTTGAAGCCAAGTCCCCTACTCGATAGTTCATGTCGACAGAGGTCTTGATCGTAGAGGAAGTGTTAGTTGAGAGTGCTAGTCCCGAAGAGGGCGTTATTTCCGTTTGGACCCTAAATCGCCCGGACAAGCTAAACGCTTTGAATTCAGATTCGCACATTGCGATAAAAGAGCAATGCGTCAAAGCAGAGTCAGATGATAATGTCAGATGCATAGTAATCCGAGGCGCTCCGCCTCTGGAGCCAAAGGAAGGAAGGAGGGCAAAACCCCCCGCTTTTGCGGCTGGTGCGGATATCTCCGAGTTTTCAGGAAAGAATTCAGACGACGTTAGGCCTTTCTTCGAGGAAAATGCTTGGGAGGCAGTTTGGAATGTCTCAAAACCAACAATAGCGATGGTAGATGGTTTCGCTTTAGGTGGCGGTACAGAACTCGCTCTTTCTTGTGACATTCGAATATCCTCAGAAAGGTCTACTTTTGGTCAGCCTGAGATTAATTTAGGTCTTATCCCAGGAGGTGGTGGGACCCAAAGACTCTGTCGTTTAATTGGATACGGGAGGACAATGGAAATAGTTCTATCTGGAGGGATGGTATCTTCAAGTGAGGCATTACAAATGGGTATTGTAAACAGAATAGTGTCCCATGAGGAATTAGAATCAAAAACAATGGAATTAGCAATGGAAATCGCAAGCAAGTCTCCCTATGTTACCAAAGTGGCAAAGAGAGTAGTGAGGGGGGCATTGGACTTGCCTTTCTCGGAGGGAATTCTAATGGAGCGCTCGGAGTTTGTAGCACTTTTCGATACAGAGGACAAGGAAATCGGAGTTAGCGCATTCCTGGATCGATCCGATCCTAAATGGGTGGGCAGGTAACCTATCTGAGCATGTTTGAAATTAGTTCCGAGGAGTCATTTTTCCTGGTAGGGTCGACTAGTAACCAATCAGAAGCCGTACCGGTCACAACCATCTCTTCCTGAATTTCCCTAATCCTGTGAATATTATCCAAATAATGTTCGGCCCTTTTTCCATTATGCTTCTCTCTTTTTGCAATCATACTTCGATGCCTCTCTTCCTCCGCGATGTACAGAACAACGCCGATTGCAGTCCCACCAGACTCCCTCCAAGCGTCAATCTCCTCCCGACTGGGAATAATATGAACGCCCTCCAATAATAAATCCGAACCCCTTGTCTTTGCTCTATCAATTACCGCCTTAACTCCTGGTGAAACGGCATCCACGGTTTCTCTCCAGTCATCTATTGCTGATTCGCTGAAGTACTCGAAGGATGACCTGTGTAGTTCGGGCAACTCTAGATTGGTGAATTGTGTACGCAAAACCTCCCTCACAGTGTCGGTTGCCGCAGTCTCCCCAAACCCCAAGCTAAAAGCTAGCTTTGCGGACAACGTGGACTTGCCCACTCCACTAGTTCCAGTGATTATTAGAAGCCTAGGCGGCATTAGTATTCTACCTCTGGATTGACTTTATTTCAAGGAACTCTTCAAGACCATGCACTCCAAGTTCTCTCCCCAGTCCAGATTTCTTGTACCCCCCAAATGGCGCAGTGACATTGAATAAGCCTCCATTGACACTCACTTGGCCAGTTCTAATTCTCCTTGCAACTCCGATTGCCCTTTGCTCATCACCAGACCAGACTCCTCCTGAGAGTCCATATTCCGAGTCATTAGCTAGTTCGATAGCCTCCTCTTCATCCGAGTAGCTGGTAATCGACAGGACCGGACCGAAAATCTCTTCTCTAAAAATGTCCATCTCAGGAGTCACATCTGCAAATATCGTAGGTTTGACATAGAAACCTCGATCTATGCCTTCTGGAAGACCTTCGCCTCCGGAAACTAATGTAGCCCCCTGCTCAATTCCACTTCTGATGTATGACGTGACACTCTCCTGTTGTTTTCTAGAAACCATCGGACCACACTTATTGCCCTCTACTCTTGGATCACCAACCGAATATTTTTCGATCTTTGCAGATATGACGTCGATTACCTCTTGCCTGGAATTCTCTGGGATTAGAAGTCTGGTTAGTGCAGAGCATTCCTGTCCTGAGTTTCCGAAGCAGGCGTGGATTGCTGATGATGCAGCCCTTGGAATATCTGCATCATCTAGAATTATATTTGCACTCTTGCCCCCCAACTCCAGAGTTACTCTCTTTACCGTAGGTGCTGCTAATTCAGCTACTCTAACTCCCGCATTGGTAGATCCAGTGAAGCTTACCATATCCACTCCTCCGTGTCTTGACATCGCCTCCCCTATCTCCCTGCCATGGCCCGAGACCAGGTTGAAGACTCCTTTTGGGACTCCAATTTCATGAAGCATATCAGCTAGAGCAAAGGCGTTCAATGGGGCCTCCTTTGATGGTTTTAGAACCATAGTGCATCCTGCTGCAATAGCTGGAGCCACCTTTCCAATTATCTGGTGAAGGGGGAAGTTCCAAGGAGTAATCATCGCAACCACGCCTATTGGTTCCTTAACAATCAGTGAGTTTCTGATCTCCTGCTCCCACGTATATCCTTCGAGTATCTTTGCGTATGATCTTGAAACTACCCTAGGAGTTCCAACCATCGCCATTCTAGAGTACTCGATTGGGGTTCCGACTTCTGAGGTGATGATAGTGGCTAGCTCTTCTGAATTATCTTTGATGGATGCCGAAAGTCGGTTTAGAATGTCCGCTCGTTCTGCTACCGAAGTACTTGACCAGGCTGGAAATGCCTTTCTGGCAGCCTGCACTGCGGCATCTACATCACTCTCTCTCGCAACTGGAACAGATCCTATGATCTCTTCATTGGCGGGGTTTACAACTTCGATCTTTCCTTCTGTTTTGGGAGAAGTCCAAGCTCCATCGATGTATAGGTGTTTACGGTCGTACATGATTGACCCAAGATGTTTCTTCTTATGATATTCATGCATTTCAATAGAGTGACCCCCACTCGAGTGTCATGCCCGTTTCCACTGATATGCTCGAGGGGGGCGTTGCAGTCATCACAATGTCCCCGGCAGCCTCACAGAATACCTTCTCAAACACCCATTTTATACCGCTGCTTACTAACTTAGAGGAGGTAATGGCAAACCCTTCCTGCAGGTCCGTTGTAATTACTGGAACAGGAAAATTTTTCTCCTCTGGGGGAAATATTGACGATTTTTCTGAGGCTATAGACAAGGGAGAAATAGGCTCAAAAGTACAGGAAATGACTGGTAGGCTACATCCTCTTTTGTTGAAGATCAGGACTTCTGACAAGGTATTCGTATGCGCAATGAACGGGTCAGCTGCTGGTGGCGGACTCGGGTTGGCTTTGTCTTGCGATTATAGGGTATGCTCCCACGAAGCCAAGATCCCCTCAGCATTTTTCCGACTTGGACTTTCTCCCGATGGGGGAACGACATGGCTACTGCCAAGATTAGTGGGAAACCAGATTGCTCGCAAATTCTTCTTCAACTCAGAGGTTTGGTCCGCGGAACAGGCTTTGGAGTACGGAGCAATAGATGAATTGTCGGACTCCGAGCAACTTATGCCGAGATCAATAGAGGTAGCGAGGGAGTGGGGAAAGTGGTCATTGAGTTCACGAAGAGGAACAAAACAACTGCTAGATGCATCCACATCGACGTTCTTTGAAACACAGCTACAATTCGAGCAGTCCTTGATGGTTGCATCTTCTCAGACCAAGGATTTCACCGAGGGAGTAAGGTCATTCAAAAATAGGCTGGAACCGTCGTTCAATAAATCAGAGGAGGAGTAATATGCCCAGAAAACTGATTGTAATGAGGCATGCAAAGAGCAGCTGGAATAATCCTGACCTCGCAGACCACGACCGTCCATTAAATAAGCGAGGGGAAAGAGATTCGCCAAAAATTGCTGAAGAGATTAGCAAGAGGAATTGGACTCCTGATTTGATACTGCTGAGTAGCTCAACTAGAACAAGACAGACACTAGATGGAATGGGTAATCGATTTGATGGTATCATTTCGGAGATCAGACCAGGGATTTATCATGGAACAGTCCAGGATCTTCTAGCGGAGCTAGATAACATGGTTGAAGATGGAACGACAATGATCTTGGGCCACAATCCCGGTTCTGAACTTCTGATAAAACATCTGTCCGGACAGTGGCACACTATGCCAACTGCCTCTGCGGCCTTACTTGTGGAGTCAAATGGAATTTGGGAAGTCGAAGATGTCCTACGACCCAAGGAGATCTAGAACAGGGATGGCTGGGAATTTCATCAGACCAGATTACATCAGGCTTTCATGATGATCAGGAACAAAAGTCTGCTCCGACATAGGAGGCCTAACGTAGCCTTTAGCAATCTTCCTATCAGGAAGCTCTATTGGAGATGGCGTTAGATCCTCATATTCGATCATAGAAAGTAGGTGTTTGATGCAGTTCAAATGAGCATGCCTCTTTATGTCAGAGTTAACTACAAACCAAGGTGCCTGTTTTGTGTCAGTATGGGCGAACATGATATCCTTAGCTTCAGAGTACTCCTCCCATCTTGTCAGAGACTCAAGATCCATTGGGCTGAGCTTCCACCTCTTGTGCGGCTCCTCAAGCCTGGCTCTGAACCTCTTTAGCTGTTCATCGTCTGATACCGAAAACCAATACTTTATCAGAATAGTTCCAGATCTGAGTAACATTCTTTCAAACATCGGACAAGATCTCATGAATTCGTCATATTCCTCTTCATCGCAGAATCCCATTACCCTTTCTACGCCCGCTCTATTATACCAGCTGCGATCAAACAGCACTACTTCACCTGCTGCAGGCAGGTGATTTACGTACCTCTGGAAGTACCACTCTGTCTTCTGGCGATCAGTAGGGGCGGGCAGCGCGGCTACCCTTACAACCCTAGGGTTGAGGTACTGTGTAATTCTTTTAATCACGCCCCCTTTTCCTGCCGCGTCTCTTCCTTCAAATATGACTACTACCTTGAGTCCCTTTGCTTTGACCCATTCCTGGAGCTTAATTAGCTCCAGTTGAAGCCTGAAAAGCTCCTTACTGTACGGCTTCTTTCCTATTCTTTCGATTTTTTCACTCCCGTCTCCGCTCATGGACAACCACCCTGGGATTGCCGACCTTGACAAAAGTGCTCTGGTCAGGTTAGCAAATATTGAATTTGATATTAGAGGAAATAAACCAGATTTTCCAAAGATTCTAATTGGTCTTCAGACATAGTGACGCCACTAGCCAGAAGTACTCCAGAGGCTCCCAATTGTACAGCAACTTTCACGTCATCTCCAGTTTTGACTCCTGCCCCGCAAAGAACTCCAACACTAGAACACACTTCCTTTACGGCCTTTGCAGTACCACTAACAATTCCCGGGTCAGCACTGGTCACCGATATTTCCCCTCCGATTAGCTCAGGGGGTTCAACGGCGACAAAGGTTGGCTCTAGAGCTGATAGAGCGCGTGCCTCCTCTATGTTTGCAGCGCATGCGCAAATGCTGAATCCTTCCGGAGTTTGTTCCAGAAGCATAGCCACATGCTCCAGACTAACCTTATGCTCGGCGTGGTTTATCAGAGTCCCAGAGGCTCCCCTTTCGATAGCAGTGAGGGGGTGGAGCCATCCAGTGTTGGAGCCGAATCCAACTGGATCTAGGTGCTGGCACCATACCTCCAGACCCGGAGCAGCTTCCACAACCGACTCTACATCAAACGCAGAGACTGCTGCTACCAATCTTGCCGTTGTCTCGATCCCAGCCATTTTCCTCGCCAAATCCTCCGCAGAGGCTCCTTGGGCGGTTTCGTATGTTTTGAAATTCACAACTACAAGGGATTCGCTCACGCCTTTCCGAGCGTATTGAACTCTTTGACAGTGACGGGGGATTGCCTATCCATGGTTTATGATTTCCCCGACTAAAGTGGTCTCGCTAGGAATTCTTACTCCAGCGCCGATCAAGCATCCATCTAGGCTACAATTAGATCCAATTTCCGAGCCTTCCAAGATAACCGAATTCCGTATAGTTGTACCCTCTCCGATAGTGACTCCCGGTCCCATCGAGCTCGCATAGACTTTACCAGAATTCTTGGCATCCATGCCGAACCAAGAGTCATTTTCCACGAATCCACTGGAGAATTTGCCCACAGATATGCACACCTGGGTCGCCTCGACGAAAGATTCAGGAGTACCAGCATCAACAAACCATCCCTCGAAGGGATACCCATTTAGCCCTCCTGACGCAGAAAGCGTTTCGTATACATCTCTTTCTAAGCTGTGGGGGCTATCTGGCATCAGCTTGAAAATCTCAGGCTCCAAAATGTATGTGCCCGCGTTAATTAGATTGGAATAGGCTTCCTCGATTGGCGGCTTCTCTTGAAATCTCATAATCTTACCAGTTCTTTGTATGTAATCCGCAACGCCAAATCGAGAGGGGTCCTCTACCTCCCATAGGGAGATTGTTGCAATCCCGCCCTTGGCTTTGTGGAATTCCATCATATCTTCAACCCTGAGACTAGTTATCAGGTCTCCATTGATTACGCAGAATGGACCACCTGAAAGATAATCTTTGCAATTCGCTATTGCTCCCCCGGTGCCTAGTGGTTCCTTCTCTTCGACAATCACCACTTCATAGGGGAGCGGTACATTTTGGAAATGATCTCGCATCTTTTCAATCCCATATCCAGCTGCTATAAGCAGCCGGTCAACTCGACTCTCA
>MDSW01201020.1_pt1 | contig 10800 bp, 6 predicted proteins | sample 811171 | NCBI WGS metagenome assembly MDSW01 (sample SAMN05326641, study PRJNA326480) | marine metagenome | isolation source: seawater | place: Atlantic Ocean: North West | collected 2012 | reverse complement strand
GGTTTAGATTACTTTAATACAAACTTTAACCCTAATGGGACAACTGTTCCGCATGAGTTAGGCCACTGGTTCCAGTTGTTTCATGCTTGGGATGACAGCTCAGGATGCTGGCCTCCTATTAATTGCAGTGAGATGCCGGGAATGCGAAGTGCATTCTCCGACACTGGCCCAGACTCTCCGTTAGTTCCGGGGACAGATGAAACTATTTGGACCTCATCGGCAGCAGCCGCCGCAGACCTTTTTTGCGGTACTGTTGACGAAAACGGAGATACAGTTCCTACTCCTGTGTACTATTCCAACACCATGCAGTATGGTCCGCATATGGCCGACTTTCATCCGCAGCAGATTGAGTGGTGTCGTTACGTTTGCTACGAACAAGAAGCGGACAATGAACAAACCTACCCAACGCTATACAGTCTGCTTAACCACACAAGGCCATGGGATTTGCATAATCCCGCCGAGACTACTGTTCACTTGGAGCGATTTGAAAACTTTGAGTCGTATCGTGCATACGTTGGTGACACAATGGTATGGGATAAGTTTTCGATGCCGGGAGGTAATGGGTACGAACCTGAACCTGAGCCGATTGACCCTCCTACACCAGACGGTCACATGCTCGCTGGCCCTATAAACATGACTGCCGAGTACCTGTCCTCATCAAACACATATCGTGTCTGGTTTTACGTCCCGTATAACTGGATGCAAGGAACAGACAAGCCCCCAACAAATCGCCCTTCTGGTTTTAGCTATCACCCGTCACAACATCAGGCTTCTTACCCTGATGGGTCGGGATCACAAGGTTGGTTTTCTAACCCACGTCCCACTCCAATCAACACGGTTGAAGTGGACGGATTGACTTATGTAAGGGTATCTCTTCCCTACGAGGGTTCCAGCGGTTTTACATGGAATGACACATCAAAGCCTTTTATGCTGAAGGTTGTCGTTCCATTCTATGATGGCACAACACCTTACCCGCCAACGGCAGATATGTTCTCAAGAGAACAAGGTTTGATGTTCAATAACGAAACGTATGAGGCCAGTCCATCGTATAAGTCCGATAAACTGCCCAATCCGATATATCCTTAACGAAAGAGAGATAGAAAATGCCTAGTATTTCACCAGCATCTCCGACAGACATTGAGCTGACAGAGCTTACTACTGTTCAGTCTTTTAGTGTTGATATTAATACGGGACTGACTGACATTATTAAGAAAGTTACTCAAACGAGTAAAGAAACCGGAGCTATTCATTCGGTTCGTACTATTCGTGAAACTATTGAAACGCCTTCAGCTCCAGACGAGTTGAAAGCTTTAATTGATTACGCAGTTCAGAACGCACCAGAGAAACCATCAGAACCAGAGGCCTAAGATGTCTGTAGCTCTAGTAAAGATTCAAATTCGCAATGACACTGCTCAAGCGTGGGCATCTGCCAATCCTTTATTGTCTGATGGTGAGCCGGGGGCTGAGTCCAACACCGGACGCCTGAAGATCGGTAATGGAATAGACCGCTGGATTGATCTGCCGTACGTGGGCGGGGACGGCAGTGGTGGTGGTGGAGTAAACCCCATCACAGGAAACATTGACGGTGGAATCTATACTGGAAACCCACGGACTGCTGATGCTGGCCCTCCAATTCAGCCTGCTACAAGTTACGCCTATGTTGAAAACACCAGAGTGTTTGTCTGTAGCTGGGGTCCTGCATCGGTAGACGATCCTTCAACCACTTCTATTCAGTATTATGAAGTTCAGGTAACGCAGACGCCAACTGACGAAACGTCATGGGTTTTTGCTGGATTCTCTAATGGTTCTGCTGAAGAAGTCAAGAACTTTGCGATTGTAAATACACCTCAGATAACTGATCCAAGCGGATCGTACTGGTATAGAGTAAAAGCAGTTCTTGATACCGGAGGTCTTGGTGAATGGGGATACACGCCAGAGTTCCGTCATTTCCGAGAGCCGCAGAATATCGACTTTGATCTGACTGTCGTTCCTGTCACAAATGAGATTGGCAGCACTAGCGAAGATAACGTAGCTGTCGTAACAGTTGAGAACTTCTCGGGCGACTACACAGGTGCTCCTACTTGGACGTATCCAGCAGTCACTGGCCTTGTCTACACGGAAGACAACGCAGGAGGCAATCCAATTCTGAGGATTGAGAATACTCAAGGCATTTTGACAGTTGAGCAAATGCTTGTCATTCAGTGTACCTATGCAGGCAACTACAGTGAGACCGGAGTAGATGATAACAGTTTTGTTGTGTCAAAGTCAGTGAACATTGTGTTGAAGAACACCTCGGACGATCCGGGTCCGGGTCCGGGTCCTGAGCCAACTCCGGGAGACACTCTTCCAGTCTTTAATTGGGAGCTTGTTGAGAACTCAGCCGAGGTGCCTCCGGGACTTGTTGATTTTGATCTAAAAAACAGTTGGTCACTTGAGGAAGCCGTGAGCATAGCTTCAGGCATTATGAGATATCCCGCAGGTTTTTACCCAGCCTTTCAAAGTTCGATGTATTGCGGAGATTCAAGTGATCCCCCACGTTGCCTTCCAGTCACATGGGACAATGATCCTGTTTGCGGCAAGGAAAAAACAGCTACTTTAGAGTTTACCGACTTTACTCTTATGATGAACTGCGCCGCTGGGGCAGCAAATCCGGCCCCAACCACTCTTGACGGTGTTGAACCTCAGTACAAAAAGCTGCTTGTTGCCGGTGGTGCTAGTTGCACCACTTTACCGATTGAAGTGAATACTGGCAGCGGGATTGTAAATCTTGAGATGCCAAACCCGCTGTATTATTACATATACACGGATGATTCGTTCCAATGGCGGCAGAAGGCAGGAATTTATGGTTCTTATCAAATCTTAGATCGCGTAACTATCAACGGCGTCACTGCATCTTATTTGCTGCTGGTTCCTCAAAACGACAATTACGGCGACCCTGCGACCACCCCTAATCCAGTGTCCCATCAAATGACCGGGACGCTCTTGAAGACCTTTGACGATGGTTCAACATTCCAGTATGTCGATGTGCGTGGAATAGGCGTGACTCAAGTGAATCTTCGTGATAGACGCAACCCAACAGAGATAGCGTTGGAAAAAAACAAACTTCCTTGGGTGATGCTTAAGGCTAAATCGGTATCCAATGGTCGAGAAGTTCTTGTAGCTGTGTTTACCGCTGCCGCTGCCGATGGTGCTAAGCAGTTCTATTACACTGACGACCATATTGTCTGGCAACCCTGCACCAACCTTGAGCTGCTAACTGACACCGTCAACATGGTGTGGACTGACCCTGCAACAGGTATCTCATACGCAACAGATGCAACTCACAGTGGCCGTCTAGATCAGAACGGGGTCTGTAGCTTTTATAAATCGGAGCCATCATAATGCTTTACTGTGCCCAAGATCTAATAGAGTATTTGATGGCTACCACTGGTGGTGGAGTGCAGGACTCCGAGCACAGGGCTCTCCGTGCGTCTGCTGCCAATGGGTATAGAGATGTTATCAACACTGTTGATTGGAATTATCACGATTCATCCATTGTTATTCCCGGCGAAGAGTTCCTGAAGAACACGCAGGATTCATACGAGCAGCCATTTGAGATACTATTGCCGGAGGACTGCAAAAATGTGGATATGCTTGTTGCTCCTGATAGGACTACGCCTTGTTGTTATTGCACTCTTCAAGAGTACAACCGGCTCCTAGCCTACGACACTGGGCCGGGATCAACGATCTTTTGGACTGTCACAAAGGACTCAAGGTACCCAGATAGAAACAAGCTCATGCTTGGTGGTCGTCAACCGCCCATCTACGAGGATGGGGAATACTTGCTGACCTATCGCCGGAAGCCTCGGGACTTGCGGTACTTTGGGTATGAGAAGGCATGTAGGGATGCAGATACTATACCTGCTGGCTGTGTGATCCGCTGGGGATCTCCTACGCAGTATCCAGAAGGGCCGTATGGTATTCACCCGTATGTGGCAGAGGCCATCTCAGGGCAACCTGACACGCTACAAGGGACTCCTCCAGCAGGGGGTCGGACTGTATTCTCAGATTACCTAGATATCAGCCCTACAATGTATTCTGCGATGCTGTCAGCCTGTGAAGTCTGGTATGCTCGTCTCGCCGGTCGAAATGTCGAAGGTGCCCTAACTGTGCATATGAGGGACATGAAACTAGCAATGGAACAAGATGGTATGAATCCGATGTCCGGACGTCGAACCTATACCTACCGTTACCCGGAAGGAATGGAGATGCCCTATGCTTCGACAGGAATTGCTAGACGCCTTGGATATTATTCACCGGAACAAGGCGATACGGGCACAAACATTAACCCCAGTGGTGGTACTCCAAACAACACTGATCCAGATAGACCGAATAACTTCCTCACGACTGATAAAACTCACGCGATTGGATACGGAGGTCCTCCACTGGAAGTCGACGAGCCGTGGCTAAGTCCACAAGAGGTGAAGTGGTACGGTGGAAAAAGTCCAGATAATCTGAGTAGTGTCAAGGTCGGTGACTATAGAATAGACAAAAGTAATCGTAAGTGGGTTTTTGTTGGAGGCGATCCAAAGAAACCAGAGAATTGGGGCATCGAGGAGTAGGAGTAATGGCTGATGCAAAGAAACCAAGAATGGAAAGGTTTAGTGACGCACGCTTCGGCGTTCAGCCTAGAAGCAGGCCAGACCCAGCAGCAAGTAAATTTACACTCCCGGAATCCGGGGAAGCTGGAGAGTCGGTCAGGCCTATCCATGCTGTCTTCGCAACAGATGGCACTGGACGTTTGGTCCCTTCCTTCCACCCAGAGTTCTATCCTGCTCTCGTTGAACACATCAGGCGAACTGGTGATGAGTCGTACGTTGACTGGCACGACGTCGACATTGCAAGGGTACGAGCCGCCTTTAAGCAGTCAGACGGGTCAGACGATAACGAACTACCTGTGGCAGTACCAGACTGATGGCGGTTCGGTTAACGACCTTGTTTATGTGTTCTATGGAGGGAGCGCAGATCAGCAGGATTGGGATTACAAGCTGGACGCAGAAGGTCAATGTGTTCCTGCTCAGAACCCATACCCTACTGGCGATGCAACACTTACAGAAATTATTGGCGTAGACCCAGACGGATTATGCGATTATGACAGTAATAGACAATAGGTTTAAGAGCAGCAAGCCCGTATTCTGTGCGCAAGGCAGGTACGATGATGTCATAATTTGTCAGGGTGATGACGTAAAACCTAGCCGTTGGGTAAGCACATCGGAAGATCCTTGCACTGATGCGGGCATTGTTGCTCCCGCTGAGAAGCCAGTGGTTTCATTAGATGCGACTCCGGCCTATTACGTTGCAAGGACAGACATTAAGAAGCCGGGGGCGGTTTACTATGCCCCTCCAGCAGTAACGTATAGTGCAGGTGGTGTTCCTCCTGCCAGCTCCAAATCATTCTTGGAGCAATCGGCTGTATCAGAGATACGACAAGAGGAGGGCGGCAAGTACTATGCGGAACCTCCTTCAGCTACTCTTAGCGAAACGTACTGCAAGGCAGAGCTTCAGGCACTCTTGAAATTGCCTCCTACGTTTACTGTTGATCCGGACAAGAACGACCAATTCACTGGTTTAACGGCTGGGATTCTAATATCTAGTGGTCCGCCATGGCCTGACGAGGGGAATATTGCTACAGACTCTCAGTACACAAATTATGATTGGTGGCCGTACTTAGATTTCCCAATTAATAGCAACGGCATTTTCACCTCTGAGGGCCCAGTAAACTGTCGGTACTGGTTCTGCCCCGGAGCGGAAGGCAATCCCGGAATAGTTTGTGCGGGTCCAGCTGAGTATGAGATTTCAGGATACACGCAAGGCAGTGGGGCTGTCATGAGGCTCATTGGCGGCGGGTTTGCTTTCAATGGGTTTAATAATTCTTGTGCGGCTCAGTTTACCTACTCTTATTTACTTGATAGTGCCGTCGCAACGACTTTTGGCAAAGACTACAACACTGAGGGCGATGTTGAAGCTGAAGACTACGTGGAACCGCCACCACTTACGCTGACAGTACCAGCCTCATACGTTCGAACTCCTGATTCAAACGTGTTTCTTACGCCATACACGTTCGGCCTTCCCGGTGGTGGCAAGAACGGAGCAAACAAATACCATTGGGAGAAGGCTGCTGTTATTCAGTTGTTCTCTGGTGGTGACTCTCGTAATCCGGGTGCTGGTTCTGGTTATCCCATTAAGGATATTGAGATTGTTGATCCGGGTGAAGGCTGTTTAGTTGCACCTGAGATCAAGATTATCAGTAACTCTGGTTTTGGTGCATACGCTACATGCACAGTCAAAGATGGCAAGATAGACGAAGTTACGTTAGAGAATCCCGGTGGAGGGTACACATCGCCTCCGGAAGTCAAGTTAATGACGGGTGGGGCGGAGGCTTTTCCTGTTGCAAGACCACACTTGAGAGGCAAATATCAATGCTATTACCGCTACACGGACGACACGCCAAAGGAAAAGGGCGGGCCAGTACCAAGCAATCTCTCGGAAGTTTACGAGCTAGAAGCTGGCGAGGCCGCCACGAGCATACGTTGGACGTGGACACCGAGCGAGCAGACGAATCGTGTGACGCACGTAGAGTTGTGGAGGAGCACCAGCGGCCAAGCAACAACGATGTACCGAGTAGCACGGATACCAGTATCAGGTGGAACTACAAGTTATCTTGATGATTTAACAGACGAAGAGCTTAGAGACCCAGATCGAAAGGATTCGGATGGGAATGAACTTTACGCAGCTCTTCCTATTCTTCTTCCTAATGGGGAGCTTAATGCTATGCGTTTTGTGCCTCCTCCCTCCGACAAGAAAGCGGTAGTGAAGTTTCAGGATAGGATGTGGTATGGCGTGGAAGGGGAACTTCCAAATGCGATTTACTACTCAGAGACAGACGAGCCTGAGTCAGTACCAGAAGAAAACGAAATCATTATTCAGCAGAACGACAGGGACTCGGACTCGCTGAAAGCTATGATGCCCTTTGGCCAGACGTTATTCCTAGCCCAAGAGCGTCATCTTTTCTCATTGTCATTCTCTCAGATCCCACTGATTGACGGACAGATATCTGCATCTGCATATCGTGGTGCAATTAACCAGAGATGTTGGCAGATACACGAAGGCTTCCTCTACTGTGCTGACAGATATGGTGTGTACCGTATCAATGAAGGCGGTAATGTAGAAGAACTTTCCGAATCCATCATGAATCAATTTGAGAGTGAGATTGATTGGAGAGCCACAGAATGGAACTACATGGCAATAGACTTTAATACGCAGACCCTGCGTTTGTTTATTGTTCATAAAGAAGATAGCCCCTCAGAGAAGCCGACTCGTGCTCTGTGTATGGACATAGACACGGGTGCATGGTGGACAGAAAAGTATCCGCAGCAGCTAACCGGAGGTACACAAGTAACCTTAGCTGATGGATCGTTCACCTCAGTACACGGCTGTTCCTCCGGCGTAGCCCAGATTGACAAAGGGCCGACAGATATTGCACGAGGCTGCATACTGACGGTAACTGTTACAGATCGGGGCTATGGATACAGAACTCCTCCAACGGCCACAGTTGAGGGAGGGAATGGTGCTCGTTTACAAGCGGCACTCGACCAAGACGGTCAAGTGGCATCAATTTGGATATTCAATCCGGGTTATGGGTATGCGTCAGGGGACGTGATTCTTTCTGCTCCTGACGACATTACCATACCAGTACGTGATAGACGGCCTGCCAGAGCTACATACACTGCATCTCCATTAACGGAAGACCTTGCAATCTGGACAACCTATCACGTCCGTACCGGCAATGTTGAATACCCAACAGACGAGACTGACAAGAACGGTGGAGCTGAGCAACGCCGTGACATCAAACTTACATATCAGCCTGCTAAGGACAGGAACGAAGTATCTGTCAGAATGTACTACAATGACTCTGATTACCCACGACATAACGTGTCAGAACGAGATCGTGGCACAGGCTTTGTAGATTCCACCGTAGACCCAGCTAGCCGACTAGACCTTGGCTATATGCTTGACGAGTACGGTGTTGACAGTGGAGTGGCCCGTGCCATCCGAACTGGTAAAACAATCGAAGACATTAGATCGAATGACCGTCATGTGGCGGTTGAGATTTGTGGACCCCGCCGCACCCAAGACCCCGTGGTCTTCTACACGCTCGACGTGTTTGGGGGAGGTGGAAGTTGAGTTACCAGAACCAGATGGCACAGTTGATCTCCGAGTTACAGAAGGCCGGGATACCTCGGAAGAACTCTGTAGCCATCGGTCGCATCCTTGGTAATTCCTTGCAAGAGATGCGGCGGGGTCCCGAAACTAAGGATGTTACTAATCCGAAGATGCGTCAGGTTGACGGCAACCGTAGGACGCAGCAGTTTACGAACATTGATTTCCCTCAAGGTGATCCGGATTACAGAAAGACTCGTAAGCAGTTATCTGAGAACAAACCTCGTCCTACCCAAGCAAGTACCGTACAGAGCGATAAAGACCCAAACACTACAGCAAACTCTTTCAATGTGTCATCTGGGCCATTTGTGCAAGTTGAGCCAAGTGCAGAAGGTGTAGAGGTTGGGCTTCGTATTGTTGGTACAAGCCCTATTATGACGCAAGACGCTGAGTCTGGTGCAATCATAGGCAAGCGGATTCGCTGCAATGCAGGCCAGCAGGCGGCCCTGATCAACTTCAATCTGGAGCCTAGAGACGACGAATACATCCTTAATCTCAGCCTTGACCTCAATGCTCTGACAGAGGCGATTGCAGACATCATAGCAGGCAACACTGAACAGAATGAACAAAACACAGGGCTTCCCGGAGGTGGGGGTAGTTTTCTGGGAAATGCTTTTGTTGGCGTCACGCTTGGCGCAGGTGGGTTATGCTTTACACGGGCAAACGGTGGCACTGTTTGCGTTCCTGTTGCATCCTGCTCTCCAGATGGTGGTTAAATGTCTCTCATTCTCGAAGGTGCTGCACTGGCGATAGAAGGTGCTGCCTTAGTCATAGACTGCGCTTGCTGTATTGGTGAACTGTGCGACCTTCGTGCATGCGTTACTGAGATTGATTGTACCGATGCTGGCGGCCCCAACGCAGACTGCTATTGCCGAGGGAACCAATGCGTTGACGATCCGTCTTGCACCGATGATGACGACTGCCCAGATGGTCTCGTATGTATTGACGGCGAGTGTTTGCCTCCCTGTCGTGGACAGCAGTGTGGTGGCACTGAGGATTGTCCAGAGGGGTGTGTATGTGTGGATGGCGGGTGCTTTGACCCTGAGGATATTTACTACTGCTGGGGCGAGAAAAACGATCCTCCCGACGCAGATGGAGAATGCAAGCAAGGCGTCCCGCCCCCTCCTGATTACACGAACAAGGGAGGCCCATATCTATCCTTAGGTCTTTGCGCACAATCAGGGTGTAAAACCAAGTACTCATGCAACCCAGTTGTCGAAGACTGCTACCCTGATGCAGCAGGAATCTACGAGGATCTGGTGACATGCCAGCAGAATTGTGGCGACGGTGGAGACAAAGGTAGGTGCTGTCAAACTACTGTTTGGTATGACGCTGACGGCAACGTCGAGAGGAACGAGTCCACTTGTGCTGATTGCTGTGGTGGCACTAAAGAACCCACAAACCCTGATGAGCCTGACCAGAACATTCTTAAGTGCGAAAATACAGTCCCTTGCTCAAAATCAGACTGCGTAAGCGATAGGCTCGAAGACGTTCTTCCATATCCGACTAAAAGAGTATTCAGGCAGTTCAATAGTCTCTACCGGAACTGCGACGGCTGTCCTGCAACTGGTACAGGCCCATGCTGCCACGAAGACACCGACCCAGACTCACCAACATTCCAAAAGCCAATATGCTCATTAGTTTCTCGCACTACTTGTACAGAGGTATTAGAAGGAGAGTGGAAAGGAGATACGTGGTGGACTTGCGAAGATGAGCGTGAAGATACCGGAAGAGACTATGCGTGTCCTGATTGCAATGGTGGAGGCGACTGCGAGTGCGAGCAGGGAGAGTTCTGTTTTGGCAATCGCTGCAATAGCTGCCAGAATCCAAATACTAATCCTACAAAGACCGGATCGGTCGTAGAGGTTCGGTTTGACGATTACACAGGGATAGACGCAGACCCGAAGGTTTATAGGAAATACTACTTCCGGGTGCTTACTTGTCCGGGGCAAAACCTTGATCAAGTCAAGAATGAGCCTGTGAACATATACGGAAAGATAGCAGGAGATGATGTCTACACGCTACTTCTGACTGTGGACAATAGAGATGTAGACTCTCTTGGATACACGACGTACGAAGATGACGAGTGCTATACGGAGATCGTGGCACGTAAGGCCGATGGCATACCTTCTCGTATTGGACTTTGTTACTTCTGGCAAGACCCACCTATCTCGCGTCCAGACTGTGTACCTGAAACCACGGGCTGCTATTGCGATGGTGGTACTGAGGAACCCGATGCCACCTATCCCGTAGGTGCAACGGTGAATTGCAATCAGCCTGATGGCATTGATATGATATACGAGTCGTGGGATTGGTTCGAAATTGGTCCGCAGGCAAGACCGCGAAAGCCCGTAAGAGATGTGAATTTCACCGTCAATGGATGTGCTGAAAGACTGTATGCCAACTCAACAGGCTTTTGGATGAGAGAGTATTACGATTACCTATGGAGTGAAAGGTGTGATGCGTCGTCTTATACCTATGAAGAAGACAGGTATATTGCTGCACTGCCTGACGGTTCATTTGCGGATGTAACTGATGAAT
>MDSW01115288.1_pt1 | contig 10800 bp, 10 predicted proteins | sample 811171 | NCBI WGS metagenome assembly MDSW01 (sample SAMN05326641, study PRJNA326480) | marine metagenome | isolation source: seawater | place: Atlantic Ocean: North West | collected 2012 | reverse complement strand
GTCTTGACCGTGATTGCCGTGCTTCTGACCGTCGATGTCTGGACGCGGATCTCGGAGCATCCTCTGCCGGTCGACCAGGCCGTGGCACAGAGTCGAAGTCAGCCCAATCGCATGGCGCCGCGAAAGACCATTTCGCAGAAGGGTGTTTCGGCCATCGGGACCGAAGCGATCGGTCAGCGTGCAGAAATGATTGAGGTGCTCACTGGAATTCGTGAGCAGCTTGGAGCCCTTCGTGGATTGTTGGAAGGTGGGGGAATCAAAGTCCAGGTATCGGAGAAGGCCGAGAGCAGCCGGGGTCGGGCGACTGGCCGACGGTGATCAGCATGACGCGAGCTACCCGAACAAGACGAAACGCATACACGCTCATCGAGCTGTTGATGGTCGTTGCGCTGCTGGGTATTGCGGCGGGTATTCTCGCGCCGCAGCTGATCGGCATGGGTCGGCTCGAGACGTCCTCGGCGGTTCGTCGTCTGGTTGCGGACATCACATTTGCGCAATCCGAGGCCCTGGCTGCCCAGTCGTACAGAAGAATTCACTTCTACGACGATGGCTCCGGCTATTGCCTCGTGAGTATCACGGACGCTGACTTCAATGATCCTTTCAATCCGGCGACGGCTGATTATGTGGCGGATCCCTCCGGCACGGTCAGAGGGCTGGGCCATTACATCGTGAACTACGTCGATGATGGACGTTTCAAATCAGTTTCAATCTCCGATCTCGAGATGACGGGCGGGAGCCGGTCGCTCACCTTCGATTCGCTTGGCGGAACCATCGAATCTCCCGGTACACCAGCCGGTGAGGGTCGAATCGTGCTGACGGGCGAGGATGCGGAATATGAAATCACCATTGCTCCGGTCACCGGAAAGGTGTCCGTTCTCAGGATTGATGGTTAGGCGGCACAGCCAAGGAATACGGCAAGATGCGGATGTTGATTGATCGATTCAAGGATGGTGCTGGCTGCGTGGGTGTTGAATTCACGGAGCGGCTCGTTCGATTGCTTCAGGTTCGTTCCTGGAAGGATCAGCTGGATGTGACCGGTGTGTCCATACAGCCGATGTCTCGAACCAGTGAGCCTGGTTCGGATCAGGATGTCCTGTCCGCCAGATTGCGTTCGGCGGTCGTCGCGGGTGGATTCGTCGGACGACGCTGCGCCGTGTGCCTGCCTCGAAATGACGTCCAGCTCTACGTTACGAGGCTTCCCGAGATGCCGGAAGATGAACTTCGCGAAGCCATTCGCTGGGAAGCGGCCGATCGTCTCGGAATCGACCACAAGTCCGTCGAGGCGGATTGCATTCGGACCGGTGCTGTCGCGGAGGGTGGTCGAAATGAGATTCTCATCGTTGCGACACCGACCGAGGTGATTGGACGCCGGCTGGAAGCTGTCATGGCTGCAGGTTTGCGTCCAATGGCAGTTGATACGCACTTTGGTGCGGTTGCCAGAGTCTTCAGCCGCCATCATCGTCGCGAGGCGGATCAATCCAGTATTCGGGCAGTCATCGAAGTGGGTGATACCTCCTCGACTCTGATCGTGCTTCATGGTGAACGAATCGCCCTGTGTCGTTCGCTGGATATCGGTGGTTGTCATATGGACGCCCGTGTCGCTGAACATCTGGGGCTCGAACTCGATGCCGCTGCCGACTTGCGCAGAGTCCGTCTCCAGGCCGGCATCTCCTCAGAGGTCTCGGGCATCGATCCATCGACGGATCGTGCAGTCCATGAATCACTTCGTCCTCTGCTGGAAGAACTGGCAAGAGAGGTCTTGATGTGCCTTCGCTATTACGGAGTCACCTTCAAGGGTCAGCGTCCTGGTCGACTCATGTTGACCGGTGCAGAGGCCTGTGAACCCGGGCTCGCTTCGGCCATTGCCCAGCGGTGTTCCATGAGTGTTGAAATGGATGATGAACGTGCGACCCTTCAGCGATTGGAAACCAGTCTGCTTGGAACCCGCATGAACAACTGCGGGCCAGCTTCGGCATGGGCCGTCTCAGCAGGTCTCAGTCTTCGTAGTCTCGCAGCCACGCGTCGTCGTCGTGCTGCAACCAGTCTGGAGCGTGCCGCATGAGTGGTGTCATGCTTGATTTGATGCCCGTTGCCATTCGCAGGCGAGCGCAGGCCGGACAGCGGCTGCGTCGCTTGATCGCGATCGGTGTGATCACCAGCGGACTTCTGATCGCATTTGCGACCCATTCCCAGCTTCGCCGTGATCGACTCGAGGAATCGCTTCTGGTATCCGAGTCACGTGCTGCACAGGCGCTCCAGCTGGAACGTCAGGCGGCGGATCTCGGGGTCGTGCGAAAGGAAATCGAAGACGCCATGCAGGCCTACGATCGCGTCGCGCTGCCGATGAGGATGGACAGAATGATGGGGCGTATCGTCGCCGCATTGCCACCGAGCGCAACACTCGAACACATGATGTTGGAGTATGAAGATGATCGAGGCCGTCAAGGTGATCGAAAAGACGTCGATGTGGATCGACGAATCGTCGGCGGCATCAGCGGATTTGCGGCATCGGATGATGATGTTGCGAGGCTTGTCATGAAACTCGAGCAGGATGAACCCTTTGAGGATGTTCGCCTCGAGTTCACTCGTTCTCGTGAGGTTCGCGGAACGACCGCCCGCGAGTTCCAGATGACCTTTACGGTCGATCTCGAGGGTTCCTGGGAAATCAGGGAATCCAATCTGGCCGCAGTAGAAGGGGAGATGCCATGACACGGCGAAAACTGGAGCATGGCTACCTGTTGTTGCTTGGTGTGCTGGTGATCGTTTCGATTGTCGGCTTCATCTGGCCCAACTACAGTCGATCAAGTGAAGTGTCCGCTCAGATTCATTCGCTGGAGGGCAAGATCGGCCGGCTCGAGGATGCCAGAGTGAATCTCGAGACCCAGACAAACGCCATTCGCGAACTGGATGCCATTCGAGCATCTCGTTGTCGAGATGTCCCGCTCAGTCCTCAGGTTGCTCAACTCGTACGGGCCCTTTCACTGGAAGTGGATGGCGATCGAGTCGCCGACCAGACCTTCCAGGTGAGCGGTCGACGGGAAAACGTTGACGGTGAAGGGCGATATGAGGGTCTCTCCATGGTCGTTGAGCTGGAAGCGGAATTCGATCAGATCTGTTCCGTTATTGATCGTTGTGCCGGTTATTCGGACCTGGTTCGTGTGACCGGTCTTGAAATCGGTATCACCGGCCACAAGGGTTCGACCAACCGCCTCAAGGCGAGTGTCGCAATCGATGCGATCTATCAAGCGGATGAAGGAGATGCACCATGATGTCACGCACATGGCTGTCAATTCGACGATTATCACTGCAGTTGACGGCAGATCGCCGCAGATTCGCAATCTTCTGCGGCTTGCTCGCGGTTGGAATGCTCTTCTGGACACGATTGATCGTGATCCAGGACATGCCCAGAGTGGCTATGGCGGATCCGTCTGAGCAGTCTGCCGAAAAGTCCGAGAACAACACGCTCATGAGTGCCTCGATTGCCAAGCGCGTAGTTCTGCTGCCGGAAGGTCCGATACGAAATCCTTTTCGGGTCAATCCGCGCTATTACCCGGTTCTGGAAGACAACTCAGAAAGTCCGAATGAAGACTCAAAGTCAAAGGCTCGACCGGCCGACATCGTTCGGAGTGCTCTCAATTCGCATCGGCTTGAAGCCGTCATGGGAACGGTCGCCGTGATCAGCGGCCAGACGTGCCGGGTTGGTTCGAGTGTGAGGGATTTGACCGGGGGGGGACATCGAATCGAACTCGCGGAAGTGCGGGATCGTTCGGTGATCATCCGGTGCGGGGATGTGCAGCACGTGCTGCGCCTTGATTGAGCCCCGACCGGAAGAAGGATGGGAGGCAGGAGACGGTCTATGACCGCGGATGTTCGAGCGTTACCCCTCATGTCTAAAATCGTTGTATTCGCAGTTGCTGGCATGGTGCTCGTCACCATGTTCGCGCGTGCGCAGGAAATCCAGGACGATCCAAATCTTCCAGCGGATCAGCTCGAGGCGACTGACGCCACGATCCAGCCGCCGGCAGATGAAATCGGAATGGCGGATGAATCGGAAGTTGCCAGGCCTGTGGAGTCGGAATCGACCGATGGCGAGCAATCCGATGTCAGCATGTCACGATTCGGGACCGTCGATCTGGCTGTCCAGGATGGTGATCTTTCCAAGATCCTCGAAATGCTCTCCATCCAGTCCCGCAAGAACATCATTGCCGGGCGGGATGTCGCAGCGACCGTGACGGCGAATCTGTACGACGTTTCATTCCATGAAGCATTGGACTCGATTCTTCGTGTGAATGGTTACGGATACATCGAAGAAGGCAACTTCATCTATGTCCATCCGATCGACGAGATCGATCGGATCAAGGCTGCGGCGAAGCGAGTTGAAACCAGGATCTTCGATCTGTACTACATCTCGGCTACAGATGCAGATGCAGTCATTTCACCACTGTTGAGTGGAGTTGGACAGACCGTTCCGATGGGTGTCGTGGACGACACCTTTGATCCGGATGTCGCCAACAATGGATCAGATTCATGGGCCTATTCCGCACGGTTGATCGTGACCGACTATCCGGAAGTGCTCGAGGAAGCGGCAGGCATCATTGAATCAATCGATGTGCCGCCCACGCAGGTCCTTGTTGAAGGCACGATTCTGACGACCAAAGTCGTCGAGGAAAATGCATGGGGCGTTGACTGGAGCATCATCAGCAGCATCAACTTCTCCGATGTGATGGGTGGTCCTCTTCAGACCGTCAACAATCTGATCGATGGTGCCATGACACCTCCGACCACCAATGCACTTGGTGGCGTCAGCAATGTCGGTAAGACGGCCGATGCCGGTGGTTTCAAGTTCGGCGTCATCAAGGATCACTTTGCGCTGTTTCTGAAGGCTCTGGACGAAGTCGCGGATACGACGGTCATCGCCCGTCCCAAGGTCATGTGTCTGAATCGACAGAAGGCCGAGATTCTCGTCGGTCGACGTGTCGCGTATCTTTCGACGACCCAGACCGAGACAACGACGACGCAGTCAGTCGAGTATCTCGATACGGGTGTCCATCTGGTGTTCAGGCCGTTCATCGCACCGGACAACATGATCCGACTCGAGCTCTATCCTCGCCTCTCGGATGCCGAGGTCAGACCAATCGCCGACATCAACGGCAACACCGTGGATGTTCCTGATGAAGTGACCTCGGAAATCTTCGCCAATATCCGTGTTCGAGATGGTGAAACACTGGTCCTGGGCGGTTTGTTCAGGGAATCGACCGCCATCAAGCGAGACCAGGTTCCGCTGCTGGGCGATATTCCGATCGCTGGTGCCGCCTTCACGGGCCAGGAAGACAAGATCGGTCGCGAAGAGATCATCTTCATGCTGACACCATCGATCGTTCGTGATGAACGACTGTGGGAGGCCGGCAAGGATGGCCTCGAGATTCTGGATGCGGTGCGTGTCGGAACCCGATCCGGTCTGCTTCCATTCAGCAAGACCCGCATGACCTCCAATTACAACCGTGATGCGCTGGAAGCCTATCGGAATGGCGAACTTGATCTGGCACTCTTCTATGCCAACAACTCGCTGAGATTGGATTCGACCCAGCCTGAGATGCATCGCCTGCGATCGACTTTCGCATCCGAGTCGCATGACAAGGCCTGGGAAAGCTCGATCCATGAACGCATTCTTCAGCGTGAGATGGAATTCATTCCAGCAGACACGCTCAATCCGGAACCGACCCCGGACTTTGATGCAGATGAAGCACCGTCGCACACATTGCCGGCAGAGCCCGGGCCTCAGGTGGGAGCGGCAAAGCCAGCTTCACTGAACCATGATGACATTGTTCGCAGTCTCAACGAGAGTCTGGCGGGCACATCCTTCGGTTCCGAGACGACGACTGATGAAACCGAATCCCAGGCCACGGTCGCATCGGCCGAGTCGGAAAACGGTGGGGAGTGAAAGGGATACTCATGCACGTCACACCATTCTTTCGATCCTGCCTGTCAAGTGCGGTGCTCTTCCTGATCGTCCTCGCCTCGGCTTCCTGTACATCACAGCGCGGCAAGGAGATGCGACAGGAGGCCTATTCTCGAATGGATCAGGTCAATGCCGGCCTCCTCAACGAGCAGGCCACGACCGCCTTCGAAACCGGTCAGCTGGACAAGGCGCTCAATCTGTCCAACCAGGCGATTGACAGGTTCCCGAAAGGCTCGACGCATCACGTGCTCCGTGGCCGAATTCTGATGGAGCTGGATCGTCTGGCAGAAGCTGAGCGTGCATTCAATGAAGCGATTGATCTCAACGAGGAAGACGCGATGCCGCACTATTTCCTCGGGATCGTCTACGAGCGACTGTCACGGGATGATCTGGCACATGCAGGCTTCATGAAAGCGGCCGAGATGGAACCGGACAAGCTCCAGTTCCTCATGGCATCCGTTGAATCCCTGATGGCCCAGAATCGACTCGAGCAGGCAGAAGCCCTGCTGCAGGAGCGTTTCGATGGATTCGAGCACAATGCGGCGCTCCATCATCTACATGCACAATTGATGGTCATGCAAGGCCGCGATGATGACGCGTCGTCTTCCTATCAGATGGCCAGTCTTCTGGCGCCTGACGATCAGGATGTTCTCGGCGAATGGACCAGGCTTCTGCATCAGCAGGGTGATCATGCCGGTGTGCTTGCCAGTCTTCAGGAGCTCCGACATCTTCATGAAGTCACGCCGGCACTTGATCTCCAGTTGATGGAAGCCAGATCGCTGGCATCCATGGGACGTCATTCCGATGCGCGTGGTCAGTACCAGGAGATCGTCCGAGCCAATCCGGATCGGTTGTCGACCTGGCATGAGTTCGGTCTCTTCGCATGGGAGCTCGAGGACTGGCGTTCGCTTGAACGATGCGCCAACCGTCTTCGGGCCGCCGGTGATCGAAGCGTCCAGGCCAGGCTCTTCATGGCCGTGGTCCAACGAGAAGAAGGATCCCTCGAGGAGTCTGAAAAGACGCTCAAGGAAATCCTTGAGGATGCCCCTGACAGCCCCATGGCCAATGCCATTCTGGCTGGAGTCTGTCTGAGCAGGGGAAAGAACGAAGAAGCTCAAAAAGCAATGCAAGTCGCAGTTAAGTCGGCCCCTGTGGGCGCCGATGACACGCGAGTGACGGGAATCCTGGGCACTGGCCCATAAAACCCTCCCCGTCATTCCGTTTCCGAGCGACCCATGAAGACCCTCCTCACCATGGCACTCGGGAGCCTCCTCCTCGCGGCCCTTGTCGCCACCATGGCGACGTTGATGGTCTCGGGCTGGGGACGTCTCCCGATCGACCGAGCAGACTGGACGATGCTCGCCTTCGGGCTCGGTGCATCCACCTGGGCGCTGCTGCTGGTCGTCTGTCTCTTCACTGCACGAGTCTGTGATGCGGTCATGTCGTTCTCGGACCGTCTGGGCGAAGCAGAGCCTTGCACGATTCCACGGACGCCGATCTGGATGCGTCCACTGATGCGATCCCTTGCTCGAGTTCAGCAGACGGTTCTGCAGCGAGAAACCGTTTGGAAGACCCGTGTCCGTGACCTCGAGATCCGTGAGCGAATCGCTGATGGAGATCGCGCTCGAGCAGAGTCCGTTCTTGGTGTCATGCGGGAAGCCGTCATCGTCACCAATGCCTTTGATGAGATTCTCTACGCCAATTGGGCGGCCGGGCAGCTGCTTGGCTTCGATATCGAGTCGTCGCTTCGTCAGCCGCTGAAGGCTGTCGTGAAAGATGCGACGCTCAACCAGCTTGTCACTGAGATGCGTGAGTCGGCAGGAAATCCTCGCCAGGTGGATCATGTGATCGAGAACGGTGATGAGCCTGTCAGTTGCGTCGCCATGCTCTCAACGCTGCAGGATGCCACCGCCGAGATTTCATCGGTAGTGACGGTTCTGCATGACATGACCCGGGAGCGTGAAGTCGCCCAGTTGAAGAGTGAATTCGTCTCCAAGGCCAGCCATGAACTACGGACACCGCTGTCTTCCGTACAGGCCTATGTCGAAATGCTCGTCGATGGTGAAGCTGAAGATGAAGCTTCCCGTCAGGAGTTCTATGGCATCATCCAGGCTGAGACCGAGCGATTGAGTCGCCTGGTCGACAACATGCTCAACATCAGCCGGATCGAAGCAGGCATCGTCCGAGTCGAACGGGATTCCGTTGATTTCGAAACCCTGATCGATCGAGCACTTCAGACGCTGGAGCCGCAGGCCCGGGACAAGCACATCACGATTCATCGCGAGTTGGCGCCTGTCGATCTGCACGCCCTCGGAGATGCCGACATGCTCTATCAGGTCGTGGTGAACCTCGTCTCCAATGCCATCAAGTACACCCCCGAGGGTGGTCGAGTCACGATCACGGCCGACTCGGATCATCTTGAACGATGTGTCCATGTCTCGGTCTCCGATACCGGACTGGGTGTGCCCCCGAGTGATGTCGAACGCGTCTTCGAGAAGTTCTATCGAGTTGAGAACTACAAGCGCGTCGCAAAGGGGACCGGGCTTGGCCTGAACCTGTGTCGCCAGATCATCGAAACACTTCATGGTGGACAGATCGGTCTCGAATCCCGCCTGGGACTCGGTTCACGGTTCTGGTTCACCGTTCCCATGAGTCTTGAAACCGAGCACGAGAGAGAACACAGCGCCATCGCTGCCTAGGAGCCTTCCATGTCCGCACGAATTCTCGTCGTAGACGATGAGTCCCACATTCTCCACGTGCTTTCCCTCAAACTGAGGAATGCAGGTTATGACGTGATCACAGCCAGTGATGGCGAAGAAGGCCTGCATGTCGCCTGTGCCGAATCACCCGATCTGGTGATCACGGATCTGCAGATGCCCTACATGACAGGCATCGATCTCTGCAGCGAGCTTGCCGATCGCCGTTCTACATGCGAGATCCCCGTGATCATCCTGACGGCACGTGGCTATGCGCTTTCGGATGAGGATCTTGCGATCGGCAACATCAAGGAAGTCGTCAGTAAGCCGTTCAGCCCACGTCTGCTGATCCAGATGGTTCAGTCGCTGCTGAACGCCAGAGCCATGATTGGAAGGGCGAACGCGGCATGAGCATTCTTTCGACCATTCGAACCCGTGCGCAGGTATCGACCCTGGAGCAGAGACTCCGGGAGATCGGCCTCGTACTGATGCAATGTGATCGAAACGGTCACAGTGAACCTCGTCGCTCTGCACGACGTGACTGGTTGTGTGACCTCATCAATCGATCACCGATCGTCACTCGATCGCTTGCCACTGCAAGCAGCAAGTGGAACAACGAGGAACAGCCCATGCCCTTCGAGGCCGTCCCCGGACTCTGGCTGGCTGCGGTTCCCGTTCAAGAGCGTCGTGAACGTACCGGATACGTGATTGCTGCCATCCCGACGAGGGACCTGATCCACTCCGAGCAATTTGTCGCGATGTGCCAGTCGGCAAGATTGGACAGCCGCATGGCCACCCGGATGCTTGAGTGCATCGAGCCACCAGCCGCGAGTGAAGTCACCAGGCTGGCAGCCATGTTCCGATTCAGCTGGCACGACCAGCAGGTCATCGATTCCCATACCGGAACCCTCGAGGAAGTCGGTCGGGAACTCGGTGAATCCTATGAAGAGATCAACCTGCTCTACACCGTCATTCAGGGAATGACCGTGGTGGAGCGACCGGATCGGTTCGTCGCCTTCGCCTGTGAAGAGCTCCTGCACACACTGCCGTATCGATGGATCGCCGCACTTGTCCAACCACGAGGTGCCAGCGGTTCTCCCGAGTTGATCGTCGCCGGCAAGCCCGGTCAATCACGATCCAACATCGAGTCGGCGGCCAAGGCTCTGGAGTGCATGATGGACGATACGACCACCTGTCTGGTGGCCGGACATCCAGTGGCCGGTTCGATTCTTTCCGATCTCGGTGCAGCTGCCATGGCGCATCCCATCGGTCGCGATGGTCGTATTCACGGGATGCTTCTGGCAGGTGACAAGGAAGGCAAGGATTCAGCGGCGTCATCAGTGGACATGAAGCTGCTTGGTGCTGCTGCCAGTCACATGGCGATCTTCCTTGAGAACGCAGGGTTGTACGAAGATCTCAATGCGATGTTCCTGGGAACGTTGGAGGCCTTGACGGCTTCCATCGATGCCAAGGATCGCTATACGTGCGGTCACTCGCGTCGAGTGGCTCTGCTGACCCGTCAACTCGCCCATGCCGCAGGTCTGGATGAGGCCACCGTGGCTCGAATGCACATTGCCGGCCTTGTCCATGATGTCGGCAAGATCGGTGTTTCCGAGCAGCTTCTCTGCAAGCCCGGTGATCTGACGGAGTCCGAATATGCAGCCATCCGCGAACATCCTCGCATCGGTTACAGGATTCTTCGAGACATTCCTCGCTTCGAGGACATTCTCGATGGTGTGCTGTATCACCATGAGCGTTGGGACGGTGCGGGGTATCCGGAAGGACTGGCCGGTGAGGATATTCCACTCGTCGCTCGTTTGATTGCTCTGGCCGACGCCTTCGATGCGATGTGCTCCACAAGGACCTATCGATCCGCAATGAACTGTGATGAAGTTTTGAAGGAACTGTCTGCCAGTGCCGGTGGTCAATTCGATCCCTCACTGGTGCCGCTGTTCCTCGACCTGGATTTCACGGCCTACAGGCGAATGGTGGAAGGTCATCACGCCACGACCGATCTGGACGAAGATCACTTCGAGCGATCCGAGGAGTCGATGTCATGAAGATGGACTGGGAACAGCACAAACGTGGGGCGGTCCTTCGACTGTCCGGTGAATTCACCATCGATGATTCCGAATCCATGCGAAG
>MDSW01132327.1_pt1 | contig 10801 bp, 5 predicted proteins | sample 811171 | NCBI WGS metagenome assembly MDSW01 (sample SAMN05326641, study PRJNA326480) | marine metagenome | isolation source: seawater | place: Atlantic Ocean: North West | collected 2012 | reverse complement strand
TGTGAATTCTGCTCCCGTCGCCGTTGCTGTTGCCACGACAACGGCACCTCCGCCGAATGGTAAGGGGCCCGTTGGTCTAAAGAATGGAACCGCGGGTGACTGGCCCATGTGGGGCGGCAACGGTTCTCGAAACATGGTTAACGCCACCACCGGTATCAATCTCGAATTTGATCCGGACGAGGGTAAGAACGTCCTCTGGACGGCAGAACTGGGGTCTCAGACTTACGGAAATCCTGTCGTTGCCGGCGGTAAAGTCTTTGTTGGAACCAACAATGGAGGCGAGTATCGAGATCAGCATAAAGGCGACCGTGGGGTCATCCTGTGTTTTAATGAAGAAGACGGGGAATTCCTGTGGCAACTCACGCGTGAAAAGCTGCCTCAGGGGCGGGTGAACGACTGGCCTTTGCAGGGCATCTGCTCAACACCCTGTGTGGAAGACGGGTTTATGTACGTCGCTACCAATCGCTGCGAACTGATGTGCATTGATGTGGAAGGATTCCATGATGGCGAGAACGATGGCAAGTATCAGGAAGAAGTCGATAAGGATAAGCTTGATGCTGACATCGTCTGGTCTCTCGACATGATCGAAGAACTGGGTGTCTTTCCACATAACCTTGCCACGAGTTCTCCTGTGATTCACGGGGACCTGATTTTGCTGGTCACTTCAAATGGTGTCGATGAAGCTCACCTGGAAGTGCCATCTCCACGTGCTCCGTCGTTCCTGGCTGTTAACAAGAAGACGGGCGAAGTTGTCTGGGAAGCTGTTGAGCCAACTCTTGATTCCAAGGCCCCCGAGCCGTTCAACAATATTCTGCACGGTCAGTGGGGGTCTCCTGCTGTCGGTAAAGTGGGCGATCAGACACTCGTGTTTATGCCCGGTGGCGACGGCGTTCTTTATGCGTACGATGTCGAGAATGGTGGAGACGGTCCGGTTTGGTGGTTCGATCTGAACCCCAAGGAGTCGCTTTGGGAACTGGGTGGACGCGGAAGCAGAAATGCAATTATTTCCACTCCGGTCTTTGTTGATAACAGCGTCATTCTGGCCGTTGGGCAGGACCCGGAACACGGTGAAGGTGTTGGCCACCTTTATCGAATTGATGCAACTAAGAAGGGTGATGTTAGTCCGCAAATTGTTGACGGTGACGGCTGGAAGGCTAATCCGAACAGTGGCCAGATCTGGCATGTCGGCGGTATTGACAAAGATGGTTCAGTGACCGGCGAAGAAAATGGTCTGATCTATCGCCGCACCATTTCGACGTTTGCTGTTTCCAACGGTTTGGTGTACGCACCAGACCTGAGTGGTTTTCTGCACTGCGTCGACTTCAAGACAGGTAAGAAGATGTGGGTCCATGATACCTTCGCTGCCGTCTGGGGTTCTCCGATGGTTGTCGACGGACACGTCCTGCTCGGCGATGAAGACGGAGAAATGGTCATCCTCGAGGATGGTCCTAAGGAAAAGGTCATCGAAGAGAAGATCTTCCAGTCGTCGATCTACAGTACTCCGACCATTGCCAATGGCCGGATGTATGTGTCGGACCGCAGTCGACTGTATGCAATCAAGATCAAGTAGATGCTGACAGTTTGAACATGAAGGGCGAATCTTCGGGTTCGCCCTTTTTCCATGCGCCTGCTTGAACACGCGGAATTGCTTCAGGGGTAGAGAATCTCAAGGAGTGTGGTCTTGCCCTGTGGTTGAACCGACACGGAAGAGAGCGATGCCGGCAGTAACGTTGTCGTTCCTTTTTTGATCTCGACTGTGCCGGTTTCGCTTTGAACCTGAGCAGATCCTTCCAGCATCATCAGAATCCGAAATCGATCGTCCATCCGTATCGCGAATGAGTCGACAGAAGTGTGGCGTCGGATGACAAAGTATTCGCAGCGGACGAGTTCTTCAAAGTTGTGATTGCCATCCGAGAGGGGGGTGGGGACAACCGGATTGACGGGGCCTCGTTCAAAGTCGATGCATTCGATTGATTCGTCGATATGCAGCTGTCGAGGCTTACCGTTGCTTCCCATTCTCCCCCAGTCATGAAGTCGAAACGTCAGATTGCTCTGCTGCTGTACTTCGGCGAGCAGTATGCCTGGGCCCAGTGCATGAACGGTCTGAGCTGGGACAAACACGCAGTCACCGGTACGGGCCGGGATCATGTGGAGAGTTTCTTCGACAGTTCCATTCTGCAGGTGGCTCAGGAAGGCTTCGGCTGTGACGCCCGATCTCAGGCCGGCACAGATCTGAGCGTCCGGCTCGGCGTCCACAATTACCCACGCTTCCGTCTTGCCATTCTCGTCAGGGTTGAACCTGATGGCCTGCTGATCATTGGGATGGACCTGCAACGACAGCCAGTCGTTGGCATCGAGAAACTTAATCAGGAGAGGAAACTGTTTCAGGTCCGCATGTCGGCCCATCAGCCGGCCATTCTTCTGGGTCATCAGCTGCTGCAGGGATTCACCTGCGTGTGGTCCGCTGGCTACGACGCTGCGTGCTTCAGGCTGATCGGCGATTTCCCAGCTTTCTGCGTAATCTGCGGCGTCACCGATTTCTTTTTGGAGGACTGTTCCCAGTCGACGTCCCCCCCAGCGGATCTGACGGATCAACGGTTTAAACAGCAGAGGTTCCATGTGCTCGCGTTCAAAACAGGGGATAGAGACTTATCTAATCTATAACTTCGGATTCTCTACCTGTCTGACTGTACTGAGTCACTCTCCAGTGGCTGACGGCCGGCAAACCCTACTCCGGCGGCGACGTTCTGTCCGATTGTCACGTGCCTCAGTCAGGATAGCGCGTGCTCACTCCATCTTCCAGCCGGTGCAGGTGTTCACCAGCTTTGCGGACCAGCAGGATGCCTTCGTCCTCACGGTTTGCATATGATTCGACGTCAATGGTGGCTGGGTCTCGATAGCTGAGATTGATTGACTCACAGACTTCGCGTGGGATCTGGGACGCGACGGTGACTGTCACTCGTGGCTTTTCGACTCCATGGTCAAATTCGCCCGTTCCGCGGACATGGCTGGAGTGAGCGAGTGCGCCCCAGGGGTAGTCTTTGAATCGGTCCCACTGTTTTACGAAGTAGTCCCGCACGTGATAGCCGACCTCCTTGATGACGGCTCCGTGAGTAACGGAGACTTCCTTCATGTGGGGGGCGTAAATGATGAGTTCACCCCCGTCGGCGACGATTGGTTCGAGCTTATACATGCATTTGCCTGCAACCCAGAGCTCGTCATACATCTCTGGCGCACAGGAAAGGATCTGTTTGAATGGACGCCCAAAGCGTTTGATGTGCGCCTGTGCAGATACGTCGGCCGCCTGCTGCCAGGCCTCTTCCGGTGTGCCGAAGAACATCCCGTAGGGAGACGCATCTGATGCCACGACGAATGCGAGGCATCGAGTTGCTACCGGAATCAGACGAGCGGCCCGGTCAACGACCCTGCGGACGGGTGTGTCTTTGATCCCAATGATTCCTACGTTAGTGACCAGAGCCCCCAGCCAGTGGAAGAAATTCAGCAACTCCGGTCCGGAGACCCCGGGGAAGAAGTACTTGTTGCCGCCGCTGAAGCCAACGACTTCGTGAGGGAAGACGGGGCCAATGATCAGAGCAACGTCGCAGTCAAGGACTGCTTTATTGACCTGGACGGGCACCTCCTGAACGAGCATTCCGGAAGAGATCTCTCGTGTGTCCTCTTCAGTCAGGGTACCAATGGTTGCGAGGGCGTTTGGGTTGTCCCATTCATGGTTCAGCAACTCCACGTCCTCACACGCATCGGCGTCGGCGATGCCCAGCATTTCCCGGATTTTCTCCTGAGGCATAGGTGGGTGAGTGCCCAGCGCAACGAGGAGTTTCATGCTTTGGCACACGGCGCCGATGCGACTTCGGATTCCGGCAAAGAGTGCTGGCAGCGGGGCTGTGCGAGTGGCGTCCGGGACGATCAGCAGCACGCGTTTGCCGTGAAAGTCAGCTGTGGGGACATTCTCATCGATCCACGTGCGAATCTCGTCATCGGAGAGTGTTTGAGGGAGGATACTCATTCGGTCGGTGCCGGTGTGTTTGGGGACTAAGGGGGCCTGCCGGAAGTGGGTTGTAGCCGGAGTCGCTGCCGTCAGTGGAACAATCTCGACACCGGCGTGCACTCGTCATGCAGGAATTGAATTGGGAGATCGCGGCGGATTTGGCACATTCTGTGGCGGCGCAGCCTTCGTCTGAGTGTAGTTGATTTTTGCTTCCCTGCATATTCCGGATGAGTGGACTTCCCTCTCCTGCGACCATTTGTATCGGGCCTTTGAATTCCGGGACGCTTTTCTGGCAAAGAGGCCGCGTGATTGACTACTCTCCTCACCCCAACAGTGAGAGCTATCACGTGTTGGCCGTCAGCATCTCCTTTCTTTGACCTGCCGCAGTCGGCGGCATTTGGTCGATTCAGATAAATCTCAGGACATCTATGACTCTTGCGGAGCTACTTCAGAGCCGATTTCGTGCCGATCTGCGCCATCGAGGTGCCGCCTATATTGAAGCTGAAAGAGTCACTCTTTCCCGCGTCACTGAAGAGAATGTCTTCGGCGTCGTTGTAGATGGTGTGGAATATCAGACTCAGCTGAAGTACCAGGAAAGTGAGATTGGTTTATTCTGCACGTGTGACCAATTTGCCAAAGGGAAGGCCTGCAAACACCTTTGGGCGACTGTGCTGTGCGCGGATCTTGAAGGTCATGTGAATCCGGGAATACTGCAGGGACGACTGACTCCGTTTGTGCCGAGACAGGCGCCCTCTCCAATTCGGGTTGATGACCTGACGCCTGGCCAGGATATGGATGCCGACATTCCCGGTCCCGGCAAGTCACGAAAGAAGGTCACTGCGGCGACTCCTCAGCAGCGTGAACAGCGCCTGCGGCCATGGGAAGCGAAGATCGCTGATCTTCGGGAAGAGATGGAAGCTCCGTCTTCAGATGGCAGAAAGACGCAGTCACAGGAGCGGCAGATCTTTTACGAGATTGATCTCGAGGCGAGCCGCGAAGCCGAAAAACTCGTGATTCAGGCATCACAGCGCCAACGCAGGTCCAGCGGGCAGTGGGGCAAGATCAAACCGCTGAAGATCCGTCCGGGAGAGCTGGATCAGATTGAGCATGAAGACGATCGAGTCTTCCTGTCTTATCTTGCTGGCGCGATTCCGGAACGAAACAACTGGTCAACACAACAGGCAGAGTTGCACGCCGCTGCCTATCGCTTCCATCTTCCTTATGAACTGGGAGTTCAGATTCTTCCGGAGATGTGTCGTTCCGGTCGACTCAACGTGATCGATCCTGATGAAAAAGAATCCGAGCCTCTGGAGTGGGATGACGAGGCTGCCTGGGAACTGACTGTCCGCGTAAAGCGGAATGTGGATTCAAGCGGCTGGCTGGTAACCGGAGTCCTGGTCCGGGGAGACGAGCCCCTTGAGCTGATGGAGACCCCGCTGGTGGTCCCCGGTGGGTTTGTTGTTACCTCAGGTTGTATTGCCCGGCTCCGTGATTTCGGCGCTTCACAGTGGATGAAGTTGCTGTCCAGTGAACACTCGCTCACAATTCCGTCAGCCGACCAGCATGACTTTGTAGATGCGCTACTGGATATTCCGTCACTTCCTCGGCTGGAACTGCCGAAGGAGTTGCAGCTGGAAGAGGTTCATGCGGCGCCGTCTCCATCGCTCCGCATCTTCACACCACCGGTTTCACGATGGCGGAACGACAGCCTGACAGCAGAAGTGCTGTTTGACTACCTGGGGACGTCTGTCCCCGGTCGACACGCTCGCTGGGCGGTTGTTCAGCGAGACCAGAATCGGTGCATCATTCGGGATCGTCAGCAGGAGTCCGAACGATGGGAACAGCTGAGGCACCTGGGCTTTCGGAAACGCCTGAACGGATCCCAGACCAAAGCCGATGTTGAGATTCCTCGCCGCGATCTCGGGAGTGCCGTGCGTTCACTGGTCGATGATGGCTGGGAAGTGTTTGCCGACGGCAGTCGTGTCCGTCAGGCGGGATCCATGAAATTCCGTGTACAGTCAGACATTGACTGGTTTGATGTGAATGCCGAGATTGATTTTGAGGGGAGGTCTGTCGCCTTCCCCGAACTGCTGCAGGCACTTGAGCGAGGGGACTCAACTGTCAGGCTCGACGATGGTTCGCTCGGGATATTGCCGGAGGAGTGGCTGGAGCAAATCGGCATGATTTCCGGTCTTGGAACGCTGGACGAGGAGTCGCTTCGGTTTTCGAATTCTCAGGCCGCGTTGCTGGATGCTTTGCTGTCCAGTCAGGAAGAAGTTGAGTTCGACGAGAAGTTCGATGAGATGCGGGAACGATTCCGCAACTTTACAGGCATTCAGAAGACGCCGGTTCCGAAAACATTCAAGGGAGAACTGCGCGACTATCAGCGAGATGGTCTGTCGTGGATGACATTCCTCAACGAGTTTAATTTTGGCGGGTGCCTTGCAGACGATATGGGACTGGGGAAGACCGTCCAGTTCATTGCAATGCTGCTGAAGCATCGTCATACCGCAAAGACGAAGGATCCGGCTCTCATCGTCGTTCCCCGTTCTTTGATCTTCAACTGGGCCAGTGAATGCAAACGATTCGGTCCCAAACTGAAGGTGCTTGAGTACACCGGGATGGACCGGGCCGCATTGCGGGACGACTTTGCCACTCAGGATGTCATTCTTACGACTTACGGGACGGTGCGTCGCGATGTCGCCATCCTGAAAGATGTACAGTTTGATTACGTAGTACTGGACGAAGCTCAGACGATCAAGAATCCGTCGTCTCAGATCGCGCGTGCTTCCAGACTGCTGCGGGCTCGTCACCGCCTCGCTCTGAGTGGTACTCCCATTGAGAATAACGCGGGTGATCTCTGGTCCATCTTTGAGTTCCTGAACCCAGGCATGCTGGGCCGCAGTTCGGCCTTTCGAAATCATGTTTCAGATCCGGACAGCGCGGATTCCCGGAAGCTTGTTGCCCGAGGATTACGGCCATTTATTCTGCGAAGAACGAAGAAACAGGTCGCTGCAGAATTGCCGGAGCGTCTCGAGGAGACAATCTACTGCGATATGGACACGGAGCAGCGACGACTGTACGACGAGTTGCGAGTTCATTATCGCGAGTCACTGCTTGGGGCCGTTGAGAAGGACGGGCTTTCCAAGAGCAAGATGCACGTGTTGGAAGCACTGCTCCGACTGCGGCAGGCAGCGTGCCACCCGGCGTTGCTCAATCGCGGATCTGATGAAGACGCTTACGCCAAGCTTGAGTTCCTCATTCCGCACCTGAATGAACTCGTTGCTGAGGGACACAAGTCACTAGTGTTCTCTCAGTTTACCTCCATGCTGTCGATCGTCAGGGAACATCTTGATAAGTCGGGTATCGAGTACGAGTACCTCGACGGTCAGACACGCGATCGAGAGCGACGTGTGAACCGATTCCAGGAGGATGAGAACTGTCCGGTCTTTCTGATCAGCCTGAAGGCGGGTGGTCTGGGGTTGAATCTGACTGCTGCCGACTACGTATTCCTGCTGGATCCATGGTGGAATCCCGCCGTTGAAGCGCAGGCTATTGACCGAGCTCACCGAGTTGGTCAGACGAAGACAGTCTTTGCCTACCGCATGATCTGTCGGGATACAGTGGAAGAGAAGATTGCCGAACTACAGAAGAAGAAACGCGATCTGGCGGACGCCATTCTGGATGGTGCGGACCAATCGAGCAGCATCCTTAAGGATCTGTCAGTCGAAGACCTTGAACTGCTGCTTTCCTGACGGGCGGCAGTCTTCGGAACCCAAACATGATTCAGTGCATCGACATGGGTCTGTTGGCTGCCGACGCGAACGAGATGATTCCGGTCTCCCGGTTGATGTTTGCGCTGATTCCGGTAGCCGTGGTGCTGGTTATTCTTCAGAGATGGTCAATCTCCGCATGGAATTCGGTCTATGCGGTGACCCGCATGCTCGTTCAGTTGCTGATACTTGGCTATGTGCTGACGCACATTTTTGACTCTGATAGCCCGCCCGTCGTGATGGCTGTGCTTGCTGTCATGATTGTTGTGGCCGGCTGGATCTCGCTGCGAGTGTCTCCGCAGAATCGGAGGCGTCTGCTGCCGAAAGCCCTGCTGGCGATTTTCGTCGGGGGCACTGGAACACTTTTCGTGGTCACTCAACTCGTGCTGGATCTTGATCCGTGGTACCAGCCCAACAAGATGATTCCGCTGGCCGGGATGATCTATTCAAACTGCATGAATGCAGTGAGTCTGGCTGTCGAGCGTTTTCTGTCGGATACATCAGACGGTACCTCCGTCGTGGAGGCACGGGCCGCCGCGCTCAGAGCCTCGCTGATTCCTATTACAAACTCACTGTTTGCAGTTGGGCTGGTCGCAATCCCCGGGATGATGACTGGCCAGATCCTTAAGGGCGAGGATGCCAGTGCAGCTGCCAGATACCAGATTGTGGTGATGTGCATGATGTTTGGGTCTGCCGGAATGGCGTCAGCGTTTGCGCTGCGACTCATTCACGGTGCACCTGCAGTCGACGCGGAGTCCCCTGAAGTATTAAAGGAAGCTGAATGAGCAGACCGCGTCGGAAATCCGGTGGCAGAGGCAACCACAAGTCGAAGCGTCCGGTTCGCAATCCGTCGGACCGTTTGGTGCTGGATCATGCCAGTGAGATTCTGCCGGGTAAGGCACTTCTCGTTCTGTTGAACGGGTCCGGGCTGGCATCAAGGATTATCTCGTCACGTCCTGATATTTCATGGATCGTTCACACGTTCGACCATCTGTTTGTACGGTCTGCCTCAGAGGCCCTTATGGAGGCGACCGACATACCGGATACGACTCCGATTGAATTGTTTTGTACTCCGGATCTGCCTGAAGACGAATTGGACACGGTTGTGCTTTCAACTGACTCTCGGGGTTCAGGCGAACTGCTTCGTGACGTTATTCAGGCGTCACTCAGTCGGCTGGCTTCCACGGGGCGATTGTTGGTGTCCACGAATAACCCTCGCGATCACTGGCTGCATGAACATCTCAAGTCAGTTTGCGGTCGAGTGACCGTGCAGCGAGAAGGTCATGGAGTCTGCTACATCGCGCGGAAGCCCGCTCAGGAGGCTAAGCAGAAGTCATACACGGCCGAGTTTGCCTTTCGAGACGGAGAGCGACTGGTTGCATGCGCGTCTCGTCCGGGGGTGTTTAGCCACCGTCGAGTGGATGGCGGCGCTCGTGGTCTCGTCAGATCGCTGGAGCACCTGACCACCTCACCGCAACGGATTGTGGAAATGGGATGTGGCTGTGGTGCAGCGATTGTCGCCGCCGGACTTCGATTTCCGGACGCCTCACTTCTGGGGATTGACAGTCATGCACGTGCCGTGCATTCCACTGAGCTGACAGCGGCAGCAAATGAGGTGTCGAATGTGAGTGTCTTGCTGACCTCAGATGGCGTCGTGCCGGACCCGGGAACATGGGATCTGTTTCTCTGTAACCCGCCGTACTACTCTGACTACCAGATTTCAGAGTTGTTTCTGCAGGCAGCAGTGGAGGCGCTAAGTCCCAATGGCAGGCTCCATCTGGTAACGAAGCTAACAGACTGGCATCAGGCAAGAATGGAGGACCTGTTTGAAGAGGTTCAGTTGTCCGCATATGGGGAATATACGGTGCTGATGTGCGCTGCGGGCGATAGATTATGACGCCCCGCCTGTCGGATTTATGAATGGCTGGTGCAGATGTTCCGATATAATCAGGGAGTCGCAGTTTAAGAATCACGATCGGGAACTGATCTGCGACCACTCTGACTCCAATCGAACCGAGAGGCTCCTGGCCCGTTCCTGCAACTGAAAGATGTCCCCATGTCGCGAGTGGTCAGAGCCATTATTCTGGCTCTGCACATTCCGTTTGCCGTATGGGCCCTTGCCGGGTTTTCGGTTCGGCCGGAATGGCAGTTCTGGCCGGTAATGTGGGTGGCGGTCCTGGTTTTGTTCCGCCACCGTAACGGTGGTCTGGAAACTCGTGATATTTCTCTGGTGTTCCTCAGAGGTCTGCTGAGTGCAGGATTGATCGCGGCTTCAATCTACACAAGGGCGCCTGGTTGGGGCCTGCTTTCGGCCGTCGTCTGGATACATGCGCTGCTTGGAAGCTATCGGGACTGGTTTGCCGTTAATCGGCTGGGCTACATCGTAATTCCGCTGCTGCTCAGTATCCCGGTGCAGTTCGACGGGTATGGCGACTTTGCAAAGCGTCTTCAGAGCGATTCTTTGCAGCATGCCCACTGGATGCTCGATCAGCAGGGGTACCTGCATTACCTGGGCGGTGAAGTGTTCCACGTCGCGGGCAATCGAATTCCGGTAGGCGAGGTGGTTCTTAATGAGTTTTCAGTCTTTGCTATGCTCGCGGCCACAGCGTTTGGATGTGTTTTGTTGCGTCGCCGTTTTCTTCATGGGGCATTGACACTGACGGGTGCGGTTGTGCTCTGCTACCTGATGCTTGTCTGTCAACATGCTGCTCCGGTCGTTGCCTGGCTTGACTATGGATTCGACCCAGCGAACTCTCGATTTCTGCTGCACCTGCTGGTGTTTGTCTGTTCGCTGGTTTCGGCCATTAGCCTCGATTTCCTGTTGAGCATGTTTCTTGAACCGGTTCCGTTCATGGAGTCTGAGGGAGTGAATCCCTTCTGTGTACTTTGGAATCGCTTCTTCCTTGTGACAAACAGGGCAATGCCAGGCGCCGACGACGAAAAGCCGCGGCTGCGTGATGCGTTTTCCGGGATTGAGTCCTTATTCGGAAGCCTGGTCGCCTGGATACGAGAGTTTGTCGTC
>MDSW01011668.1_pt1 | contig 10801 bp, 9 predicted proteins | sample 811171 | NCBI WGS metagenome assembly MDSW01 (sample SAMN05326641, study PRJNA326480) | marine metagenome | isolation source: seawater | place: Atlantic Ocean: North West | collected 2012 | reverse complement strand
TGCTCTGAATAAATTTTTTTTTTTTCTAATTATTTGAAACTTTAACTTATGATTAAAAATAATTTTTACACCACTTTTTATACACTCTAGATTAAACAACGACAACAAGTTATCATCTCCAGATAGACAGAACTTTGATCTTTTTAAAATTTTCATAAGTACTTTTTTATCTAATCTACCAAGATGAACTGACCCATTTATATTAATTTTATCACCAATAATAATAATTTTTTTTTTTAAATTAATTTGCTCTCTTATAAATTTTTTGTGATGTTCACCAAATTTATTTTGGTGATTTCTATAATAAATGACTATATCAAATTTTCTTTTAAATTTTTTTTTATTGATTTTTATTTTGTAATTATTTGGTATGAAATTAATAACTGATTTTTTTTTATTTTTCGATTAATAAATTTATTTAAAATATTAGTTGCAAAAATAATTCTTTTTAATCTGAAATCTAAAATTTTTAGGCTAAGATGATAAAAAAAAGGCATAATTTTTGCCCTAATAAATGAATTAATATTTTGAATTTCATTAATTTGAATACTCCCAGTTATGGGTCCAAAAATAGTATTAGGAGGTGATAGCAAAAATATTAAAGAATTCCATAGAGGTAAATAATTTAAGTAAATTACTTTTTTACCTCTTATATAGTAATACCAGATAACTAAAATTCCAAACAATTGATAAAAATAATCACTTAAATAAAATTTAAGTTTAGGGGATATAACTTTTATATTTTTCTCTGTAAGATAGTCCAAAAAAATTCTTGCAAGCTGACCTTCGCCGCTGCTTTTATCATATTCACAACACCAACATACGTATCTATTCATCAAAAAATATTATTTTTTCCTCTAATTACTATATTTAAATATAATATTACACTTTCTAATAATCTTTTAAATCTTCTATATGAGTCAAATCTAAGTCTCCATAACCATTCTAAATTTAGATCATAAAAAAATTTAGGTGCTTTTTCTTCATATCCACTTAAAATATTCAATCCTCCACCAATACAGATAAGATTAATAGTAGGAAATTTTTTTGAAAAAAAATTAGCAAGCTGTTCTTGTTTTGGCGTAGGTAAAGTTAAAATAATGATTTTATTTTTTTTTAATTTTACCCTATTAACTGATTTAATTATTTTTTTTATATTACCATAAGGTAATTTATGATGAATGTAACTTATATTTAATTTTTTATTTAACCATTGTTGTGTTGTATCTGGAATATTTCCAAATATATGTAATTTATATTTATTGTTTTTATTTAAATGTGTTATTAATCTTGCAAAATAAATTCTACTTGGCTCTTTAATTTTATTAGTCGCAAATGTAGAAAATATTCCATCAGGCCAATAAACATGATTATGTTGTCTTAAATTACATTTATAATTATAAGCAATATAAGCTAAATTTAAAGCAGATATTATTTTTCCTTTTTCTTTTAAAATTTGATCAGGTTTTATAAATTTTACTTTTGAAAATGCATTAATATCTTTATGATAAGATGTAAGCTTAATATGTTTAGAAAATAAAAACTGGTTTAATTTAGATATTATTTTATTTAAATAATCTAATATTGATAGTTTTCTTATTTTATATATTTTTAGATCTTCAAAAATTTTTGTTAAAAAAGATTTTCCACTTGTGCTCAATCCTCCCGAACGCATAATGCAAATGTATTTCTTTAAGTAAATAAATTTAATTTTACTACTAAATAGACGAATTAGTAGATCTGTATCTGATGAAATTTTATAATTAATGTTATAATTCATTTTTTTTAATATTTTTTTTTTTATAAATGTTCCTGTGTGAGGCGGTAGATTGTATGATTTATTGACTTTAATATTTTCCCAAATTCTCGTAATATTAAGTAAATTATTTTTTTCACTATATAAAACATTTCCATAAATTAGATCCACCTTTTTTGATATAAAGGTTTGTTTTATATTACTAAGTGTATTCGGGCTAAAAAAGATGTCATCTGAATGCAACACCCCAATTACCTTACCGGTTGATTTCTTAATTCCAAAATTTAAACATTGATATACATTCCCATTAAATCTAAATTTTTTTATATTTTTATCTTTTAAGCTTTTTATATAATATTCTGTTTGATCATCTGAATTTGAATAAATAATAATTAATTCTTTAATTACATTTTTTTGTTTTCTAAATGACTCAACAGATGCCATGATGTAAGGCATACTATTCAATACGCACATTATTACTGATATCTTCATTATTTTTTCATTAAATAAAAAGAGTTTAATAGTAATATAAAGTCAACACCAAATAACATCATAGAATTTTCAACAATACACCTTAAAAACAAAAGAAATATTATTATTGTTCCTATAATATGATATTTATCATTAAACAATTTTCTTTTTAAAGAAGTTAAAATATCTTTTCCTGTTTGAACCCAGAAATAAATTAAAAATAATAATGATAATATTCCACCTGAAAAAAGTGAGTATAAATACGCATTAGAAACTGGATTAATAACTTGTCGAAGCTTATATCTTTTTTGATTAAGTATTATTCTATCTGACATTGAGCCATAACCTAAAATAGGTCTTTTTTTGACGTATTCTAGAGAATCTGTCCAAAGTTTTAATCTTCCAGAAAAAATAACATCTAGAATAAAATCTAATCCTTCTTTTGTTGAATCTCCGAATGTTCTGAGATGCTTTATGGGCTTTTTATTTTCATCATTCTCAATATTAACATCACCTTCGCTTCTTGAAATTTTTTCATCATATGTTTGTTCATTTAATTTTAAGTTTTCTATTTTTACAGGAATACCATAATTATTATATAACTTTTCTTTAACTAAATGTCTGGAATTAGAAATTACAAGAAAAAATAAAATTTGAAGTAAAAATAATACTAATATTTTTTTTACAATTTTAAATTTATCTTTAGATATAAAAAAAAATAAAAGATTAATTATTATAAAGCATATAAGAGCATACTTAGATTGAAATAATATTAATAAACTACCCAATAAAACTAAAGAAAAGTTACTTAAACATTTTAATAAAAAATTTTCATTTATATTAAATACAAAAATAAAAATATATAAAATAAGAATTGATCTAGATAAACCCGTAATGCGCGGCATTTGATGATCTAAAAAAAATGCACTTTCTCTCCATACGTGTAAATTATATATATGAACAACAGTATCCATATAAATAAAATCTTTAATTATATTTATTGAAAACCAAAAAACCATTAAAGCAATAAAAAATAAAGAAATATAAAATAAAATTTTTATATCGAAATTTTTTAATTTACTTCCAATCATAAAAATAAAAATTGTTGCAATCGATGATATTGTCCAATGATATCTTCCAATATGATCAATCGTGGTCTCTAAATCAGATATTAAACTGTAATTCGAAATAATTGTTGTGAATCCTGAAATAATTTGAATGTATAAGAGGATATAAAGTAATTTATTTTGATTCTTGTAAATTTTATATTTAATAATAATAACAAAACAAATTATCAAACACACAAGTGGCACTAACGCACGGAAAAAGTTAATAACATTAAATAATTTTAATTTAAAAATATTTTGTAAAATTGAATCGCCTTCAAATATAATTAAAAAATCATAAGGATCTGATCCTAAAGAAGTCCATAATCCAAAAAATATCAAAATAATTAAATAATTTATTTTTTTACTTATTATCATTGATTTTATTGGAAATTATTTTTGCAGTTAAAATTTTACCATCATAATTATGATGAATGCTATCACAAAATAGTAACTTATTTTTGTCATGTGAATTTAAATATTTTTTAGTATTAATAAAACTCACCGAGTTGTCATTATTAATAATTTTATTAACTTTATCTTCATAATAATTATAGAATTCTGTATCAGTATTATTTAGATTTAATTTATTAAATATGGAAACAATGTAAAATTTTTTAACATCATATAATTTAGATAATTCAATAGCTTTTTTTGTATTCTCATAATAGTTTTCTGCTGACAATTTATAGTCATGAATATTTAATATTTTCTTTTCTTGCCTAATATTAATATCAAACTTATCAAAAAATCTTATTAATAATTCGTCAAAAAAATAAAAAGTAACTAAATTTTTTTTTAATGTTTTTTTAATAGACCCAAACAGATAAGGTAAATTATCAATATTACTTGAACCTCTTTTAACATGTAAAATCTCATTAATTTTATTCGCCCATATAATTATTTTTGGCTTATTATTATTTTCTAATTGATTTTTTAGGATGTTAATAGAAAAATTTGAGTTTACCCCATTCCTTGAAAAATTTTTTTTTTCTAAATCAATATTTAATAAATCGACCCATGATAAATTTTTACTGTCACAAAAACCTTTATTTGATGTTGAGCCACCAAATATCCAGATTTCATCCTGATTATTTACTTTAGTATTATTGGCATTACCTAAAACTTTGAAGTCGTTAGATATATAAAATTCTCCTTTCATAACACTGTGCAAACTTAAATTTATATTTTTATTTAAACCGTAAAAAAAAATGTCTGCATTGAGAGTAAATATAAACAGTATTAATCTTAAAATTACCTCTAATGAAATTAGATAGATAAATGGTAAAAAAAAACAAATATTTAGAATTTTTATCGCCTTATTGTGCATAAAATTAAACCAATTAGGTTACCTATTAATTTTGGAAGCAAATTTAATCTAAAAGTAAATACTTTTACTAAGTTTAATAAAATTTTTAATAAAATAGTAATGTAAAATTTATAAGAAACTAAATTATTTTTTTTTACAAATTTATGTCGATTTACAACTTCTTTGATACCAAATTTTATATTTTTTCTATCAATATTATTTAGATGAAAATATTTTGCCTCATGACACAGCGATAAACTACCCCTCTTGTGTAATTCATAGCTAAAAAATAAGTCTTCTAAGTAGCTATATTTTCCTAAAGTTTCATCAAATAAAATATTTTGTAATAAACTTGATTGATAAACACAAGCTTGTGTACTTAACCACATTGTATTGCAATCTTTTTTTACATTTACTAATTTTGTGTGCCATCCGTTTTTACATACAATTCCAGGTTCTAGATCATAAAGTTTATTATTAATAAAAAATTTATTTTTTTTTATTTTTTCTAAAAAATCACTTTTATCTTTTTCAATTAGATTAAAACCATAACCTATACTTTTTATATTTTTAGTTATGAATTTATCCATAATTTTTATTGAATTCTGTTCAAACATAATGTCATCATCACAAAACATTATAAATTTATTATTTTTATCCCTATTCTTCATTCCAATATTTCTTTGAACAGATGAGGAAGGATCAGATTTAAAAATTTTTAAATTTTTATATAATTTAAAATTTCTAATAAGACTTTCATGAGTAAATTTTTCTGAACTATCTATTATAAGTATTTCATTAAATTCAGAAATATAATCTTTAATCGAAAAAAATAATTTTTTTAAGGAACTGACTCTTTCTTTCGTAGGAATAATTAAAGATGTTGATTTAATAAACATATATATTTTTTGAATATAGATATCGAATTTATAGTAATATTGAAATATAAAGAAAGAATATGAATATTGTTAAAAAGATTAGTCATAATGTCATAATAAAGATATTTTTTATTATTATTTTTCTTAATTATTTGTATTTTTCTATCAGATTAACACTAAGAGAAAATGCATGGATTGCAGGTGATTGGCTTATCAATTATGAAGCAGGACTTTTAAGAAGGGGTTTTTCTGGTGAACTTATCCTTTTATTGACAAAATTAACTTCAATAAAACCTACATATTTATTAATTTTAATTCAATTGCTATTATTTTGTATATTTTTGTGTTTGTTTTACTCAATTTTAAATAAAAAAAGATTAAATATATTTTTTTTATTTCTTCTATTTTCGCCTGTAACAATCTCTTTTACTTTTCATGATCCATTGACAGTAGGTAGAAAAGAAATAATTTTTTTCTTAGCTTACTTAATTTATTTAATATATTTTTTAAAAGATTTTAAAAATTCTACAAAAAAAAACATTGTATTTTATTTATCAGGATTAATTTTTGTTCTTATTCACGAAATTTTTTTATTTTTTTCAACATTCTTTATTTTTTCAAAATTTTATTATTTAAAGATTTGTAAAATTAAAGTTAATATAACAAATCTATCTAAAGAAATATTAATTATTTTTGGTTCTATATGTGGAGTATTGTTATTAATATTATATTCATCTAATGATCCTAATACTAAAGAGTTGGTCTGCAATAGATTGCTTGAAGCTGGACTTAGCTCAGAAATATGCAAAGGGGCTTTAACTGAAATTATATTCTCAAAATATTTAAATTCTTATAAAAGTTTTGGACTTACAAATTATATTTTAGCTTATAGCTATTTAAAGACTTATTCACTTGCTATATTGTTATTTTTTTTTCCATTGTCATGTTTTATGTTCTTTTCTAAGATTAATAAAAAAGAATTAAAAATTTTTTTCAGTTTTGCAATATTACAGTTATTATTTTTAGTATCAATTTTTATTGTAGTTAACGATTGGGGTAGATATTTAAATATATTTTTTGTTTTCATTCTTATTTTTGTATCTTTCTTCTTTTTAAAAACTAAGAAATTAGTTTTACAAAATAATATTTATAAGATTATTTTAACTTTATTCTTAATCGCGTATTCTATTACATGGCACATGCCTCATTGTTGTCAAAAAAATCTTGGTAGTGGTTTATTTAACTTAAAGGACAGAATTATATTTAGATTAAATAATCCTACAAATTATGATGATAAAACAAGAGATTTTATAAAAAATTTAATTCATGGACCTGTAAATTAAATAGTAATTTAAGATTTTTTCTAGCTTTATGCCTTTAATAGAAATACCACATGGTGAAAGTCCATACATACAATAATCGTTTTCAGTGTAATATATCTTTTTTCCATTGATATTCTTAAAATTATGTACGACGGGTTTGTTGTCTCTATTCATAGAATATATTTTTGGCCAGGGATAGTCATAATATTTTATATTTTCGAATATAATTCTATTTAGATTTTTTAATATAAATACACTCAAAAAAATTAGGACAGAAATTTTAAAAAAATTTGTAATATTTTTTTTGTACTCATAATGACTTAAAATATAAGTATAAGACAAACTTATTAAAATTATTAAATATGAATATCCATACCTAAATACTGGAACCTTATAAATCCACAATATTGTTCCTATTATACTAATAAATATTAAGTAATTTACATATTTTTCAATATAAAACTTATCCTTCTTGTTTTTAATAAAAAAAACAATTGATGCTAAAAATATTAAATATGGTGTAATAATTTTAATAATTTTAATAAAATGGTTTTTAGTCCAAGTCATTACCCAATTAAAATTTTTTGAGTATTCTTTTTGATTTATATTTTTATTCTCTTTTCTAAAATCAGGCCATCCTTTAGCCCAGGCTTCATTTTCAACGGATACTTTTTCTACTTCTTTTAAGTTTGTCCATTTTAAACTATCTAAGCAGCTTATTTTAACTGGATATAATATACATCCGCTAATTATAATATTCTTAATTATCCAGAGTATAATAAACAAAATTATAAAAACATTTTTTATATTAAATATAATAATTTTAACATTTCTATTTAGCAACAATACAAGAGGAAAAAAAAGAGATAAAAGCAAAATAATTTTGTTCATCACGATAAAAAAACATAGTAATAAATAATTACTTAAATTATTATTATTTGCAGTTTTGAAATTTTTTAATATCTCAGATATTAATAAAAACATTAGTAAATGAGTAGGTGTATCATTTCCATATTCACTGTACCTATTCATTTTATAAAAAATAAATATAATGAATGAGAATAAAATAAAAAAGTGAACATCTATTTTATTTTTTTTAGCTTTTAAATTTAAATTAGATAAAAAATTTAATATTACTGAAGCAGCAATCAATGAACTAGGAAAATTTATACCTTTTTCAGTAAAAATTAAGTTATTAAAAATTGCCGAAGTGTATTGTAAAATAGAAGTATGACCATACCGAAAATGTAAATTTGAAAGTCCAAAAATTATTTTTTCATTGTTAAGAATACTAATAAAAGGTAAATGATATAAACCTGCATCAGGTCTATATACATTAGATGAAGTTATTAAAAGAAAAATAATAATAGAAGAAAGAAAACAGAAAATAATATATTTTTTTTTTTAAAAAAATATTTCTATTTTTAATTATAATTAAAATACCAAGCAAAATAAAAAAAGATGAAACAAATTCTGATATAGGATTAAAAAAATTTATTAATAATGCAAAGAAAGTTAATATAATGATAGCAAATATTAATTGAAGAGAGTAGGATCTGATATTATTACCTTTTTGAATAATATATCCATATGGTGTATAAATATAAGTGGCTAAAAAACCTAAAAGAAGAATTTCGATCATTTAAATTCAAGTGAAACTAACAATAATTATACCAGTCTACAATGAAATTAATTCGATTGATATTTTATTAAACAAAGTTCTTTCTAGCAAAGTTGAGAAACAAATAATTGTTATAGATGATTTCTCAATAGACGGTAGTAGAGAGGTAATTACTAATAAATATACAAATAAAATTGATAAAATAATATTGCATGACAGAAATTTAGGAAAAGGTGCTGCAATTATCAGTGCTAAAAAATATATTGAGGGAGACTATGTAATAATACAGGATGCTGATTTAGAATATGACCCAAGTCAATTTGAACTTTTTGTTAATGAAGTACAAAAAAAAAAAATAGATGTACTCTATGGATCAAGAGTTTTGAAAAAAAAAAAATTTCGCAATATTCAAAACTTTAGTCATAAAATCAGAATATGGGGAAATTTGTTCTTAACTTTAATATCCAATATAATAAATAATCAAAAACTTACAGATGCCCACACTTGTTATAAAATGATAAGGTCAGAAATTTTTAAAAATATAGATTTAAAAGAAAAAGGCTTTTCATTTTGCCCAGAGTTGAATACTAAACTTTCAAATCAAGGTATAAAAATACACGAGATTCCAATTAATTATGAGGGAAGAACATATGATCAAGGAAAAAAAATAACTGCTATTGATGGAATTAAGGCAATAATTGCAATATTTAAATATAAATTTTTTAAGTAAAAATGAATTTATATAAAATAAAATATAGAGTTATTAAATTTATTGAAAATATTCCTCTATTACAAATTTTAATTTACAATAACTTAAGCAAATTTAAATTTTTATTCCCTCATGATAAAGACTATCTTGCTTTGAATCTTTTATTTAATAAATATGAGAAAAAAGACTTTGTAGATATTGGTGGCAATATAGGTCTCTCAACTATTGGGTTTAGAGAATTAGGATTTAAAGATAATATTATTCATATTTTTGAACCTGATAAATTTCTTATTACAAATTACCTATTAAAAATAAAAAAAGTTTACAAAAAACTTAAAATATATAATTTTGGATTATCTTCAAAAAATGCAACTAAACAACTGTATAAAGCTTATTATAAAAATAAATATTTTCATTTTAATAATAGTTTTGATAAAAAATATATTAAAGCTAAAATTAGAGAAAATTACCCACATAAATATAAAGAATTTAAATTAAAGTCTGAATTACTAAAATTAAAAAAATTTGATAATTTGAATTTGAAAATCGATCCTTGTTTTATAAAAATAGATGTCGAAGGTTTTGATCACTTTGTTTTAAAAGGAATGAAAAAAATATTAAATAAATATAAACCAGTACTATTAATAGAATATAATCATAGTAATTTTAAAGTCATCATTGAATTAACAAAAAAAAAATATGATTGTTATAGATACAAGTTCGAGACAAATAGTCTAATAAAATTAAAAAAAGGTGAAATTAATAAATTATTAAATGGAAAAGTTTTAGAGAGAAAATATATAAAAAATAGTGTAAATTTATTTTACATAAACAAAAGTTTTAAATTTGAAAAAAAAAAAAATTTAACTATTTAAAAATGAAGTCAGTTTTAGTTGCTGGAGCAGGTGGGTTTATTGGAGGTCATCTTGTTTCAAAGTTGTTAAAATATAATTATAAAGTAATATGCACTGATATAAAACCAATCCATCAATGGTTTCAAGTTTTTAAAAAAACTAAAAAATACTCTTTAGATTTAAATAATTTTAATAATTGTTTAAAAGTTACTAAAAATGTTGATTATGTATTTAATCTCGCTTGTAATATGGGAGGTATGGGATTTATCGAAAATAACAAGGCAGATTGTATGACCTCAGTCCTCATTAATACAAATCTTCTAAAAGCCTCAAAAGAGAGAAAGATAAAGAAATATTTATTTTCTTCTAGCGCATGTGTTTATAATGCAAACAAACAGTTAAATATAAATAATCCAGGATTAAAAGAAGAAGATGCATACCCAGCTGAACCGGAAGATGGGTATGGTTGGGAAAAACTTTTTAGTGAAAGGATGTGTAGGCATTTCGAAGAAGATTATGGTTTACAAGTCAGAATAATTCGTCTTCACAATGTTTATGGACCTTATGGGACTTATGATGGAGGTAGAGAAAAAGCTCCTGCTGCAATTTGCAGAAAAATTGCAAACGCAGTATTAAAAAATAAAAATATAATAGAAGTATGGGGTGATGGTAAGCAAACTAGAAGTTTTATGTATATAGATGATTGTATAAATGGAATGTTAAAAATTTTTCACAGCAAATATTCTGATCCTATTAATCTGGGTTCATCTGAGAG
>MDSW01068944.1_pt1 | contig 10802 bp, 10 predicted proteins | sample 811171 | NCBI WGS metagenome assembly MDSW01 (sample SAMN05326641, study PRJNA326480) | marine metagenome | isolation source: seawater | place: Atlantic Ocean: North West | collected 2012 | reverse complement strand
TCGACCGAGGGAGCGAGGACTTCGAGTCCCGCTCGGCTACCAATCTGGCTCTGGTCGAGGCTCTCAGGGCCAGATTGGATATCGCCAAGGAGGGCGGTGGCGGAAAGTATGTCCAGAGGCACCGAGAGCGCGGCAAGAGCCTACCGAGAGAGAGGATAGCGGAGATATGTGACGCCGCGACACCGTTCCTCGAGCTCTCGACGCTGGCCGCGAATGACCTGTACGACAGCCGGGCGCATTCAGCAGGGATCGTCACCGGCATAGGGGTGGTGCATGGCAAGGAGTGCGTGTTCGTGGCCAACGACGCCACTGTGAAGGGCGGCTCCTACTATCCGATGACGGTGAAGAAGCATGTGAGGGCGCAGGAGATCGCCGAGGAGAACAACCTGCCCTGCATCTATCTCGTTGACTCAGGAGGGGCATTCCTCCCCATGCAGGATGAGGTCTTCCCGGACAAGCTTCACTTCGGGCGGATATTCCGAAACCAGGCCATCCTGTCGAGCAAGGGCATCCCGCAGGTCGCGGCGGTGCTCGGCTCGTGCACAGCGGGAGGGGCCTACATCCCGGCGATGTCCGACGAATCAATTATCGTCAAGGGCAATGGCACGATTTTCCTAGCCGGACCCCCTCTGGTCAAGTCAGCCACGGGAGAGGAGGTATCGGCCGAGGATCTCGGCGGGGCGGACTTGCACACCCGGGAGTCAGGGGTGGCCGATCACTTCGCAGAAGACGAGCCTGAGGCCTTGAGGATGGTGCGCAACGTGATTGAGAACCTGAATGTGGAGCCCAAGCACAGGCTCGATTCCTCACAGCCCGAGGAGCCTGCCCACGACTCTCAGGATCTGATTGGAATCATACCAGCCGACAACAGGACCCCCTACGACGTCAGGGAGGTGATAGCGAGGGTGGTGGACGGCTCACGCTTCCACGAGTTCAAGCAGCGCTATGGGAACACGCTGGTCTGCGGCTTCGCGAGGATACACGGCTACCCGGTGGGCATAGTGGCCAACAACGGCATCCTGTTCTCCGAGTCGGCGCTCAAGGGCGCACACTTCGTCGAACTCTGCGGGCAGCGCGGAATTCCACTGGTCTTCCTGCAGAACATCTCCGGGTTCATGGTCGGCCGTGACGCCGAAGCTGGTGGCATCGCCAAGGACGGTGCCAAGTTAGTCACTGCCGTTTCCTGCGTGCCCGTACCCAAGTTCACGGTAATAATCGGAGGCTCCCACGGAGCCGGCAACTACGGCATGTGCGGGCGCGCCTACGACCCACGCTTCCTGTTCATGTGGCCCAACGCGAGGATATCCGTGATGGGAGGTGAGCAGGCAGCCAGCGTGCTATCGACTGTTGGTAACGCGGACCCCGACGAGATCCGCGAGAAGTACGAGAGCGAGAGCAACCCATACTACTCGACGGCTCGGCTATGGGACGACGGAGTCATTGACCCACGTGACACCCGCGATGTTCTGGGGCTGTGCATCTCGGCCAGTCTCAATGCCCCCATGCCAGACCAGGACTACGGCGTCTTCAGGATGTGATGATATGAGGATGAGTGATGTCAGGCCGGCAACGGAACTCTGCTCCTTAGCCATCGATGGCTCCGTCGCCACATTGACTCTTGACAGAAGCGACGTGTACAACGCCCTGAACGTTCAACTGATCAGCGAGATCATCGATGTTTTGGATTGGACCTCGCACCGCTCTGTAGGCAGAAACGGCTCGCTGCGCGACCATGACGGGGCCGAGTACCTCAGGGCACTGGTCGTTCGTAGTGCTGGAAGGCACTTCTGCGCAGGCGCCGACATCAACATGATGCGCGATGCCGGGGTGAAGAGCCCGGATGAGAACCGAACCGACTCTGAACGTCTCGACCGCCTGTTCAACAGCCTCTGGTCGCACCCCTGCTTTACCATAACAGCGGTTCAAGGCGTGGCTCTGGGAGGCGGCGCCGGAATCATCGCCTGCTCTGACCACGCCATCGCCCTAGATAGCTCCCGGATTGCCCTGTCCGAGGCGAAGCTGGGGATACTTCCAGCGGTCATCGGGCCCTACGTCTACCGTCGTGTGGGCAGTGCCCAGTTTCGACGTCTGGCCATGCTAGCAGGGCGCTTCGACGGTCACGAAGCGTTGAACATCGGCATGGTGGACCAGGTCTCGACCTCATTGGAGGAAACCGATCGGATGATTGACGAGGCCATAGAGACGGTCATGAGCACCGGCCCGATGGCAGTCACGGAGGCCAAGAGCCTGACAGAGACCTTCGACAACTGGCGTGGTACGGACGAGGACCTGCGTCGATGGACCTTGGACAAGACCAGTGAGATGAGAGGCTCTCCAGAGGGCCAAGAGGGGCTGTCTGCGTTCCTCGATCGCCGACCACCTGCCTGGTCACCGGAGGATCAGGACGGTTGAGCATGACGGTCGGGCCATTCGAAAGCGCCCCTCGACCCTTCTCTAGGGTGATGGTGGCCAATCGCGGTGAGATTGCCGTACGCATCCTGAAGGCAGCCCGAGAGGCCGGCCTAGGCAGCGTAGCGGTGTTCTCCGACGCTGATGCAAGCTCGTTGCATGTCGAGGTCGCGGACGAGGCCGTCCACATCCCCGGCGAATCTCTCGCCGAGACCTATCTGAACTCGGAGGCGTTGATCTCCGCTGCACTCAGCAGTGGAGCCGACGCCATCCATCCGGGCTACGGCTTTCTGTCTGAGAGGAGCGACTTCGCCGTTGCCGTTGTCGAGGCGGGATTGGTCTGGATTGGACCTCCGGCCGAGGCCATCTCGACGATGGGCGACAAAATCTCCGCTCGGGTCCGGATGATTGAGTCAGGCGTGCAGGTGATTCCGGGAGAGGAACTGACCGTACCAGATGGAGCTGATCATCTCGGTGTCCTAGCCTCCTGCGCCGCCCGCGTCGGCTACCCACTCCTGCTGAAGGCCAGCGCCGGTGGAGGGGGCAAGGGGATGAGAGAGGTGCGCGAGCCCAAGCTCCTCAGGACCGAGTACGAGGCCGCGTCGCGCGAGGCCTCAGCGGCCTTTGGTGACGGCACCATCTACGTCGAGCACCTGCTCACCGGGGCGAGGCACGTCGAGGTACAGATTCTAGCGGACTCACATGGCAGTTGCATACACCTCAACGAGAGGGACTGCTCCTTGCAGCGCAGACACCAGAAAGTCCTCGAGGAGGCTCCTTCGCCCGCTGTCGACTCTGAACTCCGGCAGGCCATGGGCGCCGCAGCCGTCAAGGCCGCGCAGGCGGTCGGGTACGAGGGGGCGGGAACGGTCGAGTTCCTGCTGTCCTCCAGCGACGATTTCTACTTCCTCGAGATGAACACCCGACTGCAGGTCGAGCACCCGGTCACCGAGATGACCACGGGTATCGATCTGGTCCTCAAGCAGTTCGAGGTAGCTGCTGGGCTTCCGCTCGGAATCGTCCAGGATGACATCGGTATCAGCGGACATGCGATCGAGGCGCGCGTGTATGCCGAGGACGCAGCACGAGGATTCCTGCCCTGCGTGGGTAGACTATCTACATGGAAGATCCCGCAGGGCCCCGGAATCAGGGTCGATTCGGGGGTCAGGCAGGGCGACACGGTCACGATAGACTTCGATCCGATGCTCGCTAAGCTGATTGTGCACGCACCCTCGCGCCCAGCAGCCTTGAGGAGGCTCGATACCGCCCTATCCGATCTCATAGCTCTCGGCGTCACGACCAACATTGACTTCCTGCGAGATGTCGCTGCTCACCACGCCTTCGCCAGTGGCAGTGTGACGACTGACTTTCTGGATTCCTCCGATGTCTCGGCGCTCTCAATGCCCGAGGCGGACCCCGCGGTCCTAGTTGCCGTTGCCTGCGCCTCCCAGAGGCTCGGTCTCGAACGCGCCGCGTCCGCAGGCGACCTCGAGGCATCAGATGAGCACACGGGGCACTCAGGCGATCCTTTCAGGACCCTGACGAGGTCGTTCCCTTGAGGTGAAACATGGAGTGGAGCGTAGTAGAGGGAACCGGGCGATACACTGTGGGTGTGTCGGATTCCGACGGACTCCTGAGCGTATCATCTATGCAGCTCGACGGCTCGTCAGTGAACCCTCCAGACATCAGCATCTCGCGAGCCGACCAGACTGGCCAACTCAAGGTGGAGATCTCCGGTGCCTCCCATCTCGCGCACGTCGCCAAGGTGGGGGACGACTGGTGGATACACATGGATGGGCGAACCCACGTGGTTCGAATGCATGAGTCAGGAAGCTCCAAGGCGGAGTCAGTCCAAGGCGGAATGTCCGCGCCGATGCCTGGCACGATTCTCGAGATACTCGTCAAACAGGGACAGAGGGTCCGCGAGGGACAGACACTGCTGGTGATGGAGGCGATGAAGATGGAGCATCGGATTCAGGCCCCCAGAGCTGGTGAGGTCACTAGACTCCACTATTCCGTGGGAGATCGGGTGGACATGGGTACGACTCTAGTTGAGATTGGCGATTGAGGCCGGGTCTGGGTTAATATCGAGCCCCGAGGTCGGCTGTACATGGAAGCCACTACGGTAATCATGGCCACCCTAATGGGAATCAGCCTCGCAGCCGCATCCGGGTTCAGGGTGTTCCTACCGCCGTTTCTGCTCTCTCTGGCTGCCCGTCTCGACATCGTGTGGTTCCTCGAACTGGACCTCGTGGGCACACAATTCGAGTTCTTCACCTCCACTCTGGCAATAGTGGTATTGGGAATAGCCACTGTAGCCGAGTTCGCAGGCTTCTACGCTCCTTGGATTGACAACGCCCTCGACTCGATAGCAACTCCTGCTTCCATCCTCGCTGGAATAGCGATGACGGCGATAGTTCTCGAGGGGACCGATCCCATCATTCAATGGGCCATCGCTATCGTCGCCGGAGGCGGCGTGGCTGCCACCATCCAGTCCGCCACAGTTGCGACTCGCGGCCTGAGTTCGACCTTCACCTTTGGATTAGGCAATTCGGCCGTCGCCACGGGGGAGAACGTGGCCAGCGTGGCACTGACGCTGATTGCCATCCTGATTCCATTCATCTCGGCATTTGTCGTGATACTGCTAGTGGCTCTGCTAGTCAGGATTAAGCGTCGGAGCGAAGCGGCGAATCAGAGAAGCGGCTCTAGCACTTCTTGACCGCCCATGTAAGATCTCAGGACATCGGGCACGCTGACTCGACCGTCTTCCATCTGGTTCTGCTCCATTATTGCAACTAAGGCCCTGCTGGTCGCTATCGCTGTCGAGTTCAGCGTGTGCACCGCCTCGTTGCCCTCAGTGGTCCTGTACCTCATACGCAGGCGGTTGGCTTGGTAGTCCGTGCAGTTCGAGCACGATACGACCTCCTTGTAGCCACCTGCTCCAGGGAGCCACGCCTCGAGGTCGTACTTCCTAGCCGCCACCGTGCCCATGTCCCCGGTGCAGATGTTCACCACCCGGTAGTGCAGACCCAGGCTGTCCCACATGTCCACGGCGTTGCCCAACAGCTCCTCATGATGGTCCCACGAATTGTCCGGGTCACAGATTACGATTTGCTCAACTTTGGTGAACTGGTGCACCCTCCAGATGCCGCGGTCGGAAAGCCCGTGAGCACCGACCTCGCGACGGAAGCAGGCCGAAACTCCGACCAACTTGATTGGCAGTTCGCTGGGCTCGATGATCTCATCCATGCGCATCGCGGTTAGTGGGTGCTCGCTGGTCGCAATCAGGTAGTATTTGTCAGGCTCAATCCCATACATCACCGTCTCGAAGTCCGCTAGGTCTGTGACGCCCTCGTAGGCCTCACGATTCATCATCAGCGGCGGCTGCACGAGCGTGTATCCCCTGCTCATCAGAAAATCAGCACCATACTGCTGCAGGGCCATCTCAAGCCTCGCAAGGTCGCCTTGCAGGAAGTAGAAGCGACTGCCGGCGACCTTCGCCCCGCGCGACTGGTCGACCCATCCGTTCATCTCAATCAGGTCGTTGTGGTTGCGCGGCTCGAAGCCCAGCTCGGCCTTCTCGCCGTGCATGCTGTGGAGGGTGTTCTTCTGGTCGTCCTCGCCGATTGGGACATCAACGTGCAGGATGTTGGGTATGCTCATCCTCAGGGAGTCCCTCCGAAGTAGGCAATCGTCGGAGAGCTCGGCCAGTTCGTCTATCCTCGCGCCGATGTCGGCGACCTCCGCCATTATTGCCTCAGCAGCCGCAGAGTTCCCCGACTTTTTGGCCTCGGCTATACCCCTGGCCGCCTCGTTCCTAGCCTTCCGGAGCTGGTCGGCGTCGTATCTGGCCTTGCGCCATTGCTCGTCTAGGCTGATGACCTCGTCAATCGCATCATGCGGCAGGCCGCGCCTGTCATGGTCGGCCCTAATGTCGTCAGCGTGCTCTCTGAAGATGTTGATGTCGAGCATTGCGACCAGCCCTCAGGGCTGGTCAGCGACCCTTCAATCAATCGGCCTTTGAGCTCACAGGAACGAGATGTCCTGCCACAGGGCCGCCGGGCCGACCGCGATGAACCCCGATACAAGGTAGCCCAGGATGCTGCCTCCATTGAGCAGCGGCAGACCTGCTTGGGCCTCTCCCCTAGCGACTTGCGTCATCAGCGCCACGTAGCCTGCCAGCCCGCCCGCTAGGGTACCCAGTCCGACGACCAGCGGGCCTGCGTGCATTGTTCCGAATATAGTACCGATCTCAGGGCCTACCTCAGGCAGCCAAGAGACAGCAGATATGACCAGCATACCCGGGAAGATTACATCGCCCAGCCCCATGAACAGCGCATCCCTGCTCCCCTCCTTCGGTTTGATGTGAGGGACAGGGTCGTCCCAGTCGGCGTCCTCGGGAGCCTCGCTGCGCATCACGCTGTCCTCCTCCTCGATGAAGGAGTAGCCCTTCTCCTTAGGCGCTACCAGAAGCACCGGGAGCTTGTTCTTGATCATCGTGTCAGCCAGTTCCAGCATGTGCTTGCTGCTGTTGACCGCCCAGTGGTCATAGACCGCGGCGGCTAACATGAAAACGATGATGAGGACCGGGACGAAAGAGACCCCTAACAGCGTGATTACTCCCGCGCCGACGAGCACCCCGACGGTGTTCACCACGTACCACTCGGGGTAGAGGTGGAGCAGAATCATCAACGCGGTGCAGATTAACATGGTGCTGCCGACGACGAGATTGACCGATGCGACCCCAATCAACCAGAAGACCAGCGCGGAATAGGGCTGCACGGCGTAGAACAGGCTGAACCACAGGGCGACCATCACTATCAGTTTGATTACGTAGTCCAATCCCTTGCGAGCCAGCCAGATGATCAGCGCCGTGAAGATTAGGATGAACAGCATCTCCATGGCGACGTAGCCCCCCTTGGAAGCCCCCTCAGTCCCGAATGCCCTGACCTCGTCCACGTTGTAGATCGGCTGGATGCTAAGTCCCAGCAGGATGGTGCCGACGAACATCCCTCCCATGCTCAGCATTGAGGCCCACTGCTGCTGCATCACCTCAAGAACACCCGCTTCCTCACCCTGTGCCATGCTCCCACGAACTTCAAGGGCCATATCACCTTGACCCGTTCGCGCCCGGGCGACTGTTGGGAGCGGGGAATCCGAATGAGCGTCCGAGATTGGCTCGACGAGCGGTTGTTAATGGGAGTAAAACTGGGCTTGGAAAACTGTGCAACACTTCTTTCCAGACTGGGTAATCCGCATCTCGACTTCCCTTCAATTCATGTCGCTGGCAGTAACGGAAAGGGATCCGCATGCGTCCAACTGTCTGCGGCTGCTTGTGCCAACGGGCTCACCACTGGACTGTTCACCTCACCGCATTTGGTGACCGTCGAGGAGAGGATTAGAATCGACGGCAGACCAATCTCGCCCGAGGCGTTCGACAGACTGCTTGGCTCCGTGATGCAGGCTGCCCGGACGGAGCCGGAGTGCACCCCTACTTACTTTGAGACCACCTTCCTAGTAGCCATGCTTGCCTTCAGCGAGGCGGGAGTCGAGCGAGGCATCATCGAGACAGGGATGGGGGGAAGGCTCGATGCCACCCGCCTAGTGGGCGCCGACTTGTGCATCCTTACGACTGTCTCCAAGGAACACAGCGAGTATCTAGGCGAAACTCTGGTCGAAATCGCCGCCGAGAAGGCGGCAATACACCGCCCCGGAGTGCCTCTGATAGCGCTGCAGCACGACGACTTTCACGTCAGAGAGCTCATCGAGCGCAAAGTGGGCCGGGACCTATTTTGGCTGCCTTGGCCGGCAACCGGCTCGACGTGGTCGGGGCATTCCGCCGTGGTCGCGGCTGCTGGCTCGCATCTCGGGTGGCAGGCCAGCGCAGTAGACTGCGTTTGGCCCGGGCGATCACCCGGATACGGTGAGAATTGGGTCGACGGCGTTACGACGCGCCTGAGCGTCGCGCACAATGCAGAGAGCCTAGCCAACGACCTCGCCGAGGTGACCAGTCCAAGCGTGGTGCTGTTGGGCATGAGCCGGAAGGCCGACCTGAAGGCCACGCTAGAACCGGTGGTTTCAGCGTTTAGCGAGGAGAGTATGTTCCCGAGAACCGTCCTGACCGAGCCAAAGAGCGGCAGGAATCCGGCCGTCAGCGTCAATGAGCTGTCAGAGATGATGAGGAGCATGGGCGTGAGTCAGTCGACAACTATCGAGAGGGCACCTGAGAGGGCCTTTGAGATGGCAGGTGGGGAGGCGAGGGAAATCGACGCAGAACTACTCGTAATCGGGAGCGTCTACCTCGTCGGGGACTTGTTGGAATATGTGGTGAAGAGGAACGGATTGGAACTCTGGGACGAGTTGATGGCCCACTAAGAACCCAAGTACGATGACTTGCTGAGATGCTCGCATCGCATGTCCGAGGGTGAAGACGACAAGGTCGAGGTAAAGGTGGTAGTGGAGTCCAAGGACTCTACATCCAAAGTAATCCTGATCTCTCTCACTCTGGTGCTCTTGGGTATTCTGATTGCCGTGGTCAGTTCAGGAGGTGTCGAGGAGCTGCTGCCCAAGAGGGGCGATGACGGAGGCGGCAACTGCGGCGACGGCATCGACAATGACAATGGAGGCAAGGCCGATGCCGAGGACCCCGACTGCTATTCAAATCCGAAACTCTGGGAAGGATACGACCCAAGCCTGACCGAGGACCAGCCGGACAACGACGTTTAGGAGATGTGAGGATGAGTGAGAAGTGGGACAAGAGATTCCTCAATCTGGCAGCCCACATATCGGCTTGGAGCAAGGACCCGTCCACCAAGGTCGGATGCGTCGTGGTGGGTGAGGACAGGGAGATTCGCTCTACCGGGTTCAACGGCTTCCCGCGAGGCATCGAGGACGATCCGGAAAAACTCGCCGACCGAGAGCAGAAGTACCCGTTGATATGCCACGCCGAGGAGAACGCCATCATGCATGCAGCGAGGACGGGAGTCTCGCTGAAGGGTAACACCGCCTACGTCACCTGGCCACCGTGCTCTCGCTGCACGCGTTCGCTCATCCAGGCCGGCGTCTCAGAAGTCGTCTACCCAGCGGACATCGAGGTCCCAGAGCGCTGGCAGGATGACTTCGGGATCGCCACGGGGATGATGCGAGAGGCGGGAATCATCGTCAGGCAGGCCTAGGCGAGACTTTCGAGCAAATCCTCGAGGTCGCTGTGCAGTTCATCAATCGGACCGTCGTTGAACAGGACCAGATTCGCCATCTCGGCCGTCGCTACTAGTGCTTGCCCAGCATCGTCAAGAGCGACCTCCTCGGCCTCCTCGTGCGAGATGAATGTGGCCCTGTCAACGGGGTCGCCGGGACGACCCCGGTCCTGAGAGCGCTGCCAACGAGAATCGGCCCCTGCTCGAACCTCAATCAGGACGAAGTCGCCCCGCGTCCTCAGGGCCTGCACCTCTCCGGGAGTCCGTATCGAGTCTATCACCGCGTCATCACCCGAAAGCTCGTCCAGCAGCATCTCGGCGAGGATGCCAGGGCCACCGCGTCGCCTAAGCTCGCGCCCTCCCTCAATCAGTGACTCCCGACTCTCCTCCTTCCCCTGCTCCGATAGCCACCCCCTAATCGAGTCCGAGCATGACACGGTCCGGACCCCTCTGCTGGCGAACCATTGCACCACGGTGGTCTTACCGGATGCGTTCCTGCCAGTCAGTCCCACCAGCACGACCTCCCGTCAGGTCCGATGCGCATAGGGATTGCCATCACGAACTAGGGATGTGCGGGAACCTCGTCGGACCAATGCGACATCTTGTTGAGGGTGATGGTGACGTTGGTAATCTCGCCATCCTCCCAGTAGTCGACTGCGATAAAGGTCGGCCTGTCACCGACCTCCTCCCAGCATCCCAGTGCCCGCTCCAGGAGGGTGTCGTAGTCATTCACCTGCCCTGCTCTGACCGGGTCAGCGAACCCGTAGATGCTGGAGAGCCAGTTGTTCAGGTGCCAGACCGGCTGCACCCCATCACCCCTACCGATCCTGCACGACATCTCGCTCTGCTCCTGCTCGCCGTACGGAGTGTCCCAGCTGTGGGTCCAGGCATGGTGCAACCAGGGGTACCTCTCGTCGTACTGGTAGTCCCAGTAGACCACGAGGTCGGTACCGTTCAGAACCATGTCACCGATGCTTGGCCAAGGCTGCCCGGGCTGGTGCACGAAGACCCTATCGAGTATGCCGGTCTGGTTGAACAGCACTTCGAGATGCTCACCCGGGACGTAGTTCTCGAGAAGTAGGCTGACCACGTCACCGCTGCTGTTGTTCATCAGCGACCCCAGTTGCCGCAGCCACGCGTAGGCGTCGACCTCAGAGTAGATGCAGGGGTGCAAGAAGGTCGAGTCCGGGTCGCCGT
>MDSW01154276.1_pt1 | contig 10803 bp, 12 predicted proteins | sample 811171 | NCBI WGS metagenome assembly MDSW01 (sample SAMN05326641, study PRJNA326480) | marine metagenome | isolation source: seawater | place: Atlantic Ocean: North West | collected 2012 | reverse complement strand
TGGGATTCGAACCCAGGAAAGAGTTGCCCCTTTGCCGGTTTTCAAGACCGGTGCTTTCAACCGCTCAGCCATCTCTCCTTAAATGTGTGTTTATAAGGATAATAATTAAATTCAACAAAAAAACAGAGTTTTTTTTTGAAGAATTATGTAATATTTAATTTTTATCTTTATGAATAAAAATTTCAATAAAGGAATTTTTCTTACAGCTCTAGGATCAATCTGGTGGGGTTTTTTCGGTGTTATATATTTTAAATATATATCATTTATAGGCCATATAGAAGTTGTAATTCATAGGAGTCTATGGACAACTGTAAGCTTACTATTAACAACATTTTTTTTTTCAAAATGGAAAACTTTTTTTAAATTAATTTATGATAAGAAAAAATTATTAATTCTTTTTTTTTCAGGTATTCTTATTTTTTCAAATTGGGCAGTTTGGATTTACGCTGTAGCAACTGATCGAATAATAGACGCTAGTTTTGGATATTTTGTTATGCCTATCATAAGTGTTTTTTTAGGATATTTTTTTTTTAAAGAGAAAATTACCAATAAGGCTAAGTTGTCCATAATATTAGTTGTTATTTCGATATTATATTTATTAATAATAGATTTTGATAAGATGCCATGGGTTGGTTTATTAGTGGCCATACTCTGGAGTGTCTATAATTTAGTTAGAAAAAAAATAAATGTTGATACAGATATAGGATTGTTTATTGAGAGTTTATTAATATTTCCTTTTATACTTGTAGCATTCTATTTAATTACAAAAAATAATTTAAACGATTTTAATATATCCAATCCAACATTAATGATAATTTTATTTTTAGCTGGTCCTATGACCGTGATTCCTTTATTTTTATATGTAAGAGGTGTTGAACTGTCTGGATTGGGCCCAGCAGGAATGATTTTCTATATTACGCCGTCTTTACAATTTATATTGGGATATTTTCTATTTAATGAGCCTTTAAATTTTCAAAAGTTACATAGTTTCATTTTAATTTGGATTGCTGTATTTATTTACATGAAAGATTTATATGAAAAAAATTAAATTTATCTTGCCAATACTCTTGATATCACTTTTTTTAAACTCTAGTTATGCAGATGATAGTTTTGAAGAATGGAAAATTAAATTTAAAGTTTATGCAAAAAACCAAGGTATTAGTCAAACAACATTAAATGAATATATTGATAAAAGTCAATTTTTGCCCAATGTAATTAAATATGACAGATATCAACCCGAGTTTTATGAAGATACAAAAACATATATATCCAAAAGAGCATCTGTTAAAAAAGTTAAAGTTGGCACCAAAACTTATAAGAATAATATTGATAAAATAAATATCATTTCGTCAGAATACAATGTGGATAAAAGTTTACTTTTGTCTTTGATGGGTATTGAGACAAATTTTGGCAATTATTTAGGCAAAATGGATATCATTTCTTCTTTAGCTACATTAAGTTTTGATAAAAGAAGAAGTGAATTTTTTACAAGTGAATTAATTACTCTATTAAAATTAATAGATGATAAAATAGTTGAGCCAAGTACTTTATATGGATCTTGGGCTGGTGCATTTGGTAATTTTCAATTCATGCCTTCAACAATAAAAAATTATGCGATAGATTTTAACAATGATGAAAAAATTAGCCTTAAACAAACTGAAGATTCTTTTGCTTCAGCAGCAAATTATTTAAATAAATTGGGATGGAATGACTCTAATCCTTGTTTTTTTAAAGTTGATCTTAAACCTAATATACCGGATAAATATCTAAATTTTTCTGCAAAACAAATTCATAATACGAAATATGTAAATTATTTACAAAAGTACATTAAAAATTCTGATTTTTTAAATCCGTACATTAGTTTAAAAGCAGCAATAATAACACCTGATGCTGAAATAGTTGAAAATTCAGACAAGCTATCTCCAGCTTACATCATCTTTGATAATTATAAATTAATTCTAAAATGGAATAGATCTCTAAGATTTGCTCTTGCAGTTTGTACTCTGAAAGATAAATTTAAAAATGAATTATAGAATTTTTTTTTTCGTACTTTTTGTTACATTTGTTTCTTGTACTGAAAATAATGAAATAGTTAATTCTAAAAAGTTTATTAATTATAAAAATAAAGGCTTTACACTTGTTTATAACGATAATTTATATAAAGATAAATTAATTGATAGAAAATTAAATAGTAGATCTCTTTTAATTTTTAATAACTCGTTAGAAATTGAAACACCAGTGCGTATAACCAATATGTTGAATGGTAAATATATTTTAGCAAAAGTCAGTAAGAATGCAAATTATCCTTTTTTTTACAATTCTGTAATTTCTGAAAGAATAGCAAACGATCTTGAAATTGATTTGGATGAACCTTACGTTGAAATTAAGACATTAAATCAAAAAAATTCTTTTATTATTGGGAAAGCCAAAATGTTTGAGGAGGAAAAGGTAGTTGCTAACAAAGTTCCAGTTGAAGGTATTGAAATTAAAAATATTTCAGTTAACCAATCCCTAAGTAAAATAACAAAATCAAATTCAAAATTAAGTAAAGATTTTATTTATATTATAAGAATTGCTGATTTATATTTTGAAAATTCGGCAAATATATTAAAAGATAGACTGCAAAATCAATATAATATTTCTAATGTAAAAGTAAAAAAAATGTCCAAAAATAGCTATAGAGTATATAAAGGTCCATTTTATAATTTGGATTCTATCAAAAGAGAATATAGTGATATTATTAAATTAAATTTTGAAAATATAGAAATTATAAAATTATGAAAAAAATCTTTACATCAATACTTTTTTTGTTTGTTTTATTTAGTTACTCTAACGCAAACTCAAGTTTTGATATTAAAGCTAGAACAGTAATACTTCAAGATTATTTATCAGGAAAAATATTATATGAAAAAGATGCAGATCGTATAATTTTTCCAGCCTCTATGACAAAAATAATGACTTCTATTATAGCTTTTGACTTACTAAAAAAAAATGAATTAACACTAGATGAAAAATTTATAGTTTCAGAAAATGCCTGGAGACTTTCTGAAGCTGGATATTCTTCGATGTTCATTATGATTGGGGATGAAATTTCAGTCGAAAATTTACTTAAAGGAATTATAGTATCATCAGGTAATGACGCTTGTATAGCATTAGCCGAAGGTATCGCGGGATCCGAAGAGGAATTTGCAATACTAATGAATGAAAAAGCTTATGAAATTGGAATGACAAATACTAATTTTACAAACTCATCAGGAATTAATTCACCTGATAATGTTTCAACTGTTAGAGATATTCTTCTTATGTCTAACTATTTAATTAAAAATTTTCCTGTCTATTACGAATATTTTAAAGAAAAAGAATTTACATGGGACAGAACAGGAGGAGACCCAATTAAACAAGGAAATAGAAATCCTTTATTATATAAAAATATAGGTGCAGATGGTATTAAAACAGGATATCTCGCCTATGAAAAATATTCATTGGCGTCATCAATTAAAAGAAAAGAAAGAAGACTTATAGCTGTAGCGAGTGGTTTTAAAACTAAGAATGATAGATCTAAACAATCTCTTAAATTATTAACTTGGGGTCTAACTAAATTTGAAACTATTAAAATCGCTGAGAAAGATAAAAATTTTGCATCTATCGATGTCTGGCAAGGTAAAAAGAAAAGTATTAAGGCACATGTTAGAAATGATATATATAAAACTATTCCAAAGGCTAAGAAAAAATATTTGAAAGTAAAGATTGAATATGAAGGCCCGATTTCTGCTCCTGTAAATAAAAATGATATCATTGCAAAATTAAATATATTTTTTAAAGACGAAATTATTGGTTCTTATGATTTATTTGCTTCGGAATCTATTAAACGACAAAATATTATTTCAAGATTATTAACTTCAATAAATTATCTGCTATGGGGCGATGTATAAATATCCAGTTATTATATTTGAAGGAATAGAGGCTTCAGGAAAATCAACAAACCTAAAAATTGCTGTAAATTATCTTCAAAAAAAGAAAAAAAAATTTATTAAATTACGTGAACCGGGTGGAAGTATTTTTTCTGAAAAAATTCGAAATTTGCTGCTCAATAAAAAATTAAAATTAAACTATAAAACAGATTTATTACTTTTTTTTGCAGCAAGATCTGAAAACTTTCAGAAAATAATTAAAAATAATTATAAAAGAAAAATTATTTTAATAGATCGATTCACAGACTCAACCATAGCCTATCAACATTATGGGATGAATATTAACTTAAAAATCATAAAAGATTTAAATAAGTTTATTACAGTAAATTTTAAACCTGATATTACATTTTTAAGTATAGTTAATTCTAAAAATTTGAAATTAAGATTGAATAAACGTTCAAATCTAAACAGATACGATAAATTTAATTTAAATTTTTATAATAAAGTTCAAAAAGGCTATTATAAAATATCTAAAAACAAAAAAAATTATAAAGTTATAGATTCTAATAAAAATTCAATAAATGAAGTTAAAAAAATTATAATAAACCAACTTGAAAAGATTATTTAAAATGTCTAAAAATAATTTAATCGGGCATCAATTACATTTAAATAAATTTATATCACTTTATAAAAATAATAAACTACCAAAAAAATTACTTTTATCAGGTAAAAAGGGTATAGGGAAATCCTTACTAGCAAAACATTTTATGTATGAAGTGTTTAATGATCAAAGTTCAAAATCGTTATTAAATAATTTTACACATCCCAATGTATTAAATATTCAAAATAAAAATGATAAAAAAAATATTGAGATAAATCAAATTAGAGAAATTATTAAATTTACAAACCAATCTTCATTTAATAGTAAGCCAAGATTTATAATTATTGATGATGCTGAATATCTTAATATTAATGCTTCTAACGCTTTACTAAAATCTTTAGAAGAGCCTAATGATAATGTCTATTTTATTTTAATTTTTAATTCAGAATTAAATATTTTAGATACTGTTAAATCTAGATGTTTGGAATATAAAGTAGATTTGAACCAAGATGATACTAAATTAATTGTAGATAATTATTTTGATGAAGAAATTTATGATATTATAAATAAAAATTACAAAAATTATTATACAACTCCGAAATTTTTAATATCTCTAATTGTTTATTTAAGAGAACATAACTTATCTATTTCTAATACTGATATAAATTATTTAATTAAGAATATTATTAGTTATAAGCATTACACCAAGCATATTTTTGTTAAAGATTACTTAAATTACATTATTGAATTATTCTTTTATAACAATATAAACATAACAAAAAAAATTTCCTATAAAGTGAAAAAATATTACTATTCAAAATTGTCAAATATTAGAAAATTTAATCTTGATTATGAAACTTTTTTTTTAGAATTTGAGGATAAATTTTTAAGTGAATAAAAATTTTTATATAACAACTCCTATATATTATCCATCTGCTAAACCACATATGGGTCATGCTTACTCCAGTATTATAGCTGATTTTTTTGCTCGTTTTAAAAAAATAGATAATTATAAGGTATATTTTTTGACTGGCACTGATGAGCACGGATTAAAAATTCAAAGAGCTGCAGAAAAACAAAAAAAAGACCCCAAAACTTTTTGTGATGAAATAAGTAAAACTTTTGAAAGTTTAACAAAAACTTTAAATCTTTCTAATACAGATTTTATAAGAACTACCGAAGAAAGGCACAAAAAATCAGTGGAAAATTTATGGAATATTCTAGAAAAAAATAATCAAATTTATCTTTCTAAATATTCAGGTTGGTATTCTGTTTCTGATGAAGCATTTTATAATGAAGATGAAGTAGAGTATAAGGATAATAAAAAAATTGCTAAGTCATCTGGTTCTATTGTCGAATGGGTAGAGGAGGAGTCTTTTTTTTTTAAATTGTCCGAATGGGAAAAACCACTATTAAAATTCTATGATAAAAATAAAAATTTCATTCTTCCAGAAAGTAGAAAGAATGAAGTTATTAGTTTTGTAAAAAGTGGTTTAAAAGATCTTTCTGTAAGTAGAAAAACATTTTCTTGGGGTATTAAAGTTCCAAGTAATGAAAAACACGTAGTATATGTTTGGTTAGATGCCCTAACTAATTATTTAAGTTCATTAAAATATCCTGATAAAAATAATGAATTATATAGGAATTTTTGGCCTGCTGATTTACATATAATTGGAAAAGATATTCTAAGATTTCATGCAATATATTGGCCTGCTTTTTTACTGGCAGCAAATATAGAGCCACCCAAAAGAGTTTATGGTCATGGATGGATACTTTCAGGTGATGAAAAAATGTCAAAGTCAAAAGGTAATATTTTAGATCCTTTGGAAATTATTAATATTTATGGTTTGGACTCCCTAAGATATTATCTTTTAAAAGAAGTATCATTTGGTAATGATGGAAATATTTCTAAAGAAAAATTAGAAAACACAATTAATAGTGATCTAGCAAACAACTATGGCAATTTATGTCAAAGAGTCTTATCATTTGCAGAAAAAAACTGTTCATCTATTATACCTAAACATAAATTTATTAATGAAGATTTGATTATTCTAAATTCAATATCAAACTTAGATCAAATCAGATCTTTTATTGATATTCAGGATATTAATCAATATATGAATTTTGTTGTTGATCGTCTTTTCGCATCAAATAAATATTTTAATGATCAAGAACCTTGGAAAAAAAAAGAAGATAATTTAAGACTATCTACAATCGTTTATACATCAATTGAGTTAATCAGAAAAATCACAATTCTTTTATATCCAGTTATACCTCAAACAGCTGTTAAAGTATTAAATATATTTAATGTTAAAGAAAACGAAATTGATTTTACTTCTTTAATGAATAGTGAAATCTTGAAGGAAGGAAATAAAATTAATAAATTGGATATTTTATTTAAAAAAATAGAAAAATGATAGACTCACATTGTCATTTAGATCATGAGCCATTATTTACTAATATTGTTGAGGTTATCAATAGATCTAAAAAAGTAGGACTAAAAAAAATTTTAACAATTTCAACTAGTTTAAAAAGTTTTGAAAATATTAAAAAAATTATTGAAATTGATAGCATTATATATGGATCAATAGGAATACATCCACATGAGTCTAGCAATGATAAAATTAATTCTAATTATTTAATTGAGAATGCTTTGAAATATAAAAAAATTATTGGCATAGGTGAGACCGGACTAGATTTTTATTATGAAAATAGTAAAAAAAATGATCAAATTGACAGTTTTATTAAACATATAGAAGCATCGATATACTTAAATTATCCTTTAATAGTTCATTCAAGAAGTGCCGAAAAAGAAACATTTAACATTTTAAATGAATATAAAAACAAAGATGTTAAAATTCTAATGCACTGTTACACAGGTTCCAAAGAATTTGCAAAAAAGTTAATGGACCTAAATACTTATTTTTCAGCAAGTGGAATAATTACTTTTAAAAATAGTCTAGATTTACAAAATACATTTAAATTTATTGATAAAAATAGAATTTTAATAGAAACAGACAGTCCATTTTTAGCTCCTGTACCAATGAGAGGTAAAAAAAATGAACCATCTTTTATAAAACATACTCTGGAAAAACTTTCACAACTAAAATCTATAGATTTTAATGAATTAGAAGATATTACTAACAAGAACTTTGAAAATTTGTTTTCTTAATTATGTCGATTAAATTTATCATACTAGGTTGTGGAAGTTCTATGGGTGTTCCTAGACCAGATGGCTTTTTTGGAAACTGCGATCCTAAAAATAAAAAAAATTATAGAACAAGATGTTCTGCTTTAATTAAAACATCAGATGAAAATATTTTAATTGATACATCGCCAGATTTACGTCAACAGTTATTACGTCATAAAATAAAAAAAATTAATAGAGTTTACTATTCTCACATGCATGCTGATCAAACACATGGTATAAATGATTTAAGAGCTTTTTATTTAAATAGTAAAAAACAAATTAATATTTATGCAGACAATGTAACTGGAAAATTTTTAAAAAAAAGCTTTTCATATTGTTTTAACAACTATTCAAAAGAATATCCAGCTACATTAAAAGTAAATAATCTTAGCAAAAATTTGATTATTAAACATAAAAATAAAAATATAAAAGTTAGATCTATTCAAGTTAATCATGGAAATGTTAAATCAAATTGTTTTATAATTGATAAAAAGTTAGCCTATATTACTGATGTAAGTGATATTTATAAAAAAGATTTTATGTATTTTAAAAATTTAAAGTATTTTATAGTTGATTGCCTTTGGTATAATTATCACCCATCACACTTCAACCTTGAGAAATCATTATATTTTATAAAAAAATTTAAACCTAAACTTGCAATTTTATCAAATTTATCACCTGTTTTAGATTACAACAAACTTAAGAAAATTTTACCCAAGAATATTATTCCGGCCCATGACGGACTATCAGTAGAATTATAAAGTTGTTTCTATTTTTTTAATTAATTTTTTTGACATAGGATTTGTAAATGATGCAAATGTATCTTCAATTTTTCCTTCTTTATTAATTAAAATTTTATGAAAATTCCACTTTGGAACAGCTGACTTGCCATAATTTTTTTTTGCCCATTTAAAGATTTCATGCGCATTATTTCCTTTAACATCGGTAATTGATGATATAGGAAAACTTATGTTGAAATTTACTTTACAAAAATTTTTAATCTCTTCATTGCTATTCTTTTCTTGATTAAATGAGTTAGAAGGAATTGCCAAGACTATTAATCCTTTGTCTTTATACAGATCCCATAATTCCTGTAATTCTGTATATTGTTTTGTAAATCCACAATAACTAGCTGTATTGACTATAAGTACTACTTTTCCTTTATAATCGTTAAAATCTATTACTTCTCCAGATATACTGTCAATTTTAAAATCGAAAAAAATCTTTTCATAATTAGCTGATGAAGAATTTTTAAAAAATAACATAGTTATAAATATAAAAATTAATAATATTTTGTTCACAAGGTAAATTATTTGTTAGGAGTAAGTAGTATCAAAAAGTATCCAATTATTGTGGACAATAATGACCCAGTTAATACACCAATTTTAACTCCATCCATATATTGCATATTTTCCACAAATGCCAAATTTCCAACAAATAAACTCATGGTGAATCCGATACCAGTTAATATGCCAACGCCATAAAAATTGAACCAATTAGAATTATTTGGCATTTGTGCCACTTTAAGTTTAATGGATATATATGAAAAAACAAAAACACCTAACTGTTTACCTACAAATAATCCTAAAACTATACCTAATGGAACTTTATCTAATAATGAAGATATAGATAAACCTTCCAAAGAAACACCTGCATTAGCAAATGCAAATAATGGCATAATACCAAATGCAACATAAGGACTAATTGAGTGTTCAATCTTAATTAATAAAGAAAAATCTTTTACATTTTTTCTATGTGGTATTGTCATTGCCAGTAAAACACCTGCAATAGTCGCATGTATACCTGAATTATGTGTAAAGTCCCAAAGAAAGATTCCAACTAATAAATATGGTAGAAAATTTTTTATATTATATTTATTGATTGTTAATAAAATTAAGAAAGTAAATAACATTAAAGATAAATATTTTATACTAAGATCTCCAGAGTAAAATAAAGCAATTATAACTATAGCACCAAGATCATCTATTATTGCAAGTGCAGTTAAAAAAACTTTTAAAGATAATGGTACTCTTTTTCCCAAGAGTGAAAGAACTCCTAATGAAAAAGCTATATCTGTTGCAGATGGTATTGCCCAGCCATTTAATGTCTCACTATCACCAAAATTAATAAAAATATAAATTAATGCTGGCACAACCATTCCACCAACGGCAGCGATAATTGGTAACATTGCTTGTTTAATATTAGATAATTCACCTTGCAAAAATTCTCTTTTAATCTCTAAAGTTACAAAGAAAAAAAATATTGCCATTAAGGCATCATTGATCCAATGGATTATGCTAAGTTTTAATCCGAAATTATTAATTCCTATAAATATGTATTTTTCTAAAGTATTAAAATATAAACTTGATAGTTCTGAATTACTAATCACTAGTGCTATAATAGCGCTAAATAACAAAACTAAACCACTTGCTGCTTCAAGTTTAAAAAACCATATAAAAGGCTTTGTTACATTCTTTATCATATTAATTAAATAGATCTTTTACAAAAGAATATAAATCAAAAAAAGATAAATATAAATTATCCAACAAAGGAATTAATATTGGTAAATAATTTGAAATATAATTTTTAAAAGTATCTAATATTAAAATTAAAGCAGTAAATGTTATAAATATTATTATTAAATTATTGAGAATATTTCCTAAGGATATATTTTTGCTTATATTTTTATTTGTTATATCTGGGTTCATATTAGTTTTTTTATTTTTAACGAATTTACCTGTTAATGAAGGATTAATAGAAACTTTTGTGTTTCTATTTATTGATAGATTGATGTTTTTTTTATTCAAATTAACATTTTTTACTATTTCATTATTTTTTTTGGTAATTGTGAAATGCCATTTATGATTACAATTGCTGCATTGAAGCAATCTACCATTATCAGGAATAAGTTTTTGATTTATATTAAATTTTTTATTACAATTTGGACAGCTGACAATCATAGACTTACTTATATATTAATTTATTATATTTTTCTTAAAAATCCTCATTAATATAGTTTGAATTTCAATTTATCTGCTGTATTAGTACTTCATTCGGGGCGTAGCGCAGCCTGGTAGCGCATCTGGTTTGGGACCAGAGGG
>MDSW01034483.1_pt1 | contig 10803 bp, 15 predicted proteins | sample 811171 | NCBI WGS metagenome assembly MDSW01 (sample SAMN05326641, study PRJNA326480) | marine metagenome | isolation source: seawater | place: Atlantic Ocean: North West | collected 2012 | reverse complement strand
CGTTTTAATTAACAATAATAACGAGCCGATTGGCACTCGTATTTTTGGCCCTGTTACTCGTGAATTGCGCGGTAAAGGCTACATGAAAATTATTTCGCTTGCGGGAGAGGTGCTATAAGTCATGACACACGCAAAGTTAAAAATTAAAAAGGGCGACGAGGTTGTTGTTCTGACTGGTAAAGACAAAGGAACGAAAGGTGAAGTTCTGAAAGTTTTACCAAAAGAAAGCCGCGTATTGGTTCAAGGTGTGAACGTAATTACAAAGCACAACAAGCCGTCACAACTTTCCAATGGAGGCATCGAGAAAAAAGAAGCTTCTATTCACGTATCAAACGTTGCATTGGTTGATCCTAAAGCCGGAACAGCAACACGTGTTGGATACACAACACTGAAAAGTGGAAAGAAAGTCCGCGTGGCACGTAAGTCAGGCGAGACGATTGAATAATAAGGTAGTGTAAGGACAAAAAGATGAAACCGCGTCTACAAGAAAGATACGAAACAGAGATTGTCAAAGCCCTTCAAGAGAAGTTTGGCTATGACAACCCGCACAAGATCCCGAAATTGGAAAAAATCGTGATCAATATGGGCGTGGGTGAGGCTGCTAATGACCGTGGTGTCATGACAGAGGCAGCAGAGGCTCTGACACTTATTGCCGGTCAAAAAGCGATTGTAACGAAAGCCCGCAAATCAAACGCGTCTTTCAAAATCCGTGACGGCATGAATATCGGTTGTAAAGTAACACTGCGCCGCCAGCAAATGTATGAATTTCTGGATCGTCTGATTACAATTGCTATGCCACGTATCCGCGACTTCCGCGGTATTAACGGCAAAAGCTTTGACGGGCGCGGTAACTACGCAATGGGTATTAAAGAACATATTATCTTCCCTGAAATTGATTATGATAAAGTCAGCAACATGCGCGGGATGGATATTATTGTTTGTACAACAGCTAACACGAATGAGGAAGCCAAGGAACTGCTGAAACAATTCCACTTCCCGTTTAAAAATTAAGGACACCAGGAGAATTTGAATGGCTAAAGTCGGCATGATCGAGCGTGAAAAGAAACGCGAAAAACTGGCAAAAAAATACGGCAAGAAACGCGCTGAATTAAAAGCGATTATCAATGACCGTAGTAATGCACCTGAAGAGCGTTTTCAGGCTGTTCTGGACTTAGCCGACCTGCCACGTAACAGTGCAAAAATTAGACAGCGTAACCGTTGTGCCCTGACCGGTCGCCCACGCGGCTTCTTTAGAAAGTTCCACCTTTCAAGAAACCAGATCCGCGAACTTGGCTCCAAAGGCGAACTGCCAGGCATTACAAAGTCAAGCTGGTAAGAGAGATAAGGAATATAAAGAATGAGTATGAATGACCCTATCGCTGATATGTTAACCCGCATCCGTAACGGACAGCATGCGGCAAAACGTTCTGTACGCTGCCCTTTCTCAACACATAAGGAAAAAATCCTTGAAGTGTTGAAAGAAGAAGGCTTTGTACGTGGTCACAAAGTGATCGAGCTTGATAACAATAAAAAAGACCTCGAAATCGAACTGAAATATATCGATGGAGAGGGTGTTATTAAAGAGATGAGCCGTTTATCAAAACCTGGTCGCCGTCAATATTTCGGCGCGCAAGATCTTCCAAGCTACCATAATGGCCTGGGCGTTCTGGTTGTTTCCACACCAAATGGTGTAATGACGGATCACCGCGCGCGTCAGGAAAATGTCGGCGGCGAAGCAATTTGTAAAGTATTTTAAGGATAAAACACAATGTCTCGTATTGCTAAACATCCAATGATTGTACCTGAAGGCGTTACTGTTGACGTCACAGGACAGGATATCAAAGTATCCGGCAAGCTGGGTAACATGGAACTTCGCGTTCATGACGAAGTGATTGCGGAGCCTCGCGAAGAAGACGGACAGAAAGTGGTTCAATTCAAACCACGTTCACAGTCCCTTCTGGCAAAAAAGCTCTACCCAACTATGAAACGTCTGACCGAATGCATGATCGTTGGTGTAACAGAAGGATACAAAAAGACCCTTGAACTTCAAGGTGTTGGTTACCGTGTTCAGCCACAAGGTACAGGCATCAAGCTTGCTCTGGGCTTCAGCCACGATGTAATCTACAACCCGCCAGAAGGCATCAAGCTGGAAGTTGACGGGCAAACAAAAATTATTGTCAGCGGTATCGACAAACAAAAAGTCGGTCAGGTTGCTGCGGATATCCGCCGCTTCCGCCCTCCTGAGCCATATAAAGGTAAGGGAATCCGCTATGAAGGTGAATATGTCATGCGTAAAGAGGGTAAGAAAAAATAATGACTAAACGTCTTACAGGTGCACAGCGTCGTAACTTTAGAACACGTAACAAACTGTCTCTCGTGAACCGTGCGGGTCGTCCCCGTTTATCCGTTCACCGTACAAACAGCCAGATCTACGCTCAGGTTATTGACGATTTAAAAGGAATTACATTGGCTTCTGCTTCTACTTTGGAAGCTGAGTTGAAAGAAAAATTAAAATCCAAAGGAGCAACATCTAATGCTGCTGCCGAGGTTGGCAAATTGCTTGCCGCCCGCGCAAAAAAAGCCGGTGTTGAAGACGTTCAATTTGATCGTGGACGTTTCCTGTATCACGGACGTATCAAGGCTCTGGCTGATGGTGCACGTGAAGGCGGATTAAAGTTTTAAAAAAAGAAAAGAGACTGAACTATGGCACAAGCTGCAGAAAAACAACAACAAAGAGAAGAACCAGAACTGATTGAACGTCTCGTTGCCGTCAATCGTGTTGCAAAGGTTGTAAAAGGTGGTCGCCGTTTCGGTTTTGCCGCTCTCGTCGTTGTGGGTGATGGTAAAGGCCGCGTTGGTCACGGTCACGCAAAAGCGAAAGAAGTGCCTGATGCAATCCGTAAAGCAACAGACCAAGCTAAGAACAAAATGATCCGCGTACCCTTACGTGAAGGTCGTACACTGCACCATGACATTCAGGGTCAGCAAGGCGCAGGGAGTGTTTACCTTCGCTCTGCACCACAAGGTACAGGTATTATCGCCGGTGGTCCCCTTCGTGCAATTTTTGAAGCACTGGGTATTCAGGATATTGTTGCAAAAACAATTGGGTCCAACAATCCGTACAATATGATCAATGCAACATTTGCAGCTTTGTCTGCTATGGAATCCCCACGTCAGGTAGCAAACCGTCGCGGTAAAAAGGTCGGCGATATTGTTGCAGCACGTGAATCAACAAAGTCCAAAACTGAAAAGAGTGTAGAAGCTGAAGAAGCTGCTGCCAGTGATGCCGCATAAGGAATATAAAAGATGGCTGAAGAAAAAGATGTAAAGAAAACTCCGGCTAAAAAAGCCAGCCCAGCGAAAAAGCCTGCTGCAAAAGCCCCCGCAGCAAAAAAAGAAGCTGCGCCTAAAAAAGAAGCTGCGAAAGCACCTGCAGCGAAAAAGACAGCCGCTCCTAAAAAAGCTCCTTCCGGTAAAACTGTCACTGTGACACAAATTGGCTCACCTATCGGACGTAAAGAATACCAACGTCAGACTTTGATCGGTCTTGGTCTGAACAAAATGAATCGCACACGTACTCTGGAAGATACTCCGGCAGTACGCGGTATGATCACAAAAGTACAACATCTGGTTAAAGTTGAAGAGGCCGCATAAAATGAACTTGAATGAATTAAAGCCTCAAGAAGGCAGTACAAAAGATAGAATGCGCGTAGGCCGTGGTATTGGTTCCGGTAAAGGGAAAACTGCAGGCCGTGGTGTGAAAGGTCAAAAATCACGTCAGGGTGTTGCCCTGAACGGATTTGAAGGTGGCCAAACACCTTTGCATATGCGCCTGCCAAAAATCGGTTTTACCAATATTTTCCGCAAAAACTATACAGAATTGAGCCTAGGTCATCTGCAAGCCATGATCGATGCAAAACGCATTGATACAAAAAAAGCTGTAACAGAAGATGATCTGGTAAATGCAAAAGTTATCCGTCGTAAGAATGATGGCGTAAAGCTTCTCGCAACTGGCGAACTCAAAACTAAAATTGACCTGCAAGTCTCAAAAGCTACAGCGAGCGCAATTGAAGCTGTTGAAAAAGCTGGTGGTTCCGTTACGACGGCAGCACCTAAAGCTCCTCTCGTAAAAGGGCAGAAAAAAGCAAGTTAAGATCTAATACCCCCTTCTATATTAGATCAAAAAAACCCCGCTTCTTCTCAAGAACGGGGTTTTTATTTTGTCTAAGTTCTGCCTAAACTCTCAAATCAGATATTCAAGATCAAGCGTTGAGGATCTTCTATCGCTTCTTTAATTCTCACCAAGAAAGATACGGACTCACGTCCATCAATAATCCGGTGATCGTAGGACAGAGCCAAATACATCATAGGACGTGCTTCAATTGAACCATCCGGCATGACCATTGGCCGTTGCTGGATCTTGTGCATCCCCAAGATGGCCGATTGCGGTGCATTCAAGATAGGGGTCGACATTAATGAGCCAAACACGCCGCCATTTGTGATCGTAAATGTACCGCCAAGCATTTCTTCAACACCCAACTTACCATCACGGGCACGCCCCCCCATATCGATAATTTCTTTTTCAACATCCGCCATGGATTTTTGATCCGCATCACGAAGTACAGGGACAATCAAACCTTGAGGCGTACTCACAGCCACACCAATATTATAGTAATTTTTATATATGATATCGGTACCACTAATTTCTGCATTCACTGCAGGAAATTCCTGAAGTGCCTGAACAGCAGCCCTTACAAAGAAAGACATAAAGCCCAGTTTGACACCATATTTCTTTTCAAAACGGTCTTTATATTCCTTGCGAAGGTTCATAACGGCCGTCATATCAACTTCATTGAATGTCGTCAAAATAGCCGCTGTATGCTGGGCTTCCTTCAAACGATTGGCGATAGTTTGACGCAATTTTGTCATTTTGACTTTTTCTTCGCGCTCACTTGTATCCCGTGATAAACCAGATAGAGATGGCGATGGAGTAGAAGGCGCAGAAGAATCCTTAGCAGCAGGCTTAGAGGCCCCCCCCTCCATGAAGTCAACGACATCGGCTTTTGTGAGACGCCCATCTTTGCCACTGGCCGGAATATCAACAGGGTTTAGATTATGTTCCTCCACCAATTTCTGTACAGCCGGGGCTAATTTGTGATCCCCTGCTTCCACTTTTTCAGATTTTTCTGCTTCTTTGACTTCAGACTTAGTTTCTACCTTTTTATTATCCTGATCTTTAGCGGCGACAGCTCCCGCTTTAATTTCACCAAGAATGGCTCCAACCTCAACGTTCTCACCTTCGCCAACCGTAATTTTAGCAATTACACCAGCTTCCGGAGCATTAACTTCTAACGTTACCTTATCTGTTTCAAGCTCGACGATAGCTTCATCCTGCTCAACACTGTCACCTTCTTTTTTTAACCATTGCGCCACAGTAGCTTCTGCAACAGATTCACCTAATGTTGGAACCACAATTTCAGTCATAATTTCCTCTTTTTGTTATGAGCTATCACTAATTTAAGTGAATATTTCTGTAAGTAAACAGATATCTTATCCGTCTGCATATTCTTTATATTTACCGTAATAATATGCAGTATCTCCGTATCCATACTTTGCATGACGTTGTAAATCAACCGCAGTCAATACAAAAGCAATATTCTTACACCCAACATCCGTAAATTTCTTAACACCACTCAAAACGACTTCACGTGGCGTCTTATCCCACCCAACGCAGTAGAGTATTTGATCCGAATCCATCGCCATAATGCGCGCATCTGACAAGGCCAAAGATGCAGGGGTATCAATAATCACCAGATCATATGTCTGACGCAATGTACTGATTAGCGTGCGCATCCGCTTTGAATCCACTAGATCCGTCGCGCTATTTGGAACAGAACGTGCATGAATTACATGCGCACCCGTCGCTCCATCCTTTACGATAATTTCTTCTAACTTTGCTTGCCCGGTTAAATATTCCACGAGGGTCTTATCACCGCGACCAGGGATAGCATTGTGAATATTCGGACGCCTCAAGTCACAATCGACAACAATAACTTTTTCACCAGATTTAGCTGATATGCGGCCCAGCCATGAAGATAACGTCGTTTTCCCTTCTCCCGGGAATGATGATGTCATTAAGACAACTTTCGGACTTATATTCTTGGGTCCACCACGTAACTTGATAACAGTGCGCAAATTGCGTACAGCTTCCGCCATCCCAGATGTAGGTTTATTAATGATGAATTCTGCCAGTTCACGCCGTCCCATATTTTTAACTTCAGGTATAAGCTCGAAGCATGGATGTCCAGTCGCCTTTTCAAGTGCACCGGAACTCCTAAAAGCGTTATCAAAACGTTCCAAAAGCAAAATAATTGCAATCCCCAAAAATGTAGCCAGAGTAACAGTTAAGCTATAAATCAATGGTTTATTGGGCGATACTGGCGATGTTGGGATTGTTGCATAAGACAAGACAATAGCTTCGGGGCCCTGTAACTCTTCTTGCTGATCTGATTTTTTATAGGTCTTCAAAAATGTATCAAAAATCAATCGGTTTGATTCGGCCTCACGTTGCAGCTCACGTAACCGGATCATGTCCTTTCCCTCTTCTCCACGTTCCTGCTCCAACTCAGAGAGCCCCTCTTCCAAAGCACGTACGCGTGCAGCAGCTACCTCAACTTCATTTGAGAGACTCTTGATAATATTAGCTATTTCTTCATCAAGACGCTTTTCAACATTCTGCAGCCCTTCTTTTGCATTGATAACCTTGGGATGTAACGGACCATAGCGGCGGGATAAATCGGATAATTCTTTTGAAAAAGAAGCCTTTTGTGCTTTTAAACCAATAATCACACTTGATCTTAATACTTCCGTTGCCCCATTAATCTCTCCGGCACTTTCCTTTACATCCTCAACCTGCATTAAACGGGCTTTCGCCTCTGCATATTGCGCCTTGGCCACAACTAACTGTGAATTCAGTTCGGACAGTTGTTGAGCAGTAACTTCCGAACGGGAACCTGTCACAAGATTCTTTTCCGCCCGATATTGTTCAACAGCAGATTCAGACACACGCACCTGTTCCCTTAAGGTTGCAAGACGCTGATCCAGCCAACTCAAAACCTTTTGTGTCGCAGAAAACTTACGTGCCAGCCGTTGCTCCAAGTATGTATTTACAATTGCATTTGTAACCTTGGCAGTTTCAACAGGGTCTTTAGACGTATAGCCCACACGAATAACGGAAGACCCAGTAACCGGTTTCACAGAGACCTTTCTCAAGAAACGATTAATGGCAGCACCTGTGCGAGTATCTTCTAGATTGGGAGTAGGCGCATATGTTTCATCTGCTAAATCAATCGAATCGACGGAAAATGTTTTAAAGACTTCCTCGCCCTTACCTTCCTGACCCACGACAACTTTATTTTCATCCTCCGCAATGGTTGCATCAGAAAAAAGTTTATTCTTAATGATAACTTCATATGCCAGGGAGCGGGATCGTAATACCTCAACCTCGTTCAGAATCATAGTATTTGAAATATTCATAGACAGGCCAAGATCCGATAAATCTTGCAATCTATTTTCCTGATCATCTTCAACCTTAATATATGCTTCAGCGCTATAAAGTGGCTGAACATAGTAAGTAAGCACAACATATGAAAGAAACAGGAATGCTGCGATCAGTGAAAAAATAATCCACTTACGACGCCATAAAACAAACAAAAGGCTTCGAATATCTATTTCATTTGAATCATCATGTAGCACTGCCCTATCCCCTCCGAGACCATATGAAGAAGACGAAGGCCCTCCAACAGATGGTGCTGAAGACGAAACATCCCCGCTCCCTGTGTGCGTTTCCTCAGCCATGCCACATACCTTTATTCATCAAAACATCCTCTCACGCACATAAATAATATCACCAGGCCTTACATAGTCGCCAACACGAGCCTCCAATTTATTCCAGCCCTTTTGTTCCCGGCGCAAAAGTTCAAACCCCTTTTTATTTGCCCTATAAGTAAAGCCACCGGCCACAGCAACGGCATCTGCCACACTAAAACCTTCGGTATAACTATAATTTCCAGGAGCCCCCACCTCGCCAAGAACTGAAAACGGACGGTAACTTGAGACTTCAACCATAACATCAGGATTTCTCAAATACCCCTCAGACAATTTTTCTTCCACCATATGAATAACGGCATCAGCTGTTAATCCAGCCGCTTTCACTTTTCCTATTAATGGAATGGATATATATCCTTCACTATCTATTTTATACTTACCAGACAAATCGTCTTCTTGAAAAACGGTGACCTTGAGCGTATCTCCTTCCCCAAATACATAGGCATTGCCCATGACATTTTCTTCGTCATGGGCTACCTCCATTGGTTCGCTCAGAGGATTAGTATCATAATATGCGGACTCTGACATGGATGGAGCACTGCTTATTTGGGATTGCTCAAAATCAAGACCAGACGGGGCACATCCTAAAAATAGAATCCCCATACAGAGTATTGAAACTGTTACATATATATTTTTCAAGATAGATACACCCAGCGAATGCTAGTTGATAGATAAAGCACTTTACGCTTCATCTTAACGTTAAGTTAACAGGCTTGGCAAGTGCCTAAGAATCAAGTTTTTCGAAAAGAAAGGGGGATTTTAATTTAAAACCCCATTCAGAGAAATCTCTTCACCATGCAAAGCTTTACCTTCTTCAGCATGATCGAGCCTGATTGAAGAAGTATCAATATTTATCCTTACGGGATAGCCGTGCCGTTCTTCCGCCGCTTGACGAATGAGGTCCCAGTCTAAATTCTCCGCAACAGTGCCTGCCTCTTTCAGAATATATGCAACTTCTTGTTCAGTAAGCGTTTTGGTTTCTATATCTTCATTCCGTTCCAAAAAGTCTGTCTCTTCTTTAACCGGATGCACTTCGATATAAAAATCATCCTCAATCCACCCTGCTTTCACAGACTGATCAACAACATATACAGGAATGCCCGGTTTTACTTTCTGAAAAAGCGCTTTAATATCTTCTGGATATAAACGGATACAACCACTACTGACCCGACGCCCGATACCATATGGTTTATTCGTGCCATGAATGAGATATTCAGGCCACCCCAGATAAAGAGCATATTCTCCAAGAGGATTATCCGGTCCAGGACCAACCGAGACGGGGAGTTCCGGGTTTTCTTTTCTCATCCGCGTTGTAGGACGCCATGTAGGCCCATCCTTTGTACGAATGATTTGTGTCTCGCCAGTTGGGGTCGTGAGTCCGTCCCGACCTATCCCTATCGGCACCGTCATAGGCTCACCGTTCTCGGGAAAATAATAAAGCCGCATCTCTGGCAAATTCACAGTAATACCCTGTCGCGGAGTATCGGGAAGTAAATGACGCATTGGCAGAATGATTTCGGTTCCTTCTCCGGGAATCCAAGGGTCAACCATCGGATTTGCAGAACGCATCTCTACAAAACCCAATTTATTCTCTCGTGCAATTTTTACAAAAGTATCCTCATAAACGGCCCGATGTGTCCCCATCTCACCGATATAATCCTTGGTATAGTCCCCTGCAGCATAGGCTAACGATCCAGCCAATACCGTCATCATACATAACATGAATACTAAAAATCGATTCAGAAACCGCAGCATCACACCTTATACCTTTTACCATACATTTTACCATACATAAAGTTAAGTTATTTCATCAAGAAATCAACTGCACTTACCACAAGATAAAGAATACCGGAATGCACAATTAAAAATAAAGCCGCTTCTTTCGGCGATCTTTTTTTTCCAAAATCCAGAAATGTTTTAAACATGAAAAAATCCCTTTCCCTAATACAGGGATAGTTCTATAGGAGATTGAAGAAATAAGCAAGAAAAAAGGCCGCATTTCTGCGGCCTTTCGTAGTATTTATGATCTTTTATTTTTTCTTATCAAGGGTTGTCAGATAAGCAACAACAATCATCCCTAATAGAACATTTGTTGTATATGCCAGATAGATGCCAACCACAGTTAAAATGACTGACATCATATCATTGGTAAGTCCCTTATGGCTAAGTATCATCCCTGAGAGGAACAATACCCACCCCGTACCAATCATGGTATGAACACCACCGCCTTCAAAGAAAGACGTAACAGTCCCCTGTAGCAATCCTATTTCACCCATATAATGGCCAATAAATGTCGATAGCCCGACCAACAGCACTGTAAAGAATAAATAGAACCCAACGGCGCCTGTTATTGAACGCACATGAGAAAAGTTTGTAACATTACTAAACATGGATCTCTCCTTTCGTCTTGAACGACACAGCTTATGCTGCACCGGGATAGATCTTTTGCTGCACACATAAAAATCTTATTCCACCTTTATATTACCATAATAAACAGCGGTTAAATATGAAAATATATGCTGCAAAACAATAGGTTTCAAATATTTCAAAAAAGCGCAGCAATTTAACATAAAAGTACGAGAATTAAGATATGTTTATTATAAAAACAGCCAGTGATTCATGTGCCGAAAAAAAGATTCAGTGTTTTTCTTCCATAAGATCGGCAACATATTGCCGAAAAGATTCAAAAACCCGGTCAAACAGGGCGCTTTTTTCCGCACGCCCCTTCCCCTCTATATAAAGCTCATACATTGTCACTTTTGGTCCGACTTTGCGAGCTACGAAAGAAATGGCCAAAGAATGATGTTCTGATTGCGCGAAAGAAATCGTCATAACCCCCTCGTCAAAATCACATCCTACAGATCTGTAACATAAGACTTTTTTGGAAGCCGCCACACAAAAAACCTGATCTATTTT
>MDSW01218556.1_pt1 | contig 10804 bp, 9 predicted proteins | sample 811171 | NCBI WGS metagenome assembly MDSW01 (sample SAMN05326641, study PRJNA326480) | marine metagenome | isolation source: seawater | place: Atlantic Ocean: North West | collected 2012 | reverse complement strand
GTAGCCGATGTCGGTATGCTGGAACGCATAGCCGCCATTGGCGGCCAGCAGTGGCCAACTGAAGTAGGGCTCACCGTAGTTGAAGAGAATCGCTTTCTTGCCTTCCTTGGTTAGCTCGGCATCGAGGCTGGCAAGCTCGGCGAAGCTTTCGGGGGGCGTCTCCACCAGGTCCTTGTTGTAGATCAGGCCCAGCGACTCCACCGAGATAGGATAGCCATATGTCGCGCCGTTCCACTCGACGGCGTCCCAGGTGAAGTCGAAGAAGCTTCGACTGGTTTCCCGCCGTTCCGTGGAGCACGGCGTCGAACAACACATCATTTTAATTCTTCGCGAGGTCGACGAATACGATCCCGATGTCATTATCTTCGATCCGATTAGCTCACTCGCGGATCTCGGTGATGCACGGACATTTAAAAATATGGTGTTACGTCTCAGCCATGAGATGAAGTCACGCGGGATCACTACAGCAATGACTGAACTGTTGCCAGATGACGCTGGCAGTTTTTCGAAGCTGAATATGTCATCGCTTGTCGATACATGGATTCGGATCGGCCGGATCGAACGGAGCGGCGAAATGCGCCGGAAGATACAGGTGCAAAAATCACGCGGAGCGGCCACGTCGAGGGAAATCCGGGAATTTAACATCACGAACAGGGGCCTCGTCATCGGCGAATCGATCAATGCAAAAGACTTCCTGGGGGGCAGATCGACATGAGCGAGCACCTCGTTCTTAAGGTCTATATCGCCGGCATGACGCCGGCCGCACGTCGCGCGATCCGCAATCTTGAAACAGCGTGCGCCAAGTACAGCAACCACCACACATATTCCATAGATGTGATCAATATTCTTGAGCACCCTCAATTGGCCGAACAGGAGAAAATCCTCGCCACCCCGACCGTCGTGAAAGAATTGCCCGCACCGATCAAAAGGGTCGTCGGCGACCTGTCCGAGGTCGACCAGCTTCTTGTCGGCCTGGACCTTGTGCCGGACTGACGAAATGACGGCACGTTCACGAGATAAACTCGGCCTTAACGACACGTCTCGACATCCCGGTGCCGCCTCTCCAGATTCAGCAGACGACATGACGGAAGAACGCAAGATAGCGGACGCGCTTCATACGTTGACCTTGCTCGAAAAGGAACTCCGGTGCGTCTATCGGATATCCCGCGCGCTGCTCAATGAATCCCTGCCCGTCGAAGACGCATTGAAACGCACTGTGGATTTACTGCCCGAAGCGATGCAATTCCCCGCCGACGCCGTGGCGCGAATTGAGTACGCCGGCAAAGCCGTCGAGACGCGGCAAATCCGAGACGATATGACAGCCATCAAGCAGGACCTGCTACTGGATGATGGCAATACAGTTCGCATCACCGTCGCCTACGACTTCGATGACAACAGCGAAGACCGGCATGTTTTCCTCATCGAAGAACGAGAGATGCTGCGCAATGTCGCAGAAGTCCTCTCCATTTACCTGCGCCGGGACGCGGACAAGCAGGCATTGGACGACGCCCTGGCCCGTGCGAACGACCTTGAACAAGTTATCGACAAAAGCCCGGCTATCGCCTTTCTGTGGGACCTCGCTCCCGATTGGCCTGTTGCTTTCGTCTCGAGCAGCATCCGGCAATTCGGTTATGAGCCCGACGATTTTTACAGCGGCACAGTCCGGTTTGCCGATATCGTCCATCCGGACGACCTCTCCCGCGTCGGCGCAGAGGTCGAACACTACATGTCGTCGGGACGGGACGAATTCGAACAGCAATATCGCATCCGCACCAAATCGGGCAGCGTCCGATGGATTCGCGACTGGACGCAGGTGCTTCGCGGCCCGACGGGTCGCGCTGAACAGAACCAGGGTATCATTCTCGATGTCACCGACAGCATCGATGCCGAGGAACGCGCGCGGCGGCACCTGAAGGTCGCCGGCAACATGTTCGTCGCCTTAGACGTCGATGGCCGGGTCCTCGCCGTCAACGACAAGACCTGTGAGGTCGTGGGCGAGACCGAGGAGAATCTGATCGGCCGCAACTGGATCGATACGTATGTGCCGGACGAAGAAAGAGACGACCTCTGGTCATACTTCCACAATCTCTTCTCCGATGATTCGCCGGAAACGGGCGAGTATGAAAATGCCATCATGTTGCCCGACGGCGACCGGCGAACCGTTCACTGGTGCCATTCGATCGAGTACGATTCAGATAGGAAAATCACCAGCGTTATCGCCTTCGGCACCGACGTTACCGAAGCACGCGAAACCGAAGAAAGAGCCCGGCAACTGGCGCGCTTTCCCCTGGAAAACCCGAGCCCGATCATTCGCATCGACCGCAGCGGCGACGTACTCATCGCGAACGCCCCGGCGCAGAACCTGATCAACGACCTCGCAGACGGCGGCCCGGCCGGCCGCAGCGTCTGGCTGAAGATCAAAACCGCCGCATTATCGGATGAGCCGCCGGCGTCTCATGAGATCGAGGTGGGGGAACGTATCTATCAGTTCCAGATCGTTCCCGTCGTCGATCAGGATTATGTGAATTTGTACGGTCTCGACGTAACGGCTGAGCGCGAAAATGAAACCCGCCTGAGGGATATCACCGACAACATGCCGGGCGCCCTGTTCCAGTATATTCTTCACCCGGACGGCACGGATGAGATCCAGTTCATGAACGCCGGCAGCGAGCGCATCTGGGAGCTTACGCCCCGGCAGGTCTATCGCAATCAGTCCGCCGTCTGGGACATGGTTCACCCCGACGATCTTCCGGGCTTGAGAAGCTCGGTTATGGCGTCCGCAGAGACCCTGAACCGCTGGTCCCATGAATGGCGCATCCAGACAAAATCGGGTGAGGTGAAGTGGCTGCGCGGCAGCGGCATGCCGCGCAGAAGGTCAAATGGCGACATCCTGTGGAATTCCCAGATACATGACGTCACCGTCGAACGCGAAAACGAAGCGCGCTTTCAAGACATCGTCGCCGCCGCCCCCGGCGCGATATTCGAATATGTCGTCCATCCGGATGGCGTCCATTCGGTGAAATACATGAGCGATGGCAGCGAGGAAATCTGGGGCCTGGCAGCGCAGCAGATCTGCGACGATCCTTGGACCATGTGGGGGATGATACATCCCGACGATCTTCCCGCCATGGAAAAGTCCGTTGCGGACTCGGCCCGAGACCTGACCGAATGGAAGCATGAATGGCGAATTACGCTAGAGTCGGGAACGGAAAAGTGGCTCCGCGGCCGCGGCATGCCGCACAAGCGGCCGAACGGCGACGTCACCGCCATCGCGCTCATCGTCGATATAACGGACGAGAAATCCGCGTCGGCGGCCGTTTCCAACGCCTTGCGGAAGACCGTCAGCGTCCTCTCGGCGGCGCTCGAAGCGCGCGATCCGTATACGGCCGGCCACGAAGAGAGAGTGGCCGAAATCGCGGTCGCCATCGGCCGCGAACTGGGGCTCGATCCGCAGCGGATGACCGGGCTTGAATTGGCGGCCACCGTTCATGACGTCGGGAAGATCCAGGTCCCCGCGGAAATTCTCAGCAAACCGACACGCCTGTCGCACGCCGAGTTCGAGCTCATCAAGATGCATCCGACGACGGGCGCGGAACTCTTGAAGGATGTGGAATTCGAATGGCCCATTGCCGATATCATCCTGCAACATCATGAGCGTTTTGACGGCAGCGGGTATCCGTCCGGGATCGCGGGGGAGAACATTCTCCTGGAGGCCCGGATTCTCGCCGTTGCCGACACGTTCGAGGCAATGGCTAGCCATCGCCCCTATAGGGCCGGACTCGGCATCGAGGCTGCAGCGGCAGAAATCCGTGAAGGCGCCGGATCAAGGTACGATCCCACCGTCGCCAACGCCTGTCTGACCCTAATCGACAAGGGCGCGCCGGAGCTCACATCGCTGTCCGGCATATCGTAGACAATCAACCTGGCATAGCATCCCCGTACGGAAAGAATTGGCGAACAGCATATGAATCCAATTACGATCATCGGCATTATCAGCGGCTTTGTTATTGTCGCTGCCTCGATAGCGGCCACGGCGAAGGACGTTCTTGTCTTCGTGAACCTACCCGGGCTGTTGATCGTTCTGGGCGGCACGATCGCCGCAACGATCGTCAGCTACCCCCCGACCTATCTTTGGCGCGTTTGGCGCAATTTCATCATCGCCCTTCGCAATGAGCGCCTTTACGAAAAAGACGACATTGACGACATCGTGGAACTCGCCAAACGCTGGAAGACGGGGCAGATCGCACAAGTCGAGGAAAAGCTGAACGATGTTCGAAGCCCTTTTCTCCAAACGGGCTTGAGACTGCTTCTCGACGGCACCCCGGCAGAGGACGTCGAAGACCTGCTTAACTGGAGAATATCGCGTCTCCGCTCGAAAGAGAATGCGGAAGCTGCCGTGTTCCGGACCATGGGCGCGTATTCACCTGCGTTTGGTATGCTCGGCACGTTGATCGGGCTCGTCAATATGCTGTTCAGCATGAGCGACGGGGGATTCGATCAGATCGGCCTGAATATGGCGGTCGCCCTGATTACGACGTTCTACGGTCTGATTCTTGCCAATCTCCTGTTCAAACCGATTGCGACGAAACTCGAAGACCGTACCGAGCAGCGGGTACGAACGCTAGGTATGGCACTGGAGGCGGTCAATCTAATCAGTCAGAAAAGAACGCCATCCTACATCCGGGAGACGCTTTATTCATTCCTGGCCGAATATGACGACGAAGTCATCGAAGACGATCCGGATAAACGTGCGCAATTGATGGGCAAATGAGCGAAACCGACACAGCGAGCGACAAGTCGCCTGAAGGACCTCCTAAACGGACAAGGTCCCGGATGAAGACATTCAGTCCACCGGCGGAGAAAGGCGAGCGGCTCGAAGAGTGGATGCTCACCTACATGGATACCGTCACTCTTTTGGTGACGCTTTTCGTTCTCATCCTCAGTTTTGCCAGCATTTCGGAAGAGAAATTCAACGCCCTCGTCGAAGGTTTGAGACTAGACAAGTACGGCCCCGGAATCATGACCGGTTCGACGGGTGTCATGGATATGCCGGGCATTACCGCCGGCGGTCGTTTGCCGACAAACGGACCGGCGGTGAAACCGGACGACAAATCGAACATAGAGACAACCGAACGGCTGGAGGCATTGCTTGCCGAACGTGGGCTAAGCGATCTCGTCCAGGTCAAGCTTCAGGAGGGCTTGATAAATCTGCAACTCCAGGAGAACGTTCTGTTCCCGAGCGGCTCCGCCGAGCTTATCGCCAGTGGCGCCAGCGTACTGGACCGGCTTTACCCCATACTCTCGTCGGGCAAATTCCAAATCGTCGTGCAGGGCCACACGGACAGCGTGCCGATCTCAACGGACTCATTCCCGTCCAACTGGGAACTGTCCGGGGCCCGCGCATCTTCGGTCGTCAGGGACCTGATCCAGCTGGGCATCAATGAAGATCGGCTGGAAATCGCCGGTTTTGCGCACACCAAGCCGATTGCGTCGAACGAGAGCGACGAAGGCCGCGCCCAGAATCGACGGGTCAACATCGTGCTGCACGCATCGTCCGATGAGATCAGAGAGATTCTCCGCCACTAGCTTAAAGCCACTTAATCAGGTCGCGCACACTCGCTGCATGGACGCTCTTGTGCACAACCTGAATGTCGACGGATTTCGAGACGGCGACTTTTACCAGCGCCGGATCGAACTGGCTGCCGGCAAGATCGTTGATTTCTCTCATCACCGTTTCATGGCTTCTGTGCATGAGAAGCCAGCCGGCCGATCTTGCAGTGTCATAATAGTCGGCGATTGCGATGATACGCGCGTCGAAGGGTACGTCTTCCCCCGCCAAACCGCGCGGATATCCCTTCCCGTCATGGCGTTCATGATGCGCTTCTACGGTTCTCCCCAATGCCCCGCCGCTAAAAAATCGGTCGACGATATACCGGCCGATCGTCACGTGCTTCCGCAAGTATCGTTTGTCGGATTTGGTCACTTTTCTCCGACTAAGGATTTCCGCAGGGACGCCGAGTTTACCAATGTCGTGCAAGAGCCCAGCCAGCCATAACTCGGCCCGACCGGTCTTGCCCAGGCCGGCGCCTGACGCAATGATCTCGGCAATCTCCGCGACACAAACCGCATGTTTCAGGCCGTCAGAATCTGCTTTCTCCAGCACATTCAAAAGAATCCGCCCGGAGACGATGTCTTTCCGGTTCACAATGACATTCTTAAGTCGTTTCATTTGTGCAAACCGCAAAGCCGGAAGTTTTGTGCGACCACTTGGGCATACTATCACCCAAACTTTTTTGCTCGATCATGACGGCAATCATACACCCTTATTGATCGTGTGGTAATCGAGAGGACGGGATTCGCAAGACGATCGAGCTTCTGAAAGCCGCTCACACACGGTGACCCGGCGGCTAGCCTTGCGGCTGCCCACCGATCAGAAATTCCCGATTGTCACGGATCAGGTCTCTCAGAAAGGTCATGACTTGCCGTACCCGGGCAATATGTTCCAGATCGTGATGAACGCTGAGCCAGATATCGCGCATCACGCAAATCTTCTCTGGCATGATCCGCTGCAATCTCTGATCCGTGCCGGCGACGAATGTCGGCAACATCGCAATGCCGAGCCCGGCGGCCGCGGCATGATACTGGGCAACGAGACTGGTTGAACGAAACCGCGCGTCGATATCACGCACCACGTCGGACAACCATCGCACCGCGGAAATCGCAATCAGTTCGTCGATATAGTCGATGAAATCGTGTTGCCGAAGTTCGTCCATCGTCGTCGGCATGCCGCGACGCGCAAGATAGTCTTCGGATGCATAAAGATAGAGGGCGAACTCGCCGATTTTTTCGCTTTCAATCCGCAATCCGCCCGGCTTCGGAAAGCTCAACAGAACGTCCGCTTCGCGTTTCGAAAGATTGATCCAGTGCGATGCCGTGACCAGTTCAACCTGCACATTCTGCGCCGCTTCGTATAACTTCACAAAACTGGGCGCCAGAAACAGGCTGCCGATCGCTTCCATTGTCGCGACCCGAACCGTTCCGGCGACACCGGACGACTCTCCGGAAAACCGGGCGGAAATATTGTTGATATGGGCTTCCGCGCCCTCCGCTTCCTGCAGCAGGATATCCCCCGCATCCGTCAACATGAACCCATGCCGGTTGCGTTCGAACAACTTGGTTTCGAGCGCCATCTCAAGCGCGCGTATCCGGCGACCGACGGTCGCATGGTTGACGTTCAACGCACGCGCGGCTGCGCTTAAGGAGCGGTATCGGGCTAATGCCAGGAAGATCGATATGTCACCCCAATTGAAGCGCGACAAATCGGGGCGGCGGCCTTGCGGTGGGACGGAGTTATCGGACGGCATGGGACCTCATGTGGGCACCCTTCAGTTCGTTTTCGCCTCGGCCCCCATCATGCGTTCCATTTCCTCGAATTCCAAGCCGCGCGGTGCCAGATCTCCGTCGTCGAAATGAACGCCCGCGCGTTCCGTCCGGTTCACCTCAAGCTGAAAAATATCGAACCGGTTGTAGTACCCCACGACATCGTGGAACTGCTTGGGTACGACAAGGGCCTCCAGATCGATGGTCTCGGTCAATATGGTATCCGTTTCCGCCTGCGTCTCGGCGATCGGCAGACCGTCCGGGCCGATGATCGCCGACAGCCCTTGTGGTGAGTCGGATATGACGCGAAGCGCTTCGGGACCCAGATCCGCGAGTTCGTCCAGCGTCCGTTGATCGATCAAGGACGATGCCACGACGTTAAAGGCCTTCGCCTCGAACGAATGCGCCCCGGCACGAATACGAATCGCCGACGCAAGGTCGTAACGGTCATTGGCCTTGGGATCGTGGGTCGGCCACGTCGGCGGATAGCTGGATGCATGAATCTGCTCGCCCTGTGCGATCAGTGAGAAGCGCGCCAGCGGGTTGGTGTTCTCGCCACAGATCAGCGCGCCGATCTTGCCGATCGGCGTGTCGACGACACGCAGTCCGTTACCGTCACCGTTCGCCCAGACCAGTTTCTCGAAGAACGTCGGCACCAGCTTCCTGTGATGATTGATGATGGCACCGTCGGCGCCGATCAAAAGATTGGTGTTCCATATGCAGCCGACACTGTTATCGGACATCTCGCTGATACCGATGGACACAACCGTCCCCGCATCACGCGCAGCGGCGCAAATGCTCAGCACTTCCGGGCCCGGCACGCGTACCGACTGCGCCACGAAGCGGCTGAACAGTTCGTGGTTGTAGATCGGCGCGGACAATGCCGGCCATAGCGGGAACCCGGGAATGAAGGATTCCGGGAAGACGAGCAACTGAATGCCGTCGGCCCCCGCTTCGCGAATGATACGGCTGGCTTTCTCGGCCGTTGCATGGGCGTCCATATAGACCGGCGCGACGTGTGCGGCCGCCACTTTGACTTTTTGTCTCATTGTGTCCTCCGAGAGGGCGCCGGTCCCGGCCGCAGGGCCGACCGGAACCGGGACGCCGTCTCTTAGAGCGGTTGCTTTGTAAAGTCGTAACGCGGCGGCAGCATCGCCATCATGTCCGCGCGCGGGATATGCTTCTTCATTTCAAACTTGGAATCGACCACCTGGCTGATGTAGCAGTCGATCATGCCGCTGTGATCCTCGGCGCGGAGCAACTTCGAGCCTTGCGGATGCGCCAGCGAATTCTCCATCTCGAGACCTTCAAGCGCCTCGATCACCATCGGCGTATCCTTATCGGTGTTCCAGCCGCTCTTTTCGATGGCCTGCTTCAATGCAAAGAAGTTCTCCCAGCTCTGCCAGGCATGGCTCTTGGCCATCACCCTGCTCGAGCCCTTTTCCTTGGCATGAACGGGGTCGATCTCCATCAGGTCGACGAACTCGCGGTGATATTCGTCATCCTTGTACTCCAACGGCCGCGGGAAGTTCTCGAGGAAGTACACGCCCTCTGCGGCACCGTCGATGGCACGCGGATCGATGGCTTCGATGGTCCCGGAGACGGAGTACATCTTCATCTTCTCGTCGAGCTTCATCGACTTCGATTGGGTATAGAACGCCACCGACAATGCGCCGAAGAAGACCGAGAACAGCACTTCTGTCTCTTCCGGTATCTTCGCCAGATACGGGACCAGATCCTTCGTGCCGAGCGGCACCGCGATCGGATCGTTCACCTTGCCACCCATTTGCTCAATGATCTTGCGGTGCTCCTGGTGATGGCTGTGGCCCCACGCATAATCGGGGAAAATCATCGTCCAGTTCTTCCCGAGGTTTTCGTACGCCCAGGGCGCACCGGCAGCGGCGAGCGCGTACGTGTCGGTGCCGGTCCGGAAGCTGTAACGCGTGCCCTTCGAACCCGTGGCTTCGGTGGCCTCGCCTGCCGAGAAGTAAGGCGTCTTCAGCTCCGTCGCGACGGGGATCGAAGCCAGCATGATGCCCGAGTGGACGGAGCCGACAACGAAGGACGCCTTGCGGCGCTGGATCAATGCTCGCAGTTTACGCGCACCGGTCGCCGGGTTGGATTCGGTGTCCTCGGTCGCAAGCTCGAGCTTGCGGCCGGCAATGCCACCGCCTTCGTTGATCACTTCAACCGCTTTCTTGGCGCACTTGTCATGCCAGTACCCCCACGACGAAAAGCCGCCGGTGAGTTCGCAGTGATGTCCAATGACGATCGGCCCGCTTTCCTTGGCGAACAGATCGCGGGTCAGGCCGAGATACGCCGTCGTGGCGACCGCGCCACCGGCGAGGGCCGTCTGCAGAAACGACCGGCGAGTGTGTCCGGCGGTCTGCAAAGTCTTCTTTGACGCCTTGTCCTTCTTCATCTCACTTCTCCTTCTGTAAATTCCAGCGATGTTTCTCTGTCCGATACGATCTCTTGTTCTTGTTAAACGGTGACCCCGAGGTATCGGTGCAGGGTCTCCTTGTCGTTCTCGAGTTCGCTGGCGCTGGCTTCATGCACGATGACGCCCTTCTCCATCAGGTAGACACGTGTGCACAGCCGTAACGCCGTCTTGATGTTCTGTTCGACAAGCAGGATGGAGACCCCGGTTTCACGAACCGCGGCGATCTCGCGGCGGATTTCCTTGACCAGGATCGGCATGATTCCCTCGGTCGGCTCGTCGAGGATGATCATCTTCGGCTGCATCACCAGACAGCGGGCAATGGCAAGCTGCTGCTGCTCCCCGCCGGATAGTGTGTTGCCCTGCTGTTTCAGCCGCTCCTTGAGCTTCGGGAACCGATCGAAGACATAATCGGTGATGTGCGATGGCGGCGTCTTCGTCAGACCGATCAGGAGGTTTTCCTCCACCGATAAGCCGGGGAAGATACCCCGTCCCTGCGGCACATATCCAAGCCCTGCCCCCGGAATACGATGCGGCGCCATTTTGGATATTTCGGATCCTGCGAAAGTGACCGACCCACCCGTCGGCGGCACAAGGCCCATGACCGTCTTTAGCGTGGTGGTCTTGCCGACACCGTTACGTCCGAGCAACGCGACCGACTCGCCCTCTTCGACGCGAAGCGTCACACCGCGGAGCACATGCACTTTGCCGTAGTGCGCATTCAGATCCCGGAGTTCAAGCATCGTCGTCGTCCCCCAGGTATGCAGTCCGTACATCGGCATTGTTGGCAATCTCGTCCGGCGTTCCCTTGGCCAGCACGCCACCGCTTGCCATAACGGTGATCTCGTCGGCGATGTTGAAGACGACTTCGATATCGTGCTCGATGATGACGATATCGATCCGTTTGGAGAGGTCCTGAATCTTGGCGACGGTCTTTTCGGTTTCTGCCGGTCCCATGCCGCAGATCGGCTCGTCCAGCAAAAG
>MDSW01135842.1_pt1 | contig 10804 bp, 14 predicted proteins | sample 811171 | NCBI WGS metagenome assembly MDSW01 (sample SAMN05326641, study PRJNA326480) | marine metagenome | isolation source: seawater | place: Atlantic Ocean: North West | collected 2012 | reverse complement strand
ATTTATATTTTTTTAATTTTTCAATTTCCTTTTCTCGAGAAATTTGACTAGATTCTGTTTTCATTTTTACCCTTTACTAAATCACTGAGATTTTTTTTACTGAAAAAATCATTTATATGTACTTCCAACTCGTCCCATAAGTTGTGTGTTATGCATTTTGCAGATTTACCATTACAGCCTTTTTTAGACTCTTTTTTACAACGAACTGTTTTAACATTTTCTTGAACAGCAGAAAAAATATTTGAAATCTTAATTTGTTCAGGATTCTTAGCTAACTTATAACCACCATTTGTTCCTCTCACACTTTGAACGATTTGATTTTTTTTTAACATTGAAAAAATTTGTTCTAAATAAAGTAAAGATATCCCCTGTCTAAGAGAAATATCTCTAAGCGAAACTGGGTTATTACTTTCAAACTTAGCAATGTCTGCTAAAGCCATTACAGCGTATCTACCTTTTGTTGTTAGTTTCATAAAATCCTATATTTTACAGCATTTTATATATATACCATACTAAAATAGTCAAGTTTCTTAATTTAAAATTAGCAATTTGTCGCTCAGTTATGCTAGATATAATTTTTTTATTAATAAAATTTGTGAGATTAATTATCAGTTGCATTTATGGAAAAAAATAAAATTGTAGAAATATTCATACCTGGGCCTGCTGGTAGACTTGAAGCCAAATACTTCAAAAGTAAAAAGAAAACTTCTCCGATAGCGCTTGTTTTGCAACCACATCCTCAGTACGGAGGAACTATGAACAATAAAGTTGTTGTAGAAACATTCCATGCTTTTATGGATAATGATTTTTCGGTTTGTAGAGTTAATTTTAGAGGTGTAGGAAAAAGTGATGGAGATTTCGATAACGGCCAAGGTGAGCTAGCAGATGCTGCGGCTGCTTTAGATTGGTTAGAAAAGGAAAATTTTGACAACTCTCAATGTTGGATATCTGGCTTTTCTTTTGGATCCTTAATAGCAATGCAATTACTTATGAGAAGACCTGAAATTAATAGATTTATTGCTATTTCGCCTCAACCAAATGTTTATGACTTTTCATTTTTATCACCCTGTCCTACTTCAGGGTTAATGGTCTATGGAAAAAAAGATGAATTAGTTCCAATTGATTCAATAAATGAATTAGACAAAAGATTAAGCGCTCAAAAAGGAATTAAAGTTGACTTTCAATCAGTAAGTGATGCTAATCATTTTTTTACAAAATCTGAGGAAAGTCTAATCAAAACTTTGGACAAATATATAAAAAAGGAAACTACACTATTTTAAAATGTTTGGAGAATTTTTAAATATAATATTTCGTTCACTAAAACTAGATAAGAATTTATATAAAGATAACAATAATTTTGGAGAAGCTGCTATATATTTTGCTGGATTAATAATGATTTTAGATGGAGTTGCTGGAGCTGTTGCTGCGAATACAATAATTAAAACTGCAATAGGTTTATCAGGTTTAACTGCTATATTTACATGGTTTGTTTGGGGTATTTTAATTTATGTTATTGGAGCTAAATTATTTCCAGATAAAGACAATAAAATACCTTTTAAAAAAGTTCTTATAGGTGTTGGTTATGCGCATGCACCAGGTATATTAAGATTTTTTGCTGTGACACCAGATCTTATCATACCTGTAATTTTTATTACTCAATTTTGGATTTTTGCTGGTTTAATTATTTCAGCGAAACAAACGCTTAATTTAAAATCTAATCTTAAAGCTTTTGGTATAATCATACTATCTTTTTTAATAATTGCTTTTGTTTCAATATCTTTTGTTATGAGCAGGATGGATGCATTGCCTGTAAGCACTATAAGTTAAAAAGGAAAAATAGTTTTGGAGATCCTGCAGGACTCACAAATCTTAAAACCTATTAAAATCGAGTTCTGTCTAACACTTTCATCTTCTATGCTACATTCTTCACAAAGTTGATCATTTTTTTCTTTATCTTCATTTTTATTTAATTTTTTAATCATTATCTGTTAGTCCTGCACCAGCAGCTTTTTTCTTAAGCTCCTCTGTTTCCTCAACAAAAGTTTTTTCTGATAATTTGTAAAGTTCTTGCCAATCTTGATTTGAAAATGAATTTTCGTTATTCAAAAAATTTATTTTTATGTTATTTGCTCTTTCAATAATATTTACATTTAAATTACTTGAGTACATAGATTGATTAAAGTTTAATAAAAATTCTTTTTCATCAATTTTAAGAAATATTTTTTTTCCAATTATTTCAGAAGATCTACTTAAAAAAGGAATAAACAAAATTGGAAATGCAAAATTTTCAAACTCAATTTTTTCAAATCCTTCTAAAGTATGCACTTGGTCCAAGAAGTTTATACCTGATATAATTGGACAGTATGAAATTTTAGAGATATTTGATTTTGATATTACAGTTACATTTTGAAATTTTTTGGAGTTAAAAACTTTAAAATATTCATTAAGATTTTTTAATCCTGGCAATCCAAACATCTCTAAAATACGAATACTTTTTCCTACTTCCTCAGCTATACCCCAAGGAAAACCAACCGCTTTGGTTGCTCTTTTCACAGTTGTATCGATTTCACTTAAACTTATCATTAATTAATAGAATTATATATCCATCCACTATCAAAAGATTTAAGTTCATCTGGTAATGGTGCTCCTTGAAACATACAAATTCTTAACCATTTATCCGATCTTGGATCAAACTTGACTGCACCAAAAAAAGATAATTTTAGTCTAAGCATATCAATTGGCATCAATTTTGATCCAATTGTATTATCTTGAATCTCTGCATATGGAAAATTTTCTGAAATAAATGCTCTTCTAACTACATGTCTTAAATCGTTATTTTCAAATAAAAAATTTCCGATTGTTAGGCTATTTCTTAAATTTAAAATTCTTTTATAAAGTTTGTTAATATCTCTTGCAATTGCTAATGGCTGTTCTAGTTCAGATCCTTTTTCTATATACCTGTTAGCTAATCTTGGTTCTTCTTTATTTTTTGAAATAAACCAAAAATTTTGATTGTTTTCTTTCTTGGAAAAATCAATTTTAATGATTTCAGAGTAATTTTTTTCAAGAATACCCTTCAAAGTCTCAATTTTTTTTTGAGTTGGTATGGTAAAAAATTTATCCTCATCTGAGCTCATTTGGTTAATTAATGGATTCGTAATATTATCATATGGCTCCATTAACATTGAAACTGTGTACTCAATACATTCATCTTTTAAGTTTTTTTCACACCAAATATATAAATCGTTAAATGGATAGTTTTTTTTAAAATCGAAATCTTCATCTAAATAAGAAATCAGCTTTTTTAAATCTTGTTTTAAATCTAAAATTTTTAATTTTTGATACTCGCTACTAGTATTCCAAAAACTTATATTTTTAATAGATTTTTTTAAATATTTTTTAAATATTTCTGCATCATTATTATTAACTATTTTTATCTCTCTAATTTTTTTTAAAGATAATTCTCTTGATAAAACCCAATTATTTAATAATGTTGGGTGATTTACTATAAATGGAGCCATTCCAAGTCCTGTAGAATTTCCAATTCCTAAATTTCTACAAATCTCCCTGTCTAGTTCTACAGCTTTTCTTGGATTTTTTTGTTTTGCTATATGATTTACTTGATCAAATGTAAATTGTCTTACTAGATATACCAACATCATCTCCAATCTAAACGGGCCACAAATCTCAGTTCTATTCTTTATTCTAAATCTATCAGCTAAACCAAATTTACCTGATCCATAAACTGCTGTGGTTCTATATAGATATCCAACCTCTAAAACTTTATTTATATCTGGTTGTTTACCTAAAGATAAGTTCTCAACAACATGATTAAATATTCTTAATGACTTATTTGCTCTAGATAATGTCAGTTCCTTGTAAGATAGTCTCCCTACCTCTTGTTTTGGAACATTTTCTAACAGTCTATCTAAATCTTTTTTAGTAGGTATTCCATCGTGCAATGTAAACGCTGCATCCCATTTAGTTGCTATTACTCTGTCTGATCTTTCAGTATCGCTAATTTGATTTGCAAAACATACCAAGGAGTAAGTTCTATTTTGTTTTTTAAATGAGTAAACAGCTTTTCCGTATCCATTTTCATTCAAATCAAATAAATCTCTCTTATACTCCCAATCTTTAAATTCATTTAAAAAAGATCTTAAGAAAGATAACTTAGACTGATGAAACGAACCAAGCTTTGATAGTTTCATTACTACTTTTGGATCTCTTAATTGAACTTCCATTATATTCCTTTATAAAAGTTAAACCAGTTATTGCCTAAAATTCCATTTATTTCTTTATCATCAAACCCAACTTTTTTAAGTCCATTTTCTAAATTTTTAAAACCTCTAGCGTCAGTAAACCATGTGGGTTGTTTTGGAAATCCTGGCTTCGTTTTTGATCCTTCTCCAAAATTTTTTTTTTTTGCCCAAGTTCCATTTCGCATCCATTCAACTATTTCATCTGGTTGATTTAAGCAAAGATCTGAACCAATCCCAATATTATTAACTCCCATTATTTCGCAAGTTTTTGCAGTCATTTCACAAAAACTTTCTAGCTTACAATTTTCACCATCTTTCAGATGGTGAGAATATAAAGATAATCCTAACATTCCTCCGCTATCACCTAGTGTTTTTAAAAGTTCGTTAGATTTATTTCTTAAAGCATTATGCCAAAAAAAAGGATTAGCGTGGGTTATTGCAATAGGTTTTTCGCTGATTTCAATAGCATCTAGTGTGCTTTTTTCTGCTGAGTGAGACATGTCAATCACAATTCCTAATCTATTCATTTCTTTAATAGCCTCTCTTCCAAAATTTGTGACCCCACTGTCACTTTTCTCATAACATCCAGTAGCCAAAAGTGATTGGTTATTATAGGTGAGTTGCATAAAACGACATCCATTTTGATAAACTTTTTCAATTAACTTTATATCATCCTCAATAGGTGAGCAGTTTTGAAAACCAAAAAAAATAGCAGTTTTTTTCTGTTTCTTTGCTTTCTCTATATCTTTAAAAGTTTTGCCTTGAAAAATTAAATCTTGGTTTTCTTTAAAATGTTTATTCCATTCTTTTACTCTTGTTAAAAATTCATCATAATCTTCATGATAGACCAAAGTAACATGTACAGCATCTAGACCTGCCTCACGATTTATTTTAAATACCTCTCTTGACCAGTTGCAGTACTGTAAATTATCAATTTTATAATTCATACTATTAGATATATATTAGTGCTTAAATTTTTGATATTAAAAGATATAAATGTCGTATAAAAAAAAAAGACCTAAAGTTGGTATTGTTATGGGTAGCCAGTCAGATTACTCAACGATGAAATTGGCTCAAAAAGTACTCAGATTAATGAAAATTAATTGTGAAACCAAAATAATTTCTGCACATAGAACTCCTGACCGAATGTATAAATTTGCCAAAAATTCTGAAAAAAATGGCATTTCGGTAATTATTGCTGGTGCGGGAGGTTCAGCACACCTTCCAGGAATGATCGCTGCATTAACAAGTTTGCCAGTTATTGGGGTACCGATAGAAAGTAAAAAATTAAAAGGTCTTGATAGCCTGTTGTCAATTGCTCAAATGCCAAAAGGAATTCCAGTTGGTACAGTGGCGATTGGATCAGATGGAGCTATAAACGCAGCTTTGCTTGCTGCATCAATAATTTCAATAAGTGACAAAACTATAAGAAAGAATTTAAATCTCTGGAGAAAGAAACAAACTAATTCAGTAAAAAAGAAGCCTAATTAAAATGGTAAATCCTGTTGTTGGCATAATTGGAGGAGGACAACTAGGAAGTTTGTTGTCAGTTGCTGCAAAAAAAATAAATATTAAAACAGTTATAATTAGTGATAATATAGATTCTCCAGCAAAGAATTTCTCTGATGAATTTATTTTTGCTAATTACGATGATGAAAATAAAATTAAAGAATTTATAAATAAAGTTGATTTAGTTACATTTGAATTTGAAAACATTCCTTACAAAACCTTAAATAATATAAATAAAACAAAAAAAGTTTTACCTAATCCAGAAATAAACAGAATAGTTCAAAATAGATTAACAGAAAAAGATTTTTTAAATAAGATAAATATTAATACGACAAATTATGTTTCAGTAAAAAATGAAAGAGAATTAAAATCGAATAATAATTTAGTACCTGGAATTATAAAAACTTGTACGATGGGTTATGATGGAAAAGGACAATATAAAGTCAATTCAAATAAAGAGTTGGATAGTCTTAAATTGGATTTTACAAAAGAATTTATTTTTGAAAAAGTCATAAATTTAAAAAAAGAAATTTCAATAATTATAACTAGATTTAGTAAACTTCAGTATGAGATATACGAACCGATAGAAAATATTCACGAGGACCAAATATTAAAATATTCAAAAATACCTGCTGACATAAGTAAAAGTATCCAGGAAAAATCTAAAGACTGGGCTATAAAAATATCTGAGGAGCTAGATTATATTGGAACTTTATGTGTTGAATATTTTATTGATAAAAATGATAATTTATATGTAAATGAAATTGCGCCAAGAGTTCACAATTCCGGTCACTTAACAATTAATAGTCATAATATTAGTCAGTTTGAAAACCATATAAGAGCAATTTGTGGCTTAGAGCAAATTAAAATTAAAAAAAACTTTAATGCTAAAATGATTAATTTACTGGGTGACAATATTACAGCTTATCGGGGAAAAAAATTTAAAGATAATGAGTTCTTTTTTGATTATTTAAAAAAAGACATTAAAAAAAAAAGAAAAATGGGACACTTAACAATTACAGAAAAATGTTGAAAAACAAACTTCAATTTTATAATTAATTTGTGTTAAGACATTTTATAATCATAATATTTTTAACAAACTGTATAGTAAATTTAAATGCCATGGAAAATAAGCGTTATCATCATTTGAAAGATGGCTCTTTTAGAAATCCAGAAGGTTCTCCAGTAAGAGATATAAAATTTAAATGGAGTTATAAAGTTTTCAATAAAGAAAAAAAGAAGCTAGATATTAATATCCCCAAAGATCACGTGATTGAAAAAAAGAAAGTAATTAAATCTCTACAAGAAAATGAAAATAATGATTATATATTGTGGATCGGACATGCAACTTTTTTAATAAAGCTGGGAAATACAACTATCATTACTGATCCTGTATTTGAAAAAAATATGGGGCCATTAATTTTTGGCCCTAAAAGATTTGTTGATCCAGCAATAAATTTAAATGAGTTACCTAATATCGATTTATTTCTTTTAACACACAATCATTATGATCATCTTAGTACTAGAACAATAAAAAGATTTCCATTTAAAAAGGCTAAGGTTGCCACGGCTTTAAAACTTGGAAAATATTTTACAAAAAACGGTTTTAATGACGTCCATGAAATGGATTGGTATGATGAAATAAAAATTAATGATCTTAAAATAACTTTTGTACCTGCTGTACATTGGTCAAAAAGAAGCCTTTGGGATACCAATAAAACATTGTGGGGAAGCTTTTTAATTGAATATAAAAATAAAAAATTTTTCTTCGCTTGTGATACGGGATATGGAAATATTTATAAAGAACTTGGTAATAAATATGGACCTATCGACTTAACTTTTATAAATATTGGTGCGTATAATTTTTATCCTATGGCTCCCAAAAAAGATAAATCAATTTATCATACCAACCCTGAAGAAGCTCTCAACATTGGAAAAGACTTGAAAAGTAAAAAAGTTTTGGGTATGCATTGGGGAACGGTTGTTTTGTCTCTAGAACCAATAATGGAGCCAGGTAAAAGATTTAAAAATTCTTCTAATCAATACGGTTATCATACTGACGATGTAATTGTTTTTAAAATCGGACAATTAGAAAAAATTGAAAATTTATTAAAATGAAATCAATTGAGGGAAATTTTGATAACCAAGATGTAGATAAACTATTAAGAAAACATTTTGTTGAACTTAGATCTGTTTCACCTGCAGGCAGTACCCACGTTTTGGACATAGAGGGGCTTAAAGATACTTCAATAAAATTTTGGAGTATGTGGGAAAATGATGAATTGATTGGGTGTGGCGCATTAAAATTTTTAAATAAAGATCATGGTGAATTTAAATCTATAAGGCTTGCTGATGAATTTAGAAGAAAAGGTAATGGAATAAAAATAATTAAACGCCTTATTGATGAGGCAAGAAAACTGAAAATTAAAAAAATAAGTTTAGAAACTGGAGCAGGTAATTTTTTTAAACCAGCGCGTGAACTATTTATTTTATGTGGTTTTAAAAAATGTGAGCCATTTGCTCATTATAAAAATGATGTTAATTCTGTTTATATGAGTCTATTAATAAATAATTAGAAACTATCTATTTTAAAAAAGTATAAATTGATCTTGAGAATATTCTCTTAGGTTTTCTAACTCTGACATTGAAATAGGTTCAGGTTTTTTTTCTAATACTGGTTTAATATTATCTAAATTATTTTTTACTTTTAAAGCAGAGTTATCCTTATTGTCTTCTGTAGATTTAAAAAAGTCATTAACATGATCAAGGGTTGTTTTTCCGGTGCTCTTATAAATGACGTTGTTTGAGGCATAAGACAAACTTGCTTGATAAATATTGCCTGTAGAACTAACGGTTATGACCGGTCCTAAGAGCGCAGTGGTCTCCACGCAACCACTTAATGTTACAAGACTAAATAGATAAAATATAAATTTTTTAATTTTCAACGATTCGCCTCCCAAATTTTGATATAGACAATTAAAATTTTAAACAATGTGGTTTTTTAAGTTTACCAACAGTTAAAAAAGTTAAACCTGTAGTAGAATTAATTATTTATAGATGTCATTTTATTTTATAAATAATAAATTACCAAAAATGAAAAATAAAAATATTTTGGATTTAAAAGATCAATACAATAATTTTATTTACCCAAAACCAACTGAAAACTTAAATGAAGAATGGATAAAAAAAAATCGTTTTCAAATTTGCGACCCTAATTATTGTTGGCATAGACTTTGGCCTGAAAAACCATATAGTACAAAGAGACTTGAGATTTTAATAGCAGGATGTGGCTCTGATCAGGCAGCAATTTTAGCAAAATGTAACCCTAATCATAATTTTATTGGAATTGATTTATCTGAAAATAGCTTAAAACATCAAAAAAAACTTATTAATGAAAATAATATAATTAATCTCAAATTAATTTGTGATGATTTTAGAAAAGTTAAATTTAAACAAAAGTTTGACTATATTATAAGTTCAGGAGTGATACATCATTTAGAAGATCCATCAACAGGGCTTGAGTATTTTAATAATAATTTAAAAGATGATGGGGTAATTTATATTATGGTTTATGGGGACAAAAAATCTTATGCAACAAACCAACTGAAACAATTATTCAGAAAATTAAATTTAGAACAGAACAATAGCTCAATAGACTTCATTAAAAAAATAACAAGCAAGTTAAATAATTTGCATCCAGCAAAAGTATTTATTGAAACTGAAATAAAACAAGATTTAAGTCATCCATCAGGAATAGTAGATTTTTTTTTACATAAAAAAGAAAATTTTTATTCAATAAAAGAACTAATTAAATTACTTAAAAATAACAATCTAATTATAAAAAATTTTGCTAATGGTAGAATAAAGCCTCTTTCAAAATTTTTTTCAGATTCATCTAAAGAAATAAGAGAAAAAATCGAAAGCATGTCAGTTGAAGAAAAGTTAGAAATTTCACAAATTTTAAATTGGAACGATAGAAAAATTGATATTATTTGTTGTAAATCAAAAAATAAAAATAATTCAGTTGTATATAATAAAATTAATTTAGAAAAAGTATATACATATCAATATCACGGAGTTGAGTATGAAATTAATGAGAATGAATTAAATATAAAAGATAAAATTAATAATAATCTTTTTAAGATGAATTTCGAAAATAATAAAATTAATATCAAAGATATATTAAATGGTAAAAAAATGATTACTGAAATATCTTTAAATTTGAGTGATAGTGAGAAGATTAATTTTTTTAATAAAATACTATTTATGATAGATAATTGTATATTAGACTTTTCTTATCATCCTGTAGCAAACTACAAACATTTCTACTCAGTAAAAACCAATTAATTAAATACTTTGATAACCAAATTCCAAACTTGCATCTGTAATTGAGTGGTATAAAGATTCTCCAAAACTTCTTAGCGCAAATAATCTTATTTTTTCTGGAGAGTCCTCTATCATATCAATTGTTATTGTGATCCCGTGAAAAACTGAATTGATACAATTATTTTTATTTAATTCATTAAAATTAAAAGGGCACCCTTTTTTTAATACTTCTTTTATTAATTTACCCTCAATCTCAATTATTGCTCTAGAGTTGGATAAATCTGTGACGGCAAAATCAGTTTCTTTCGTATTTTTATTTACTTTATGAAATAAATTTTTATCCTCTGATACTACTAGCCAATTATTTGGTCCAAACCATAAGATTCTTGTTTTTTCTTTTGACGTAACAGAATTTATTTTTTCACTTAATTTAATTCCATCAATATCTAAGTCATTAATTGAGACTCTTGAATTTTTATATTTTACGATTTGGAAGATACTTAAATTACTAACTTCTTTAATCTTTATAAGATTCTCTTCATTTTTATTTTCAAAATCACCATAAAATCCTTTTTTATAAATTTTATTTAGTGGAGATTGACTTTTCATGATCTTACCCTTTCGCCCTTAGGATCTACATAATGTGAGGATACTATCTCAACAGGAATTGATTTGTTTTTAAGTGGTGAAAGTGCATATAATTTTTT
>MDSW01107565.1_pt1 | contig 10804 bp, 12 predicted proteins | sample 811171 | NCBI WGS metagenome assembly MDSW01 (sample SAMN05326641, study PRJNA326480) | marine metagenome | isolation source: seawater | place: Atlantic Ocean: North West | collected 2012 | reverse complement strand
GAAGCATACATAAATAATTGATTACCTAATTCATTAGATAATCTTATAATTAATTTATTATCTATCATTTGACTAAAGCAAATTTCATTTTTTTTATGCTTTTTTTAATGTTTCTATTTGGAATTATAAAGCTGTGGTTTTTGTAATTTGGTTTAAATTCATAAAAAGCATTTCTATAATTCCTATAATCATTCCAATTTTTAATATTACAATGAAATAACTCTAAAACAGAAACCTTGTTAATTGAGGCCAAACTCGGAATCATTCCGTGAAAAGCTATAACTTTTTTCGATAATCTAATAACATTATATAAGTCTTCACCATCAATATTGTCTAGAAAAATAATCTTTTTTGATTTATCAATGTAACTTAAACTTTTGAAGTCAAAACTGTTAAAGTTATCTTTCAAAATTTTTGTATTTTCATCTAATTCAATATCTTTTGTTAAAACAACATTTTTTGAATATTTTAAAAATTCATTAAATAGCAAACTTAGTTCCGAAATCCCCCACCCTAATTCATCAAGCCTTTTTTTTCTCAAATGAAAATAAAAATAATCTTTGGGAAGATATTTTTTTAAATTTTCACTGACACTAGGTTCGATTTTTATTTCTTTTTTTGTTATAGATTTAGTCGACGTTAATTTCATCTGTAGCAGGGCTGAAGATTCTCTTTTAAAAATTGCGGAACGGTCATTAACTTTATAATTATATAAAAATTTCCTTAAAAAATTTGATGGTCTTCTATAATTATTGATATTATTTATACATATTGCATGAAATTTGGTTTTAAAAAATATTATTGGCAACAAATAATAAAAGTTTTTAGGCGCAAGTATATAAACATCTTCAAATTTGTTTATAAAAAAAAAATACAATAATCTAATTTTTTCTAAAAAAGATAAATCATAATTTAAAATCTTTATTTTAACTTTTGAGTCATTTATTAAAAAAGCAAATTTTTTGCTCATTCTTGAAATAAAAATAGTTACATTTTGAACATCTTTATTTTTAATTATATTGTATATTGCTTCCATGCTGTGAACTAAATCACCCGTTGCATCATTTTTTAAAATTACTACATTTTTATATGGCATAATCTTCTTTAATTATTTTTCTTAATTTTTGATTATTTTTTAAAAAATATTCATATTTCATTGCCAAAGATTTTTTTTTAAATTTTCTTTTAAATACAATCTTCCAATTTCTGCCCCTTGTGCTTTTGGCACCTTTTCCCAAATTATGAGCCTTAATTCTATTGGGTAAATTATTTGTATAACCAACATATGATTTTATTCTATTGTTTTTTTTTGATACAATAAGATATACGTAATACAAGTTATTTAAATCCGTATTTTTTAATAGAATTTATCACAATACCTAATACAGATCTTATGTTCTGTAAAATAGTTAGCTCATTAAATTTATTATTTATTTTCCAAAGCCACAATATGTTCCTAACTTTACTTGATGATCTGTTTTGGGGAAGTATTCTGTAATAAGCTAAGTTATTATTTAATTTCCTAGCAATTATATTATTTTTTAAAATATCACATTTGAATAAATAATCTTCTAAAAGTTCTATTTTTTTAAATTTATGATTTTTTATAATTTTTCTTGTTAAAATCATTGTTGAAGAATTTATTGAAGAATTACGAGTAAATTCTTCGAAATTAAAACTTTCTTTTATCTTGGTTTTCTTGAATAAATTAACTTTACCTTTCGTAAAAAAAGATGTGTAATCAGTATAAGTAAATTGAAAATTTTCTTTTTGCATAAAATTGATTTGATTTTTTAATTTATCTTTTGACCAATAATCATCAGAGTCTAAAAAAGCAATAAATTCGGATGTAGAAATTCTAATTCCAAGATTCCTGCAAAATGAAGGTCCTTTATTTTTTTTTAATAAAACTATATTTATTTTATTATTATCAGAATATTTATTTAAAATTTCTCTTGATTTGTCATTTGAATTGTCATCAATGATGTAAAGTTTCCAGTTGGAATAAGATTGGTTTATAACAGATAAAATACATTCTTCTAAAAAATTTCCTTTATTAAAATTTGGTATAATTATATCAATAGAAGGACTAGACATAGTCGCTTTTGTTTTTTATTAAAGCTATAAATTCTTTAACGAAAAGATTTAAAAAAATTATAAGGTTTATTAAAATTAAATGAAATTTAAAGATTCTTATATCCTTTAGTGAATATAGAATAAAATTTTTAAAATGTCTTATTGTTCTTTGTAATAATCTCATAAATGTAGGTTTTTTTAATCCTGCTCCATAAATATAAGCCCTTCTTACTGAATTAACCAATGAGATTAAATTGTCATTTCTTAAATGGTAAGCTTTAGCTTTGCAACTGTAAGATATTTTGTAATCACATTTTAAAAGTTTTTGACAAAAAGTTGAGTCTTCACCATTTGTTTTATATTGTTCATCATAACCGCCTGCCTTTACCCAGGCAGTTTTTGAAAGCAATGAATTTGATCCTGAAATAGGTCTTTTAAGATTTTCTATATCTTCCTTGCCATAATTGTTCTGTGTCGCGTGAACATGTCTCCATTGATTGTACATGTTTTTATCTTTGTATTTTTCTAACAATATTCCTCCACAAATTGCACTTTTGAATTTTGTTTTTACCTCAAACAAATTTTTAAGCCAATCCTCACTTACTTCTACATCAGCATCTAATGATGCAACATTTTCATGTCTAGATTTTGATATTCCAACATTACGACAGTAAGCAAGGCCTTTATTAGTATTATTTCTAAATATACTTATTCTATCTTTATATCGCTCAAGTATATTACTTGTATTGTCAGATGAACCATCATTAATAACGATAATTTCGTCTGGAGATGGGTTTAATTTAAATGCGCTTTTTAAAACACTTTCAATTGTAGATTCCCCATTGTATACAGGTATATATAGGGAAACATTCAATTTCATAACTATTAAGTGTTAAGATGATACAATATATTTCAAAACCATTTAAGTGGTTTTTTAAATTGGAAGCAGCTTCAGGACTTGTTCTCTTATTTGCTGCTGTTATAGCCTTATTAGTTAGTAATTCAAGCTTTAGTGTACTTTATACAGATGTACTAGATAGCTATTTTTTTTTAGGTTTTAAAAATTTTGGAATCAAACTCAGCGTTTTACATTGGATAAATGATGTTCTAATGGCTATTTTCTTTTTTTTAGTAACATTGGAAATCAAAAGAGAATTTATTCAAGGAGAGCTATCAAATCCTAAGCAGGCCATGTTACCTATCATCGGTGCCGTTGGTGGTATGCTTGTCCCTGCCCTAATTTACGTTTCTATTAATTATACAGATCCTGTAACTTTAAATGGTTGGGCTATACCGTCTGCTACTGATATAGCTTTTTCTTTAGGTGTATTATCTTTATTAGGAAAAAGAGTGCCTATATCTTTAAAAGTCTTTCTAACAGCTTTAGCCATAATAGATGATTTAGGAGCAATAATAATAATTGCTTTTTTTTATTCTGGACAAGTTGAATATAATTATCTGATCCTTATGTTGTTATGCATTGTTATTCTTTTGCTCTTTAATAAATTCAATATCAGAAATTTCATTCCTTATTTAATAATAGGCTTGTTCCTCTGGGAATTTACACATCAATCTGGAATTCATGCGACAATTGCTGGTGTATTACTTGCTTTAACTATCCCGCACAAAGATAACAAAAAGAGTCATGCTCACTCTTTACTTTTAAAACTTGAGCATGCTATTTCACCATATGTTGCATTTGGTATTATGCCAATTTTTGCCTTTGCAAACGCAGGTGTTTCTTTGGAAGGAATTACTTTTGAAAGTTTACTTAATCCAGTCCCATTAGGAATTTTATGTGGTCTATTTATCGGTAAACAATTGGGTGTTTTTATATTTTCATATTTTTCTATAAAACTAAAATTAGCTGCTATGCCGAATAATGCAAACTGGATGACCTTATATGGAGTTGGAATTTTGACTGGAATAGGTTTTACAATGAGTTTATTCGTAGGAAACTTAGCTTTTGTTGATGCTGCAAACCATATGGATGGTGTTAAAATTGGTGTGCTACTTGGCTCATTGTTGTCTACAATTTTTGGTTATATATTGCTGTTATTATATTCCGATAAAAAATGAAAAAAATATTTTTTTTTATTATCATGTTCTCTATATTTACCTCAAACTTAAATTCTTCTTATAAAGAATTAGCTTATGACTTCACTTTTAAGGATTTAGATGGTAGTGAATTAAAGTTGTCAGAGTACAAAAACAAAGTTCTAGTGGTTACTAATGTTGCCAGTTATTGCGGTTTTACTTCTCAATATGAAGATTTGCAAGAAATATGGGAAAAATACGAATCGAAAGGACTTGTTGTAATAGGCGTGCCTTCTAATTCATTTAATCAGGAAAAAGATACAAACAAAGAAATCAAAACTTTTTGTGAAGCTAAATTCGGAATAAGTTTTCCCATGACAGAAAAAGTTGATGTCAGAGGAGATAATGCTCATGATTTTTATAAGTGGGCCAAAAATAATTATGGAAAATCATCAATTCCTAAATGGAATTTTCACAAAATAATTATAGGAAAAGATGGAAAGGTATTTGACACATTTGCATCAATGACAAATCCTACTTCAAAAAAATTTATTAATTCTATTGAAACAGCTTTAAAAAAATAAATTAAATTTTAAACTTCATCCCATCATAAGCGGGAGTTATATTTTTGGGTAAATTTTTTTTTAAAAATTTATAATCAAGATCTGTGTGTAAATTAGTTAAAATTGTTCTTTTGGGCTTTAAAATCTCACTCAAATGTATTGCTTGAGATAAATTGAAGTGTGAGGGATGAGGATTGATCTTTAGAGCATCTATTATTAAATACTTTAAATTCATTAACTTATTAAAATCTTTTGGATCCACGCCGTTACAGTCACTAATATAAGCAGTTTTATTAAAAACATAGGCAATTGATTTAATTTGTCCATGATCAACAGGAAAAGCATTAAATTTAACTTTTGATTTCATTTTAGATAATACAAAGTTATTTTTTATTAAATTGCCCTTCAAAATTGGTATGTAACCTTGACCACCATAAAAACAATAATCGTGTCTATCCATTAATATTTTTAAAGTTCTTTTATCGGCATAAATATCAATTCTTTTTTTTCTTTTCCAGAAAAAAGGCCTTAGCTCAAAGATACCACTTGTTTGGTCGGCATGTTCGTGAGTATATAAAACACAATCTATATTATTAATTTTATTATCTAGAATTTGTTTTTTAATATCGGGTGAAGTATCGATCATTATAGATAGATTTCTGTTTTGAATAAAAATAGAACATCTAGTCCTTTTGTTTTTAAGATTCTTTTTATCGCATCTGCCCCAATGATTTGTTATCCATGGAGAACCTAGTGAACTACCACATCCCAATATAGTTAATTCCATAATTACAAATTTAAATTAAATAATTTAACAAAGTTTTTAGTTGTTAAAGAGTCAATTGATTTTTCACTTTCAGCCTTAATTTTAGAAAGATATTTTATCGTATGTATTAGATTGCTAGGCTCGTTAATTTTACCTCGCACAGGTTCAGGAGAAAGATATGGTGAATCGGTTTCAACTAAGATTCTATCATTTGGTATTGATTTAAATGTATCAACCAAATCTTTATTCTTTTTAAAAGTAATAATGCCGCTTGCTGAAAAATAACATCCTATATCTAAAAGTTTATGAGCAAAAGATTTGCTTCCAGTAAAACAATGCATAAGTATTTTAAATTGTTTGTTTTTATATTCAGATGAGAGAATATCCAGAGTTTCCTTTTCTGCATCTCTAGAATGAACGATAAGAGCTTTAGTTGTATCCTGACTTGCATGTATATGTTTAACAAAAGAAGTTTTTTGTGATTTATAATCAGAATGTTCGTAATACAGGTCAAGGCCTGTTTCCCCCACTCCAATAATTTTATAATTATTTAAACTTTTTATTATATGCTCTATTTTTAAAGCACCATATTTTTTTGCTTCATGTGGATGTATACCATATGTACCAAAAACTTTTTTTTGATTTTTTAAAATTAATATTATTTTTTTGAAACTGATTTCGTCAGTACAGATAGTTAAAAAATATTCAACACCAACATCATTTGCTTTTTTAATAACTTGATCTAAATTTTTGATCAAAGGTTCAAAATCCAGATGACAGTGTGAATCAATTCCCATTTTCAATTTTCTTAAATAAAATATCTGATTTTTTTATCATGGTTCCAGGTTTTAGAAAATTATGATCTTCTATAGTCTTAAGTCTTATGTCTTTATTATCAACTCCCAATATGTCTAACACTTTACTAGTTGACTGAGGCATTATAGGGTTAAGAAGTATACTAATTGACCTTATTTGGTTAAGAATGTTGTATAATATTGTATTCATTCTTTTAATATCATTTATTTTAAGACTCCACGGTTCCTGATCATTAAAATATTTGTTAGCATTAAATGAGAATTGTATCACGTGTTTTATGTAGAGATTAAGTTCCTGATTATTCATTAATTCTTTTAATTTAGGCAATTGATGAATTATTTCATTTGATAGTTTTACGTCCTCAGTTTTAAATTTATCAAGAAATGGAACTTTCGACTCACAATTTTTATTTACAAATGAAAAAACTCTTTGACATAAATTTCCATAATTATTAGCCAGATCATTATTGACACAATTAGTTAAACTTTCTAATGAAATATTACCATCATTACCAAGAGAAACTTCTTTTGTTAAATAATACCTTAATTGATCTATACCAAAGTTTTTAATTATTTCTATAGGATCTAAAATATTTCCTAAAGATTTCGACATTTTCTTTTGGTCAGAAAGTATCCACCCATGTCCGTAAACTCTTTTGGGCAGTGGTATTTTTGCAGCCATTAAAAATGCGGGCCAATAAATGGCATGAAATCTTAATATATCTTTACCAATTATGTGAAGATCTGCAGGCCAATAGGTTTTATATTTTTTATCATTTGTGTTTGGATAATTTAAAGCACTTAAATAATTTGTTAATGCATCAAGCCAGACATAAATGACATGTTTTGAATTTTTTGGGACAGGTATGCCCCAAGAGAATGATGTACGGCTTACCGATAGATCTTTTAACCCTTTTTTAACAAATTTAACAACTTCATTTTTCCTAGATGTAGGTAAAATAAATTTTGGATTATCTTTTTCATAAAGTTCTAAAAGCTTTTCTTGCCAGGATGATAATTTGAAAAAATATGACTCCTCCTCTACCCATTCAACTTTAGAACCTGAAGATTTTGAATATTTGACATTATTTTTTGTCTCAATTTCGTCTTCGTCGTAATAAGCTTCATCAGAAACAGAATACCAACCCTTATATTTAGATAAATAAATATCTTTAGACTTTTCTAATCTTGACCATATATCTATGACGGATGTGTAATGCCTTTTTTCTGTAGTTCTAATAAAATCATCATTTGATAAATTTAAGGTTTTAGTTAATTCTTTAAAAGTTGAGGATAATTCATCGCAGAAAATTTTAACATCTTTTGACTTTTTTTCAGCTTCCCTTTGCATTTTCAAACCGTGCTCATCCGTTCCAGTTAAAAACATCACATTAAAATCATCTATTCTTTTGAACCTTGCAAAAACATCTGCAATTATACTTGAATAGGCATGACCCATATGAGGTTTTCCAGAGGGATAATAAATTGGTGTTGTTATATAAAAGTTTTTATTAAGCATAACTTTTTTCAGATATTTTGATGTACTCCAAAACGGTATTATTTGTTAAATTAAATTTTTTATAATCATATAACAATTTCATAAGTCTATTTTTTTGATTTATTAGTTTAATTAATTCAATTGAATTCTTATTTTTTAATTTGAATTTTATTTCAAGAAAAAAGATTAAAGTATCTAAATAAATAGGACTCTTATTTTTTTTGTACTTATCAAGTAAAAGAAAAGCAATTTCATAAAAAGACGTATTTATATCTATATTTAGATTAGTTATTAATTCAGAGTATCTTATAACCATTCCCGGTGTGCTGTAATAATTGTACTTATGAATAAAATGATCATTAATGCCTTTAGATTTAATTAGTTGATCTAAAATCTTTGAACTTTCGTCTTTACTCAAAAATATTTTCGTTTCAAGTGCTCTGGATTTAATTGTTTCTATTATATTGTTTTTTTGATTGTTAATAAGAATAAAATAATTAGATGACGAGGGTTCTTCAATTAATTTCAAGATAGAATTTGAAGCATATACATTTAAAAGCTCAACATCATCAAAAACTACAAATCTTGGTAATTTATTTAGTATAGTATTATTAAAATTTTTTTTAAAATCTCTAATATTATCTACACTAATTTTTTTTTCGTTATCGTTCGAAATATAAACAAAGTTTTGGCATATGTTTGATAAAATTTCTTTGTAAAAATAATTATTTTTATTAATTACATTGTGTTTATCGTTATAAGTATAAGTAGTATTTTTGCTAAGAATATAATTAATCAGATGAAATATTAGAGTAAATTTACCTATGCCTTTATTTCCACTCAACATTAATACTCTAGGGAATTTATTTTTTTCAAATAATTCAACAAAATCATCAAAATAATTTTTAAGACCAAATAATTCAATTGAATAAAAAGGATTTAATTTTTTATCTTCCATTTTATTTTGTTAATTTTTGAATAACCAAAGAAGAAATTTTACTTTCCAGATCTTTATTATCATTTGAATTGTCAAAAACATAGTATTTTCTTTTATTTTTATTGGCTATTTGTATAAATGCTTTTTGGGCTCTTTGATAAAATTTTTTTGAAAATTTATCATATCTATTTTTATTTTTCCTCTTATTTAACCTTTTAAGTGCTTTTGATATCTTTACCTTAAGAACGAAAGTTATATCTGGTTTTATTTTTTTTAATATAAATTTATGAATAAAATTAATTAATAATTTATTAACCCCCTTTCCATAAACCTGGTATGCAATTGTTGAGTCTACAAATCTATCGCAAATCAGAATTTGTTTTTTATTTTTAGCTGGAATTATTTTGTTTTTAATATGTTCATTTCTTGCCGCTAAATAAAGCAATGTATCGGTATATTTATCAAATGTTTCATTAGATTTCTTATGAAAATAATCCTTTAATATAACATCTCTTATTATTTCTGCAGATTTTGTACCACCAGGTTCTCTTGTTTGCGAAACTTTCAAACCTTTTCTTTTTAAATTTAAATAAAGTTTTTTACTTTGATAAGATTTTCCAGAACCTTCAATGCCCTCAAAAACAATAAAAAAAAACTTGTTTTTAAACATCTCCCCAAATCATGTAATTAAAAGACATAAACAGACTTGTAAAGAAATTAACTTTTTTTACATCTTGATATGCATATATTGGGACGCTTCTAGTATCGTCTTTACTTTCAGATATTATTAGTTCACCAATCTCATCACCCTTTTTTACTGGTGCTTTGATCGGACCATTATACTTAATTGAAACTTTTAAATTCCTTATCTCCTTTTTTCCAATAGTAATGTATATATCCTCTTTTGTTACTCCTTCTAAATATTCATCTTTTCCTAACCAAGTTTTAAATTTAAATTTTGTTTTATCTTTTTCAGAAATTTCAAATGTGCTTGTATTACGCAAACCCCAAGAAATTAGTTTCACAGAGTCATTTGATCTTAATTTTTTAGTTTCAGATCCGCTGATTACAGATATTAGTCTTCTTTTTTCACCAACTACAGTGCTTGCTAAAGAATATTTTTCTAAAACTAAATATCCAGTTTTAATTCCATCAGCACCCATATTTTTATACAAAAGTGGGTTTCTATTTCCTTGGGTGATTGGATCACCACCAGTTCTATCCCAGGTAAACTCAGTTTCTTTAAAATATTCGTAATATTTTGGATAATTTTTAATTAAATATTTTGACATCACAGCTATATCTCTAACGGTAGAATAGTTATCAGGATCATTTATCCCAGATGAATTTGAAAAATTTGTATTTGTTAATCCAATTTCCTCGGCTTTTTCATTCATCATATCAGCAAAATTTTCTTCGGTACCTGCTATACCTTCTGCTAGGGCCACGCAAGCATCATTCCCTGAAACAACAATTATTCCTCTTAATAAATCTTCTATACTCACTTTATCATTCAACATTATGAACATGGATGAGTAACCGCTTTTGGAAAGCCGCCATGCTTTCTCTGAAACTATTACTTCATCATCTAATTTGATTTTACCCTTTTTCAGCAAATCGAAAGCAACAATTGCTGTCATTATTTTCGTCATTGAGGCTGGATAAATCTCTAAATCAGGTTCGAGCTGATAAAGTATTTTATCAGAATTATAATCAACTAATATAGCTGTTTTGACATTAATTTTTGGTGATGACCAAGCGTTATTGATTATTAAAAAAAATAAAAATGTAATAAATATTTTAATTTTAATCATTTTGTTTTACATCAAGATCTTCAAATCCATACTTGTTTAACTCAAAGTAACGTTCTTTTAAAGTGTTAATTGAAGAATAAGGACCTGCTGACAAGCTAAATTTATTTTTTCCTTCTCTTTTAACCTTAAGGGCTCCTTTTTTAACATACTTATGTTCTAAAGTATCTTTAAGGTTTTCAGCTGACTCTTGAGAATAAAAAACGCCAACTATAATAATAAATTTTTTATTTTTTATAATATCGATTTGTTTTTTACTTGAAATATTATCGATTTTAACTTTAGTTACAGGAGCTTTACT